>Ga0210398_10000045_pt1 | contig 148163 bp, 117 predicted proteins | sample IncBWC4OmetaG_FD_161047 | JGI IMG/M metagenome (GOLD analysis project Ga0210398, IMG submission 161047) | Forest soil microbial communities from Barre Woods Harvard Forest LTER site, Petersham, Massachusetts, United States - Inc-BW-C-4-O | ecosystem: Environmental > Terrestrial > Soil >... | reverse complement strand
GCGTGAGCAGCTCCTGCTTGCCACCGACGGTGAACGCGATGGTGAGCGCCTGGTAGATGGGCGGGATGGACTTTTCTGCAAACTGGACGTCAACGACGGGGCCGATGACTTGGACGATTTTTCCGGTATTCATTTTTTAAAGGATGGGAGGAGTCAGGATCCAGGATTCAGGAGAATTTAAGCGGCAAAAGAGGCGGCGGCGATTTCGAGGATTTCCTGGGTGATCGCGGCCTGGCGGGCCTTGTTGTATTCGAGGGTGAGGTCGCCGAGGATTTTCGTGGCGTTGTCCTTGGCGGTTTTCATCGCGACCATGCGGGCGCTGTGTTCGGACGCCTTGGCCAGGAGCACAAACTGGTAAATTTGGCGGTTCACATAAAAGGGCAGCAATGCATCGAGCACCGTCTTTGCGTCCGGCTCAAAAAGGATTTCACGCGTGTCGGCCGCCCCGGCCGCATCCGTGCCGCCATGTTTGCGCAGCTCCTTGATAAACTCGCAGAGATTTTCGAGCGGCAGCACCGGCTGGCAGATCGCTTCCTGCACAAGGGTGTTCTTGAAGCGCGGGTAAATCACCTCGATGGTGTCGATGGCGCCTTCGAGATATTGTTTTACCATGAACTCGGCGATGACCTTGACCTCATTGAACGGCACGCGGTCATGCACTTGGAAATCAGCCACCATGTCTCGCTTTGTGCGGGCGAGGAACTGGGCGCCCTTGCGGCCGATGACACAAATCTTTGCCGGCGTTTTGATTTCGGCCACAACCTTGAAGAGGTTGCCGTTAAGCGGACCGCACAGGCCCTTGTCGGTGGTGACGAGCAGGATGCCGCGGGTCTTCACTTCGCGCTTGGCCAGGAACGGATGCGCCGACTCGTCCACGCGGGAAGCCAGCGAAGCGAGCATGTCGGCCATGAGCTGGCTGTAGGGCCGGCCGGCGAGCGCGACCGCCTGGGCCTTCTTCATTTTCGACGCTGCCACCAGCTCCATCGCCTTGGTAATCTGGCGGGTGTTCTTTACGGACTTAATCCTGCGCCGTATGTCTCTGGTTGAAGGCATTTTTAAAGTAGTGGGTAGTGAGTAGCGGGTAGCGAGTAGTTCGGATGGATCATCAGGATTAGTGGTCGATATGCTCGCTAGTCACTACTCGATGCTCGCTACTGGTTTATCCGGCAAAGCCGGATTTCCACTCGTCACACGCGGCCTGGAGCTTGGCCTCGAGATCCTTGTCGAGGGCGGCCTTGGTGCGGATTTCGGTGAGGAGCGCGTCCTTGCGCGTGGTGAAGAAATCTTTCAGCGCCGCGGAGGCCGCGACGACTTTCTTGGTGTCGATCGCGTCGAAGAAACCCTTCTGCATCGCGAAGAGCACCGCCACCTGCAGTTCGATCGGCAGCGGATTGAAGGCCGGCTGCTTGAAGAGTTCGACGATGCGGCCGCCGCGATCAAGCTGGGCCTTGGTCTTGGCGTCGAGGTCGGAGCCGAATTGGGCGAAGGCCGCGAGTTCGCGGAACTGCGCGAGCTCGCCCTTGAGTTTGCCGCCGACCTGCTTGGTGGCCTTGATCTGCGCGGCGGAACCGACGCGCGAGACGGAAAGACCGACCGACACGGCGGGGCGGATACCCTGGTTGAAGAGATCGGTTTCGAGAAAGATCTGGCCGTCGGTGATCGAGATGACGTTAGTCGGGATGTAGGCCGAGACGTCACCGGCAAGCGTTTCGATGATAGGCAGCGCGGTGAGCGATCCCTTGCCGTCGAGACGGGCGGAGCGTTCGAGCAGGCGGCTGTGGAGATAGAACACGTCGCCCGGATACGCTTCGCGGCCGGAAGGACGCTTCAGGATGAGCGAGATCTGGCGATAGGCGACGGCGTGCTTGGAAAGATCGTCGTAAACGATGAGCGCATCCATGCCGTTTTCCATGAACCACTCGCCCATCGCGGCGCCGGAGTATGGCGCGAGATATTGGTTGGCGGGGTTGTCGGCGGCGGGCGCGGCGACGATGATCGTGTATTCTAGCGCGCCGGCGGCCTCAAGGGCGGCGATGGTGCGGACGATGTTGGAATTCTTCTGTCCGACCGCGACGTAGATGGAATAAACCGGACGGAACTTCGGGTCGCCGCTGGCGAGGCCGACCTTGTTGATCTTTGCCTGGTTGATGATCGTGTCGATCGTGATGGTGGTCTTGCCCGTGCCGCGATCGCCGATGATGAGCTCGCGCTGTCCGCGGCCAATCGGGATCATCGAGTCGATGGCCATGATGCCGGTGAGCAGCGGTTGCGAGACGGATTTGCGGACGATGATGCCGGGTGCGATTTTTTCGACCGGATAGGTTTCCTTCGCGTCGATCGGGCCCTTGCCATCGACCGGGTTGCCGAGCGCATCGACCGCGCGGCCGAGGAGGGCCTTGCCGACGGGCACGGAGAGAAGCTTGCCGGTGGTCTGGACTTCGTCGCCTTCCTTGAGCTGGGCGATGTCGCCGAGGATGACGCAGCCGACCTCGTCTTCCTCAAGGTTGAGCGCGATGCCGATGGCACCGCCCGGGAATTGCACCATCTCGTTATACATCACGTCGGAAAGGCCGTCGATTTTGGCGACGCCGTCGGCGATGGTACGGATGTTGCCGGTATTCTTCTTGACCGCCTTGCTGGAAAGCTTGGCGATCTCTTGTTCGATTTGGTCGAGGACGGTGGACATTGGGAAAAAGGCTGAAGGACTGAAGGGCTGAAAACTGAATTATACCGCAACAGCGAGCGCTGAGAGCTGGCCGGCGACGGACGACTCGTAAACGTCGTCGCTGACGTGCACGCGCAGGCCGGCGAGCAGCGCGGGGTTAGGTTTCGCGGTGGCGGTGACGGCGCGTCCGTATTTCTTGGTCATCGCCGCGGCGATGGCGGCCAGCGTGGCGTCGCTGATCGCGCCGGCGTGCTCGACGATCGCCTCGCCCTTGGCGAGCTCGGTGGCGATGAGCCGGTAATAGGCCTTGAGCACCATGACCGGATTGGCCGGCTTGTGCTTCTCCATATATTCCATGACACCCGCGACGCGCTCGGCCGTGACCACGCCATTCACCACGCTCAGCTTGAAAAGCTGACGGGCGAACTGCTGGGCTTGTTTGGCGGGTTTGGCCATATGAAAAGGCGAGAGGCTAGAGGTAGGAGGCGAGAGGCATCAGACACTGGTGAGTTCGCGGGCGGCGGAGTCGTTGTAACGGGTGCGGTCGGCGTCGTTGAGCTCCTTGGCGAGTACGCGCTGGGTGATGGCGACGACGAGGCGGGCGATTTCACCGCGCGTGTCGGCGAGCATTTTCTTGTGCTCGAGATCGATGGCCTGCTGCGCCTTGGCCACGATATCATTGGCGCGCTCAGTGGCGGCCTTCTGCTCGCGGTCGGAAAACTCCTTGGCGGCCTTGCGCGCCTCCTCGATGAACTTGGCGCACTCAAGCTGGGCCTTTTTGATGAGCTCGGCGCTCTCCTGCCGGGTGGCATCGAGCTTGGCCTTCATTTCCTCGGCATACTTGAGGCCGGATTCGATTTTCTGCTTCCGCTCGTCGAGCGTGGCGATGACGGGCTTGAAGGCAAAACGCCAGAGCACGAACGCAACGATGCAAAAGCTGAGCATCTGCGCGAAAATACCAGGGAGGTTGATGCCAAAATCGTTAACCAGCTTGGTAATGCCACTGGCGGCTTCAGTCGCGGGTACCGTGGCTTGGGCAAAGATGAGAGGGATCATGGCGAAAAAGGGAGTCCGCGCCGCCTTGGCGACGGCGCGGAAGTGAGGATGGAATTACTTGCCGAGGAACAGGGCGTAGAATGCGACGGCTTCAGCCAGTGCCATGCCGATGATGGCTTGCACTAGAATCGGGGTCGCGGCCCCGGGATTGCGGCCGACGGCTTCAGCGGCTTTGAAGCCGACAAGGCCTACGCCGATTGCAGCGCCCAAGCAGCCGAGGCCGCCTTGAATGCTTCCTGTGATTTCAGCGATAACGTGGATCATATGTTTGGTTTTTTTGTTGGTTGGATGACCGCCGTCCGCACGCATGGCACGGTCCCGGCGGAAAAGTAAAAGGTTTAGTGAGGGGCTTCTTTGTGGCCGTCGTGGCCAGGCTCGTCGTGATGGCCGTCGCCGTGGTTGCAGATGAGGCCGATATAAACACTGACCAGCAACATGAAGACGAAGGCCTGGACGAAGCCGATGAGCAGCTCGAGAAAGTAGAACGGCGCCGGCAGGCCCCACTTTTGGATGCCGCTCATGGCGTGCATCAGGTTTTCACCGCCGAAAATGTTGCCGAAAAGACGGAACGAGAGCGAAACCGGACGGAACATAATCGAAATAATTTCAATCAAGCCCGCAGCAAAAAATATCAGGAAAAGCGGATAATAGATGATCGCGGGCGTCTCCTTCTTGTTGGCCTTGTTCCCGAAAATGTCTTTCAGGACAAACAGCGGCCCCGCGTAGCGCATGATGAAATAAAACCACGCGATGAACGCCACGAGGGCGAGGGCGATGGTGCCATTCATGTCGGCATTGCCGGGGCGGACAAACTCCATCCATTCGCCGGTGGCATGGCTACGCATGTAGACGGTGCCGACGCCGGGAAACAGGCCGCTCCAGTTTTGGAAAAGGATGAAGGTGAAGAGCGAGATGAGCAGCGGAAAGGCGTGGGGCGCCACCTTCGGACCAACAATCGGCGAAATCAGCGTGCGTATGCCTTCCACCAAATTTTCCACAATGGCCTGGCCGCGCGAGGGAACGAGTTTCGGCTTTCTGATGGCGAGCCGGACAACGACGATAAAAACCAACGCAACGGTCCAACTCGTGACCATGCTGTTGGTCACCGGCAGCGGGCCAACATGGAAGAGCGGCTCCGCCATCGGGGCAACTCCGGACTCGGCCGCGAACGCAGGCGCGCCGGTGGCGGCAAGCAGGAGCGGGAGCGAGATAAGTTTTTTGAACTGTGACATGGGGGCGGCACCGGGCGATTTCTTCGGCCTTAAAGGGGTTGAACTAGGCAAACGCACCATGCCCCGTCAACCTCTGAAAATTATGCCCCCTAATAGCCGCTGTGATATTAGCTGCTGCCCGTGTAAACCGTGGCCAACTTATATCGTGGCGGCGCGCCCGGCGACCAGCGAATGATAGGTGGGGGCACGGGCCTGGAAGACTGTTTCGCTCTCGAAAATCCAGGGTGCGGCGGGATCGATCCGCCACAAGGAATGCGCAGCAAGGACCGCGGTGGCGTGCGCGAAATAACCGCGGTGGTCGGTGCGAAAATAGAGGCGTGTCCCCTGCCCCGCCCGCGTCGCAAGCACATCGAGGAAAGCTGGTTGCAACAGACGGTTCTTGTGGTGGCGCCGCTTGGGCCAGGGATCGGGAAAAAGGACAATAATTGCGCAGAAACCGGCGTCAGCCGGCAGTGCGGCGAGAAAATCATGCGCCTCGGCATGGAAAAAATGAAGGTTGGCCAGCCTGGCGCGGTCGCGTTTGCGGGTGGCGCGCGCGATGCGCTCGCCGATGAGATCGATGCCGATGCATAGCTCCCCGGGATGCGTCGCCGCGTAGGCCGTGAGAAAATGCCCGTGGCCGCTGCCGATTTCGCACAAAAAACGCGCGTTGGGCGGCAGCACGCGCGCCAGCGCGGCGCGCAGGTCGGTCCGGCGTTGCGCGATGAGCGCGAGATGGGCGGGACTGGGTGAAAGGATTTCCAAGGTGGAGGTTTTTTAACCGCGGATTACGCCCTCCTTCGCTTCACAACAAGAAGCTACGGAGGGCAGGCGGATGGACATGGATAAAACCAATAGAGTTTTTATCCCCCGGCCAAAGCTTTTAACCACTTATGCGCACTGATTATCACTTATTGTAGAAGCCAAGGAGCCACGAACGACACATCGATTATCAGTGGCGACTTTACGACTCATTCTTTATTTTGTCATTCCGAGCCGTGCGAGGAATCTCTGCTGTTCTTGTTGATGTAAATTTCGGAGATTCCTCGCACGGCTCGGAATGACAATTTCACCCGTCATGGGTCCATTTAAACCAAAACTGCCCTAGCCGTTCGCGGACGGCCCGGCGGCGACAAGTGCACAGCCTTGTCGGTCCGTCCCTACCGTCAATTGCTCGCGTGCAGGGGCAGGCTGAAAAAAAACGCCGTGCCCTGGCCGAGTTTGCTTTCGCACCAGACGCGGCCGCCGTGAAGTTGCACAATGTGCTTCACGATGCTGAGGCCGAGGCCGGTGCCGCCTTTTTCGCGCGAACGGCCTTTGTCCACGCGATAAAATCGCTCGAAGATATGCGGGAGATCGGCATCGGGAATGCCCGGGCCGTTGTCGCGGACGCAAAGTTCAACGTCGGTGGCATGAAGCCGCGTGGAGATGTCGATGTGCGAGCCACGCGGTGCATATTTGAGGGCATTCTCGAGGAGGTTTTCGAAAACCTGGGTGATTTTCAGCGGATCGATGAGAATTTCGCCAACCGCGGCATCGAGCGCGAAATTCAGGCTGTGCCCGGCCGAGGCGGGCCGGGCGCGATAGTCATCGATCAGGCCGGTGATCAGCGTGGAAAGGGATGTTGGCTCGCGGTGGAGGTCGGGGTTGATCGATTCGAGGCGCGAGAGCGCGAGCAGGTCCTCGAGCAGCGAGTTCAGGCGTTCGGTGTGGCGTTGGATGGTGCGCAGGAAGCGCTCGCGGTCGTCGACCGGCATATCGCGGCCGTCAACCAGCGTCTCGACATAGCCTTTGATGACGCTGAGCGGCGTGCGCAGCTCATGGGAAACATTGGCGACGAAATCCTTGCGCACACTTTCGAGCCTTTTCTGCTTCGAGATGTCGTGCAGGACAAAGAGCGCCCATGGTCCGCGCTGGTCATCGAGTGGGGGAATCAGTGTGCCGGTGGCCTCGACCCACGTGGTGGAATTGCCTTCGACAAATTCGATTTCATACTGCGGCTGGGCGCGACCGGCGCGCACCGCATCGACGTAGTTGAGAAAGGCCACGCTGCGCAGGACGAGTTCGAGGCGCTGGCGCAGGATATTTTGCGCGCTCGGAAAAATGGCCTGCAGCGCCTTGTTCGCGAGCAGGATGTAGTTGTTGGCGTCAACAATGAGCACGGCTTCCTGCAGGCTGCCGAGCGTGGCCTCGAGCTGGGCGAGCTGGCCGGTGCGGAGCTGCTGCAGGCGGCTGATCTCGGCAATCAGCTCGTTGGTCGCGCGGGCAAGTCGGCTGTCATCGTCGTTGCCCTGCAAATCTTCGTGCAGATTGAGCTGCTTTTGGAGAATCGCCTGTTCGAGGCTGCGGGCCGCGTGCCGGTGGCGACGCAGCCGCAGCAGCGCGATGGCGAGTCCCGCGGCCAGGGCCAGCGTGACTAGATTGAGCATGCCTCGGATTTGCGCTCGGCCATGCGGTAGCCGACGCCGCGAATAGTCTCGATCCAGTCGGCCTCGGCGCCGAGCTTTTCGCGAAGGCGGCGCACATGCGTGTCCACGGTGCGCGTTTCGATTTCGGTTTCGTAGTTCCAGACGTTGATGAGAAGGTGTTCACGCGTCTGCACCCGGCCGCGGCGCTCCATCAGCAGGTGGAGCAGCTTGAATTCCGTGGCCGTGAGCTCGAGCGTGACGCCGTTGATGGAGGCTTCATGACAGTCGACATCGAGCACGATCTGGCCGACTTGCAGGCGGCGTTCGGCCGGGGCCGAACCTTCGGCGACGCGGCGGAGAATGGATTGCGCGCGCAGCACGAGTTCTTTTGTGCTGAAAGGCTTGGCCACGTAATCGTCTGCCCCGGTTTCAAGGCCGGCAATGCGATCCGCCTGCTCGGCTTTGGCCGTGAGAAAAATGATGGGGATGCGCTTGAGCTTGGGATCGGCACGCAGCATGCGGCAAATCTGGATGCCGTTGAGGTCGGGCATCATCACATCGAGGATGACCAAATCGGGCAGGAAACTGCGCGCGAGGCCAATGCTGCTGTTGGGGTTGTTGATGGTCTCAACCTGATACCCTTTCGCCTTGAGATGATAGGCCACGAGCTCGGTCACATCCGATTCATCATCGACCACGAGGATTTTTTGGGCTTTGGGTTCCGACATTGCGGTGAATCTAGGCAGGGCACAGGTGGACGCTAGCGAATTTGCGGCCGTTGCAGAATTGTTACATGGTAAACAAATGCAGGCTTTGTGCAGCATTTAATTTTCTGCGGATCGTCGCGCCGATTCGATGAGAACCATAAGAATGCTGATATCCGCCGGGTTTACGCCACTGATGCGACTGGCCTGGCCAAGTGTGCCGGGGCGGGCCTCCGACAGCTTGAGCGCACTTTCGCGGCGCAAGCCGCGCACCGTGAGGTAGTCGATCTCGCCCGGAATGCGGATTTTTTCGATCTCGCGCAGTTTTTCGACCTGGCGAAGTTCCCGCGAAAGGTAGCCGCGATAGGCCACACGATAGAGGACCTCCTCGCGAACAAATGGGCTCTCCTCGGCAAAACCGGACGGAAGCTCAGGCCCCCCTGCCCCATCGCGCCGAACCGAATCTCCAAAAGTTCCTCCGTTACAACGATTTGACTCAAAGAAAGCCGCCCAATGTTCGATGCGTTTTTTCTTTTCGTTAATTTTTGCTAACCTATTTTTTGTAAGTAACTTATAACGTTCTGCATGATGTAGAAATCGCAATTCGGCACTGCCGTGATTGAACAGCAACCGATACTCAGCGCGACTGGTAAACATACGATAAGGCTCTTTGGTGCCCTTAGTTACAAGATCGTCGATCAACACACCAATATAGCCTTCATGGCGTTGGATAACCAGAGGTTGTTCTCCCCTAGCCTTTTGCACGGCGTTGATGCCGGCTACAATGCCCTGGGCCCCCGCCTCTTCGTAGCCCGAGGTGCCGTTGATCTGTCCGGCAAAAAAGAGATTTTCAACTTTGCGCGATTCGAGCGATGGATGCAGCTGCGTCGGCGGAGCAAAGTCGTACTCCACGGCATAGGCCGGTCGCAAAAGCACCGCCTGCTCCAGGCCAGGCACGCTGTGAATCATCTGGATCTGAATATCGAATGGCAGACTGGTCGAAAGACCGTTGACGTAATATTCGTTGGTGTTCCGCCCTTCCGGCTCCAGAAAAAGCAAATGCCGTGGCTTGTCGGCAAAGCGCACGAATTTATCCTCAATGCTCGGACAATACCGTGGCCCTACTCCGGCGATTTCTCCGCTGTACATCGCTGATAAACGGAGGTTTTTTCGGACAAGCTCAGCCGTCTGATCTGTCGTATATGTCATCCAACAAGAGACTTGTGCGGTGCCAGGCAGCCAGCCGATTCGCTGCTCCCCGGTTTGTTCCACGTGGAACAAATCGGTCGAATCTCGCGTATCGTGAAAGGCAAAAAGCGTCGGGTTTAAGTCCCCTTTCTGTTCCTGCATCTTGCTGAAGTCGATGCTACGACCCAGCAACCGCGGCGGCGTGCCGGTCTTAAGCCGCAGCAGTTCTATGCCGGCTTCTTGCAGGCTGCCGGACAGTGTCCTAGCGCTGAAATCGCCTAAACGGCCACCTTCGTTTTTATTTTGGCCGATATGCATCAGGCCGCGCAAAAACGTTCCGGTTGTAATGATAACTGAGCGCCCGTGAAATTCGACATCGATATTGGTTCGGCATCCGATGACCTTGCCGTCCTTGAAAATCAGCCCGGTTACCATGGCCTGGAAAATTTGCAAATTCGGCTGCAATTCCAACGTATGCTTTAGCCGGAACTGATAGGCCTTTTTGTCGCACTGAGCTCGCGGCGACTGAACGGCCAAACCTTTGGATTCGTTAAGCAGCCGGAACTGAATCGCTGTGACGTCGGTATTGATTCCCATTTCGCCGCCCAGCGCATCGATCTCGCGGACCATCTGACCCTTGGCCTGGCCACCGATGGCCGGGTTGCAGCTCATCTGGGCGATCGTATCGATATTGCCGGTCAGGAGCAGGGTAGAGGCACCCATTCGCGAAGCTGCCAGGGCAGCCTCCACGCCGGCATGGCCCGCACCGCAGACAATCACATCGAAGTGTATCTCGTTGTATAACATCAACTTAAATAACAGTAAAGATAAGCACTGAGTCTGTTTTAAAAAACAGACTCAGTGCTTATTTTCCAATACAAAACATGGCGAACAATTGATCGAGCATCCGCTCGTTATCCACCTTGCCGGAAATTTCCCCGAAAGCATTCAAGGCGCCGCGCAGGTCGCTGGCCAGGAGTTCGGTCGCATCGTTGGCCGCGAGTTTTATCTGCGCCGCCGCAAAACAATCCCTGGCCTGATTCAAGGAATGCGCGTGGCGGGCATTGATGGCGATGGAGTCGGCGCCCATTTCGGTGGAAAAGGAATCCGCCTTGGCCGCGATGGCCGCGCGCAGTTCTTCGAGGCCGGCACCGGTCAGCGCCGAAACGCGAACGACCTGGAGACCGGCCGGAGGCGAGGGCAGGGCGGCGGGCGCGAGGTCGATTTTGTTGATCACCGCCAGCGCGTTGGCCGGCGTGAGCCGCGCCGCCAGCGCGGCGGGCAGGACCGGGCAGGGGCCAGCGGCGTCGAACACCAGCAGGAACAGGTCGGCCTCCGCGGCGCGCTCGAGGGTTTTCTCGATGCCCAGCCGCTCGAGCGCGGCCGGCGCCGGGTTGAGGCCAGCCGTATCAATTAATCGAATACAGTGCGGGCCGATGGTCACCGGCTCCTCGAGGAAATCGCGCGTGGTGCCCGGCTCGGCGCTGACCAGCGCCCGGTCGCGATCGAGCAGGCGGTTGAGCAGGCTGCTCTTGCCCGCATTGGGCGGGCCGAGGATGACGGTTTTGACCCCGGCGCGGAGCATCTCGCCGTAATGGCTCGTGGCGAGGAGACGGTCGGTGGCCGAGGAAAGTTTTTCGAGCTCGCGCGCGGCAAGATTCCGGTCCTCGGGCGGCAAATCCTCCTCGGGGAAGTCGATCTGGGCCTCGATCCGCGCGAGGAGGGCAAGCAGTGCGTCGATCAGTTCCTGCATGTGCCGGCCGAGCGCGCCGCGGAGCTGCTGGTGCGCGACGACCAGGGCGCTCTCGCTGCGCGCGTGGATGAGATCCATCACGGCCTCGGCCTGGCTGAGGTCCATGCGGCCGTTCAAGAAAGCTCGCTCCGTAAATTCACCCGGCTCGGCCGGGCGGCAACCACGCGCAAACAGGTCCTCCAGGATTTTTTGCGCGATGAACGGATTGCCGTGGCCGGAAATCTCCAGCGCGTCTTCGCCCGTGTAGCTTTGCGGCGCCTGAAAAAACGTGAACAGCACCTCATCCACGAGTGCGCCGGCGCGATCGCGATAATCCGCGTGGCTCACGTGGCGGGGCAGGGGAGTTTTCTTGAAAATCTCCGTGGCCAGCGCGGCTGAGCGCGGCCCGCTCACGCGCACGACCGCGAGGGCGGCCGTGCCGGCTGGCGTGGCGAGCGCGGCGATGGTATCGCTGAAAACAGGCATGCCCGAAGGAACTCCGCCCGCGCGCACTTGCCAAGGAAAAGCGCGGCGCGTTAGAGCGGATTAAAAATTAGTGTAGCCACGAAGGATCACAAAGAACACAGAGCACAACCTTTCTTTGAGATCTATGTGATCCTTCGTGGCAAAAAATCCGGCGGACCGCCTACCGAATATCCGATCGGAGGAAACGACATACCCGCCGTGATCCAGGTGATATGGCTACGGTTTTATTTAAAATGCCATGGCAACGCGCCCTGCCTTTTTTACTCCGCTTCGCCGCCGCTGATGACGGCGCCGCCGACCACGGTGACTTTTTCCAGGATGGCTTTTGAAATTTTCTCCGCGAGTTCCGGTTTTTCCTTCAGCGCAGCCTTGGCGGCGTCGCGGCCCTGGCCGACGAGCGCGCCTTCGTAGGCGATCCAGGCGCCTTTTTTCTCAAGGATTTTGTGTTCGACGCCCAAGTCGACCAGCGAGCCGAACTTCGAAATGCCCTCGTCGTACATGATGTCGAATTCCACCTCGGTAAAGGGCGGGGCCACCTTGTTTTTCACGATCTTGATCTTCGTGCGGTTGCCGATGACCCTGCCTTCGGGCGTCTTGATCTGGTCCTTGCGCCGGATGTCGATGCGGATCGACGAAAAGAACTTCAGCGCGCGGCCGCCCGACGTGGTCTCGGGGCTGCCGAACATGACGCCGATTTTTTCGCGAATCTGGTTGGTGAAGATGCACACGCATTTCGTCTTGCTGACGACGGCGGTGAGGCGGCGCATGGCCTGGCTCATGAGGCGCGCCTGCGCCCCGACGGTGGCGTCGCCCATCTGGCCGTCGAGCTCGGCCTTGGTGGTGAGCGCGGCGACGGAATCGAGGACGATTACATCGATGCTGTTGGAGCGGATGAGCGTCTCCATGATGTTGAGCGCGTCCTCGCCGCTGTCGGGCTGCGAAATGAGCAGGTCGTCCAGCTTGACGCCGACGGTGCGGGCATACTTCGGGTCGACGGCGTGTTCAACGTCGATGAACGCGGCCAGGCCACCCTTGCGCTGGCATTCGGCGATGACGCTGAGGCAGAAAGTCGTCTTGCCCGAAGATTCAGGGCCGTAGATTTCCACGATGCGGCCGAGCGGCAGGCCGCCGACGCCGAGGGCGAGATCGATCGCCAGCGAACCGGTGGAGAGCGTCTCAACCTTCATCTTGGCATTGCTACCAAGGCGCATGATCGAGCCTTCGCCGAATTGCTTGGTGATGGAGGAGAGCGCGAGATCGATGTTTTTTTCGCGCGCGGTGTGGGCGACGGGCGCGGGGGCTTTGACGGTGGCGGCTTTGGACATGGTAAAAAAAGGGTGTTGGTAGATTAGCAGGGAAAGATTCGCGCAGGCAAAGAGGGTGTCTAAAAACTATGCTGGCCGACGCAACACACGAATTGGGCCGCGAGCAAGGCTTGAGCTGCCGCGGCAATGCCTGGGAGGCCTTGCCCGGCAGGGCAAACGCAGCTCCCGGCTCAAGACGGTGTTGCCCTCCGGGTTGCGCTAGAAAGCACTTCCGCGGCGTTAGCTCGGAAGGGGATAGCCTCTCCGAGGATACCCCCTTCCGAGCCGCCTTGCGGACAGTGCTTTCTCATCGCAACGTCGGCTCTGCAGAGTTTTTAGACACCCTCTCGAGTTTTTCACAAACGAAGCAAGCGCGCAGGGACGATTCTGCGAATTTCAATGCGGCGCCGGCGTCTTGAAGGCAAACGCGAAGACCACGGCGAGCAGGATGAGCCCGAAGCTCACCGCATAATTCCACGTGAGCTTTTCCTGCAGGACCAGCCACGCGAAAACGACAAAGACCGAGAGGGTGATGACCTCCTGGATGACCTTGAGCCGGTAGGCGCTGAAACCGCTCGCATAGCCGAGGCGATTGGCCGGCACCATGAAACAGTATTCGAAGAACGCGATGCTCCACGACATGAGAATGACGATCCAGATCGGCTTGCCCTCGAAGGCCTTGAGCTTGAGCTGGCCGTACCAGGCAAACGTCATGAAAATGTTCGAGGCGGTGAGCAGCAGGATGGTTTTCATTTTTTGTGGCCGTAATAACTCTGAAACCACTCCACGAAATGCTTCAACCCTTCTTCGAGCGGCGTTTTCGGCGTGTAGCCGATGGCGGCGCTGACCCGGTCGAGGCTCGCGCAGGTGACGGGCACGTCGGCGGGCTGGGCCGGCAGGAGATTGAGTTGCGCGGGACGCCCAAGGAGTTGTTCGAGCATGCGCACAAAAAGCATCACCTCGACCGGACGATGGTGGCCGAGGTTGAAAATGCGGAAGGACTTATCCGCCTGCTCGGCAGGCGGATAAAGCAACATTTTCACGATGCCGTCCACCACATCATCGATGTAGGTGAAATCGCGCAACTGCTTGCCGCCGGCATAAAGGTCGATGGGGCGGCCCTCGCAAATGGCGCTCGCGAAAAGCGTGGGCGCGGTGTCGGGCCGGCCCCACGGGCCGTAAACGTTAAAGAAGCGCAGGCCGGTGAGATTGAGGCCGAAGAGATGCGCGTAGCTGTGCGCCAGGACTTCGTTGCTTTTTTTGGTGGCGCCGTAAACCGACAGCGGGTGGCTCGTGTCGTCGTCCTCGGCGAACGGCACTTTCGCGCTCGCGCCATAAACGCTGCTCGACGACGCGAAAACCGCATGTTTCGGCGGATGGGCGCGGCAGGCCTCGAGGACGTTGGCGAAGCCGACGAGGTTGCTCTGCAGGTAGGCACCGGGATTTTTCGCGCTGTAGCGGACGTTGGCCTGGGCGCCGAGGTGAATGACGTAGTCGGGCTGGAAATTCTTGAAAATGCCGCCGAATACCGCCGCGTCGGCAAAGTCCGCCTGCACGAAACGGAATCCCTCCAGCTTCTCCAGCCCGGCCAGCCGGGCGCGCTTCAGCTCAACCGAGTAGTAGTCGTTGAGATTGTCGAGGCCGAGCACCTCGCAACGTTTGGTTGATGCAAGCTTTTGACAGACATGCGCGCCGATGAAGCCGGCTGCGCCGGTGACGAGGATTTTCACTTCACCGCTGCTAACTTATGTCACGCGACACGGCTAGAGGAAAATTACGCTAGCAGCGTGTCGGACCTGGCAACACGCTGCTTAGCCAAAATGGCTCTGCCATTTTGGAACCGACTAGCAGTAGAGGGAGGTTTTTCGGGTTTTGGTCGGCACCCGCCCAAATGGCGGAGCCATTTGTTTAGGGGCCCGCGGACCTTGCCCGCGGGCTCCTCGGGTGAAAATTTCCCAAACTTCCTCTTGAATGCCCGCAATCTCCTCCTATAGGTTGCAACACTTTTCCCTTCGAACATCCTTTTAGCATGAAGATCAAAGCCTATCTGAAGCCGTCCTGCGGCTGGTCCAACGGTGTGCGCGCCATCATGAGCAAGCACAATCTCGCCTTTGAGGATATCGACATCATCAACAACCGCGCGAACTACGAGGAGATGGTGCGCAAGTCCGGCCAGCCGCTTTCACCCTGCGTCGAGATCGACGGCGTCATGCTCGCCGACATCTCCGGCGAGGAAGTGGAAAATTACCTCCTGGCCAACGACCTCGTGAAGCCCAACGACACGCCGGCCGGGGTCCCGACCAACGCCGCCTGCTCGGACGAGGACCACGCCAAGATGGCCACCAAAACCATCCGATTTTTCTGACGCCTGAGCCCGCCGACATAAATTCCTGGGCCGCTCTAGCGTCAACTGGAACCGGCCTTTTTTTTGCGCCCGCACCAACCCACCTCAACCCACCGATAAAAGACCAATGGCACGCCACGTGGTTAATACCACGGAATTGAACGACTGATTTTAAAATTTTGACGCGCGATGGATAACACCACCACACACCCGGAAATGCCCGCCGGCCGCCCGGCCAAGCAGGGTCTTTACGATCCCTGGTTTGAACACGATGCCTGCGGCGTCGGCTTTGTCGTCGACATGAAAGGCCGCAAGTCCAACCAGATTTTGCTGCAGGCGCTCCAGGTGTTGAAGAATCTCGACCACCGCGGTGCCAGCGGCAGCGAAGCCAACACGGGCGATGGCGCCGGCGTGCTATTGCAGATGCCGCATCGTTTTCTCCAGGAGGCGTGCAAAAAAGCCCGCATTTCCCTGCCCGGCCCGGGCGAGTATGGCAGCGGCCTCGTTTTTCTCCCGCAAAAGGCCACCATGCGCCGCCGGCTGGAAGAACTCTTCGGGCAGATCGTCCAATCAGAAGGCCAGGTCATGCTCGGCTGGCGCACCGTGCCGACCAGCAACGCCTCGCTGGGCGCGACCGCCAAATCCTCCGAACCGTTCATCCGCCAGGTCTTCATTGGCCGCAACCCCAACCTGACCGACGACATGGCGTTCGAGCGCAAGCTCTACGTCATCCGCAAGCGCGCCTACGCCGAGATCCGCACCGCGACCATCGACGGCGGCGAGTTTTGGTACCTGCCCAGCCTCTCCTACAAGACCATTGTTTACAAAGGCATGCTGCTGACGGAGCAGCTCCCGGGATATTTCCTCGACCTGCAAAACCCGGCGATGGAAACCGCTCTGGCGCTCGTGCACTCGCGTTTCAGCACCAACACCTTTCCCAGCTGGGATCGCGCCCATCCCTACCGCTACATCGCGCACAACGGCGAAATCAACACGCTGCGCGGCAACATCAACTGGATGCATGCCCGGCAGGCGCTTTTCGAGTCCGAGCTGTTCGGCGAGGACATCAAAAAAATCATCCCCATCATCAACCCGCACGGCAGCGACTCGGCGATGTTCGACAACACGCTCGAACTGCTCGTGCTGGCCGGGCGGCCACTCGCCCACGCGATGATGATGATGATCCCGGAGCCGTGGTCCAATCACGAGAGCATGGACGACACGCGCAAGGCTTTCTACCAGTATCACTCCTGCCTGATGGAGCCATGGGACGGCCCGGCCTCCATCGCTTTCACCGACGGCAGGCAAATCGGCGCGGTGCTCGACCGCAACGGACTCCGTCCCTCGCGCTATTATGTCACCACGGATGACCTCGTCATCATGGCTTCCGAGGTCGGCGTGCTCGACGTGCCACCGGAAAAAGTGCGGCTCAAGGGCCGCCTCCAGCCTGGCCGCATGCTGCTCGTCGACACCGAGGCGGGCCGTATCATCGGCGACGAGGAGATCAAACAGCAGCTTGCCGGCGAACGGCCGTATCGCGAATGGCTCGACGAATACCTCGTCCATCTCGAGGATTTGCCGGATGCGCCGGTCGTGCCCGCGCCCGACCATGACACGCTGCTGCACCGCCAGATCGCCTTCGGCTACACCTTTGAAGACCAGCGCGTGATCCTCGCGCCCATGGCGCGCGATGGCGTCGAGGCGACTGGCTCGATGGGCAACGACACCCCGCTGGCCGTGCTTTCAAACAAGCCGCGCCTGCTCTACGATTATTTCAAGCAGCTCTTTGCCCAGGTCACCAATCCGCCGCTCGACTGCATCCGCGAGGAGCTCATCACTTCCGCCGAAACGCGCCTCGGCTCGGAAGGCAACCTGCTCAATCCCGACCCGACCGCCTGCCGGCGCGTGGAATTGAAGTGGCCGGTTCTCACCAACGAGGAATTCGCCAAGGTCCGCCACCTGGACCAGCCCGGTTTCAAGGTGGGCGTGCTGCCCATCCTGTTCCGCATCACGCGCGGCGAAGCCGGCCTGGCCAAGGCGTTGGAGGAAATTTACCTGATGTCGCGCCGCATGATCGAGGAGGACGAGATTACGGTGCTCATCCTCAGCGACCGCGGCGTCACGCGCGATTTCGCGCCGATTCCGGCCCTGCTGGCCGTTTCCGGCCTGCATCATTTTCTCATTCGTGAGGGCCTGCGCACGCGCATCAGCATCGTGCTCGAGACGGGCGAGGCGCGCGAAGTTCACCATTTTTCGCTGCTGATCGGTTACGGCTGCAGCGCGATCAACCCGTACGTCGCCTTCGAGACAATCGACGGCATGATCCAGGACGGCCTGCTCACGAACATCGACCACAAGACGGCCTGCAAGAACATGGTCAAGGCCGCCTCCAAGGGCGTCATCAAGGTCATGTCCAAAATGGGCATCTCCTCCATCCAGAGCTACCGCGGCGCACAGGTGTTCGAGGCGGTGGGCCTGCGGCAGGACGTCATCGACCACTATTTCACCTGGACGCCATCACGCGTCGGCGGCATCGGCCTCGACGTCATTGCGCAGGAAGTGCTCGCCCGTCACCACGCCGCTTATCCCGACCGCCAGGTCAACGGCCACGTGCTTCCCGTCGGCGGCCAGTACCAGTGGCGCAACGACGGCGAGTACCATCTCTTCAATCCCGAGTCCATCCACCGCCTGCAGAAGGCGGTGCGCACCGGCAGCTATGCGACCTTCAAGGACTTTTCGAAAATCATCAATGAGCAGGCGAAGCATCTCTGCACGTTGCGCGGCCTGCTCGATTTCAAGGCCGGCGACGCAGTTCCGATTGCGGAAGTCGAGTCGGTCGAGACGATCATGAAGCGCTTCAAGACCGGCGCCATGTCCTACGGCTCGATCAGCAAGGAAGCCCACGAGACGCTGGCCATCGCCATGAATCGCATCGGCGGCAAGAGCAACACCGGCGAGGGCGGGGAAGACCCAGACCGCTATCAGCCGATGCCCAACGGCGACTCCAAAAACTCCGCGATCAAGCAGGTGGCGGCCGGCCGGTTCGGCGTGACGAGCGAATACCTCGTCAACGCGCAGGAACTCCAGATCAAGATGGCGCAGGGCGCGAAGCCCGGCGAGGGCGGCCAGCTTCCCGGCAACAAGGTGTATCCCTGGATCGCCAAGACCCGCTACACCACGCCCGGCGTCGGCCTCATTTCCCCGCCGCCGCATCACGACATCTATTCCATCGAGGATCTCGCCGAGCTCATCTACGACCTCAAGAATGGCAATCGCCACGCGCGCATCAGCGTGAAGCTCGTCGCCGAAGTCGGCGTCGGCACCGTCGCCGCCGGCGTGGCCAAGGCGCATGCCGACGTCGTGCTCATCAGCGGGCACGACGGTGGCACCGGCTCCTCGCCGCAGACTTCCGTCATGCACGCCGGCCTGCCATGGGAACTCGGCCTGGCCGAGACGCACCAGACCCTCGTGCTCAACAATCTTCGCAGCCGCATCGTCGTCGAGACCGACGGCCAGTTGAAGACCGGCCGCGATGTCGTCATCGCCGCGCTGCTCGGCGCGGAAGAATTCGGCTTTGCCACCGCGCCGCTCGTGGCGACGGGCTGCATCATGATGCGCGTCTGCCACCTCAACACCTGTCCCGCCGGCGTCGCCACGCAGGATCCGCGCCTGCGCGCGAAGTTTGCCGGCAAGCCGGAGCATGTCGTCAACTTCATGCGCTTCATTGCCGAGGAAGTCCGCGAGCTCATGGCCCAGCTCGGTTTCCGCACGATCGAGGAAATGATCGGGCACGTGGAACGCCTCGAACCACGGAAGGCCATCGATCACTGGAAGGCCCGGGGCCTCGATTTCAGCAATATCCTTTACCAGCCTGACAGCGGGCCGGAAGTCGGCCGTTACTGCCAGATCAAGCAGGACCACGGCCTGGACAAGTCGCTCGACCTCTCCGTGCTGCTCGAGCTCTGCAAGCCCGCCATCGAGCGCGGCGAAAAAGTCGTGGCCGAGATGCCCATCCACAACGTCAACCGCGTGGTCGGCACCATCGTTGGCAGCGATGTGACGAAAAAGTGGGGCGCGAAGGGCCTGCCGGAAGATACCATTCGCCTCAAATTCAACGGCTCGGCCGGCCAGAGCTTCGGCGCGTTCATGCCCAAAGGCATGACGCTTTCCATCGAGGGCGACGCCAACGATTATGTCGGCAAGGGCCTGTCCGGCGGCAAGATCATCATCTACCCGCCCGCGAACGCCAGCTTCGTGCCGGAGGAAAATATCATCATCGGCAACGTGGCCCTTTACGGCGCCACCAGCGGCGAGGCCTACTTCCGCGGCATGGCGGGCGAGCGCTTCGCCGTCCGCAACAGCGGCGTCAACGCCGTGGTCGAGGCCGTGGGTGACCACGGCTGCGAATACATGACCGGCGGCCGCGTCGTCATCCTCGGCCCGGCCGGCCGCAATTTTGCCGCGGGCATGTCGGGCGGCATCGCCTACGTGCTCGACGAGCGCGGCGATTTTCCCACCCGCGTCAACCCGCAGATGGTCGGCATCGAAAAGCTTGAGTCGCCCGCCGAGATCGCCGTGGTCCGCGCCATGATTGAAAGCCATCTCGCCTACACGAAGAGCTCGCGCGCCAAACAGGTTCTCGGCGCCTGGGAGCAGATGGTCCCGCGTTTCGTCAAGGTCATCCCCAAGGACTACAAGCGCGTGCTGGCGTGCCTCGAGCGTGCGCACGGCCAGGGTCTCACCGGCGACGAAGCGATCATGGCCGCCTTCGAAGAAAACTCCCGGGATCTCTCCCGCGTCGGCGGCAACTGATTCGTCCACTTCCACTACAATGGGTAAACCCACTGGCTTCATCGAATATTTGCGCGAACTCCCGGTCGACCGGACCCCGCAGGAGCGCCTGCACGACTGGAATGAGTTTCACCACCACATGGAGGAGAAGAAACTCCGCCATCAGGGCGCGCGGTGCATGGATTGCGGCGTGCCCTTCTGCCACACGGGCAAGCTGATCAGCGGCATGGCCTCCGGCTGCCCGATCAACAATCTCATCCCCGAGTGGAACGATCTGATTTATCGCGGGCTCTGGCACGAGGCGCTGAACCGCCTGCACAAAACCAACAATTTTCCCGAGTTCACCGGCCGCGTGTGTCCCGCGCCCTGCGAGGGCTCCTGCGTGCTCGGCATCAACGACCCGCCGGTCACGATCAAGAGCATCGAGTGCGCGATCACCGACCGCGGCTGGGAAGAAGGCTGGATCAATCCCGAGACGCCGAAGGCCCGCACCGGGAAAAAAGTCGCCGTGATCGGTTCCGGTCCCGCCGGCCTCTCCGCCGCCGCGCAGCTCAACACCGCCGGCCATCTCGTGACGGTTTACGAGCGCGCCGACCGCCCCGGCGGCCTGCTCATGTACGGCATCCCGAACATGAAGCTCGATAAAAAAGAGGTCGTCCTCCGCCGCATCAAGCTCATGGAGCAGGAAGGCATCACCTTCGTCTGCAACGCCAACGTCGGCACCAACATCAAGCCGCAAACTTTTCTCAAGGACTACGACGCCACCGTCATTTGCACCGGCGCCACGCAGCCGCGCGACCTGCCGATCGAAGGCCGCGCGCTCAAGGGCGTTCACTTCGCCATGGAGTATCTCACCGTCAACACCCAGGCGCTGCTCAACGGTGGAGCCGACCACAGCCCCATCCATGCACGCGGCAAGGATGTTGTCGTCATCGGTGGCGGCGACACTGGCACCGACTGCGTCGGCACCGCCATGCGCCACGGCTGCAAGAGCCTGGTGCAAATCGAAATCCTGCCGAAGCCGCCGCAGGACCGCGCCGCGGACAATCCGTGGCCCGAGTGGCCCAAGGTTTACAAGCTCGACTACGGCCAGGAGGAGGCCGCCGGGAAATTCGGCGCCGATCCGCGCGTCTATGTGACCACGGTGAAAAAATTCATCGGCGACAGCGAAGGGCGCGTGAAAGAACTCATCACGGTCCAGATCAAGTGGGAGAAAAACGAGAAAGGCCAGTTCGTGCCAAAGGAACAGCCCGGCACCGAGAAGACCCTTCCCGCGCAACTCGTGCTGCTGGCGATGGGCTTCCTCGGACCCGAACAGATGTTAATCAAGGAAATCGGCGTCGAAACCGACGCGCGCAGCAACATCAAGGCCGAGCACGAGAATTACACGACCAGCCTCAAGGGTGTCTTTGCCGCCGGCGATTGCCGCCGCGGCCAGAGCCTGGTGGTCTGGGCAATCAATGAAGGCCGCGGCGCGGCCCGCGAGTGTGACCGGTACCTGATGGGTTATACCGACCTGCCTTGAGGCCTCCCTGCGTTTCCCCGCACGAACTCGGCGTCGTTCTCATACTCATTCTCGTACTCGTACTCTCGAGTGCCTCGATAACGAGTAGGAACACGAGCACGATTTGGCTCACAAGGCAGGGCTTGCGGTGGCACGTCCTTTTGGTGATGATCCACGTCCTTAGCTCCTTTTCAATTTAGACAGGCGCAATATTGTAGCCGGGGTCGTTGACCCCGGCCCGGCCTCAGCGAGGCCGGCTACATATGAAATGCGCCAGGTTAAATCAAAACTGCCCTAGCCAGATGAAAACCTCCCTTTTTGCCTTGGCCCTGCTTTTTGCCTCCCTCTGGGCGGCAGATCCGGTGGCCGCCCAATCCCAGGCGCCTGCTCCCGGTGACGATTACAAAAAATTCGTCGCACAACTGGTGACGCCAGAAAATCTGGCGGATTGCATATCAAAGATGGATGGAATGATTGATGAGGTCGAACGTTTGTCGGCCCTCGATCAAGGCGCGACCCACGGAATCAATGCTGAAACAAATATCGGTTTGCACCTGGCGTTCTGCGTTTTCACCAACAAAGACGAAGTTCTCTACTATTTGATCATTTCCCGTAACGGCCAGGAACTCAGCCCGGCCGCCGCCATCAACCTGGCGGCGCTCTTTTGCGACCGGGCCGGGCTTCCTCATCCCGTGAGCATCACGGAAGGGGAAAAACCGATCTTTTATGTCCAGTGGCACATCAGGCATTCTGACTGGCATGCCATGAAGAAGAAAATGCTTGAAGTCCGCGCCGTAAACCGTGCGGAAAAGGATCCGCAGAGGGCATTTGTCGCCGCCATGATCAGCGAAAAAAACGCCAGGGACGCAGGCGGCTTCGGCGGGCCTTGAGCCGCGTTGCCATGCAGATTGAGCGCGCGAAGCTTTCCGACACGTCGTGAAGCCCGCTTGACTGAATCTACTTAATTTCTACTATTTTTGCATGCCTGCGACTACCGTAAAACTAGAAGCCGAATTGGCGGGAAAGGTGGCCTCTCTAAAGCTGCCCAAGCAAAGCATTTCCGCTTACGTCCGTGGCCTTATTGAAAAAGAGCATCGCGAACGGCAATTGCGCGAGGCCGCACAAGCCTACGAACAGTTTCTTCAGAAGAACCCTGCCGAGCGCGAGGCCATGGAAGTGTGGGAATCGGCACCGCTGTCCGACACCATCGAGCCCCGGCAGCCATGAAGCGCGGCACCGTGGTCTGGGTGGATTTAAGCGACTCTTCCCCGCCCGAGATGGGCAAAGTGCGGCCGGCCATCATTATTTCTGGTGACGCACACAATGACACGCTCAACACGGTTGCCGTCGTGCCGACGTCAAGTATTCCGCCGGAAATCTGGCCGTTGCGCCTCGCTGTCGGCAACTTTGCCGGCAAACCAAGCTTCGCGGTAATTCCCGGCATCCGGCAGGTCCGCAAAGGCCGCCTGCGCGGCGAACTCGGCCACCTTTCCGATCACAAGCTGCGCGCACTGGACGAATGCCTGCAGGCTTACCTGCATTGATCCGGGATGAATCGCTCTCTGCGATCGAAGATTGAAATGTTGTGGGCGGGGTGCCCTCACCCCGCATATCCAAACATCGAAGGATATTTGGATCACTCGTAGCGCGCGCTGCGGCCAAAATAGTTGAGCATCAGGATTTCCTTCCACACGCGGAAACGGCCTTCGTAGGTGATCTTGCCGTGCTCTTCGCGGTCGGCCCGCGGAAAAAGGAAGCCCAGCTCGGTGTTGACCTGCTCGAGTTCGAATTGCTGGGCGTTGAGATCGACGAGCGGGTCGGTCTGCCAGGGAATCAGCGCATCCTTGACCTGGGCGAGGCGCGCCTTGTGCCGGGCCACGAGCGACGCCAGCGAGCGGCGGACGGGACTGCGCTCGACCAGCCAGTTTTCCGGATAAAATCCGCCGAAGGGCAGGTAGAGGTTGTCCGTCACGTAGCGCAGGCCGCCTGCGGTTTGCGAGGCGATGCTATAGCAAACCGTGAGCATGCCGTTGGCTTGGGGCAGGAAAGTGATTTGCAGGCGCATGTGTTCGTCAGCGTCCTGGTAAACCGAGGTGCGCAGGTAAACGCTGCCACCAATCTCGGCCTTGAGCGCCTCGACCTGCTTGAAGCCGTGCACGCGCAGCCAGTCGCGGACCTTGAGCAGGCGGGGCAGCGTAGGCCACTCCTCGCCGCTCTGGTTGGCGACAAAACGCGGGAACAGCGGCAATGGGCTTTCGCTCAGCGCGCGGATGGCCAGCCAGTTGTAGAGCGTGACGACCAGGAACCACAGCAGGAACGCGCTCGCGGCCAGCACCCAAAACGGGCATTCGCTGAGCTGAAAATCCCTCACCGCTTTCGCCATGACCAGGCTGCCGACGATCCAGCGCATCCAGCGCAGGAATATCGCCAGCACCGGCGAGGCGTAGCGGTCGTTGATCGTATGCAGCAAGACCACCAGCAGGACGGCGGCGAAGAGGGGAAGGGAGTTTTGATCCATCGGGAAGGGTAACGCAAATTCCCGCGGGCGCCGTGAAGTCCGGCGCTAAACCGCAGGCAGAAAAGTTTAACTCAGCCGAACCGGCATGATCACGCAGATAAAACTGTCAAGGGTCTTGAACACGCCCGGGCTGACTTCGTCCTTAAGCTCGAAGAAAATCTCGTCTTTCGCAAGCGCGCGCAACGGGTCCATCACGAACGCGGGATTGAAAGCCACTTGCAGGTCGGGCCCGCTGTAGCTGATGGCCATCGACTCGTGGGCCTCGCCAAAATCCGGGCTCTGCGCCGTGATCTCGAGCAGGTTGCTGGTGAGTTTTATCTTCACCGAATTCGACTTCTCGCTCGTGACCAGCGCCGCGCGATGGATGCACTGCAGGAAAAGCTCCCGCTCCAGCTTGATCCGCTGGTGCGTTTCCTTCGGGATGACCTGCTGGTAGTTCGGATAGTTGCCCTCGACGACTTTCGAGTAGAGGTAAACGCTGTCGACCAAGCCGCTGTTGTCCTTGTCGGTGCCAATCTGGAACGAGGCGCGGCGGTCGTTGAAGGAAATTTTCAGTTTTTCGCCCTTGTCGAGGAGGCGAGTGAGTTCGCTGGCGGTCTTGGCCGGCAGGATGATGCTGCCGGCGTTGGCCACCGGGACATCCATTTCCTTGCCGATCAGGGCCAGGCGGCGGCCGTCCGTGGCCACGAGCGTAAGCTTGCCGTCCTTAAAATTGAAATAAATGCCGTTGAGGATGTAGCGCGTCTCGTCCGCCGACTGCGCGTAGGCGACGCTTTTGAGCATCGTGGTGAGCTCGGCCTGCGCGAGGGTGAAGGATTTTTCATCGCCGAATTCCGGCAGGGGCGGAAACTCTTCCTTGCCGATGCCCATGATGCGGAAATTGGAGCCACCGGAGACCAGCTTCACCTGATGACTCGGCGACGCATCGAAAGTGACATCGACATTGGGCAACTCGCGCACGATGGTCGCGAGCCGCTTGACCGGGAGCGTGACCGCGCCGGTTTCCTTGACCTCAGCCTTGATCTTGCAGCGGATGCCAAGGTCCAGGTTGGTTGTCGTGAGGGAAATTTGGTCCTTCTCCGCCTCGATCAGCACATTGCTCAGGATCGGCATCGTGGCTTTTGATCCAACGACGTTGAGCACTTGGGCGAGTCCGTTGGCAAAGTGATCGCGGTTGATTTTGAATTTCATGGAAAACGACAGGCCTGAATATGGGAAACTAACAAAAGCTAATCGAGGATAGATTTAATTCATAAGCAAGCAGTCTTAGTATATGCTGCGAAAAAGACCAACAACCGATGGCCAACAGGCCGTTTTTCGGTGGTGACAGCGAACCGTCAGCGGCCTGCGAACAACCGTCCCGTTGTCACCAGTAACCGCCGGGTTATGCTCAAGGCTGGAGTTGTTGGTCATCGCTTGGTCGATTGCTCACACTTTTGCCGACAGGCCCGCGCGCAGCTTGTTCATCCGCTGAACCCGGCGCCAATTCCCAAAAATTCCATAGAAAATGTAGCCCAAAAAAATCGGTAGCAACGCCACTTCATGGAAGACCAGGACGCAGCCGATGACGCCAAGCACGACGACAAAGGATCGCAACCGCATGCGCATCTGCCAGTCGATTTGCTTGAAGCTGGGGTAACGAATGGTGCTCACCATCAGCATCGCGATGAGCAAGAGCAGGAAAGGCAGGGTCAGCGCCCAATGACCCAGCTCCCGGTTGTTCTGGGAAAGGTTGAGCAGGAACAGCACGAGCGACGCCACCGTCCCCGCGGCCGCCGGCACGGGCAGGCCAATGAAATCCTTGCTGCTTTCCTTCTGGGCCCGGGCCAGCAAAGGATTGGTGATGACGTTGAACCGCGCCAGGCGCACGGCGGCGCACAACAGGTAAATGAAACCGAAAAGCCAGCCGGTTTGGCGAAACCACTCGGTGTCCTGGGTTGTCGGCGACAGGATCAGGAAAAACACCATCAGGGCCGGCGCCACGCCAAACGAAACCACGTCGGCCAGCGAATCGAATTCCGCGCCGAAGAGGGATTCGCGCCCACCCATGCGCGCCAGCCGTCCGTCGAGCGAATCAAACACGACTGCGCCAAGGATGCACCAGACCGCTTGGGTGTAGAGAACGGAGGGCGTGCGGGTGGCGAACTCGGTGGTCAAATCCGTCGGCACCGAGGCCATCCGGGCCTGGATGCACTTGATCACCGACACGAAGCCGCAGAACAAATTGCCCGCCGTCATCAGGTTCGGCAGGAAGTATATGCGGCTGGCCTGCCGGACATTGTAGGGGTTTTCGCGCGATTCGAGGTCGGACATGGCGGAAAAAAAGGGGTTAGGGCATTTTCGATTCGGATTGGCCCATGGACACGTTCCTTGTCATTCCGAGCCGTGCGAGGAATCTCACCGGAGCAACCCCGTGAGATTCTTCGCTGCCGCTCAGAATGACAAAAAGGCGATTCATTTGACCATTAAAATCAAAAACGCATTATTTCTTCGTGAGCGACTCGAGGTATTTCCAGAACTTCGAGTGTTGCTCCACCAGTTGCTGCTCGGAAACGGGCAGCTTGTTGCGCAGGAGAAAATCCTCCAGCGAGTTTTTGTGCAGGATGTAAAGCGTGTGCAGGGTATCGCCTTGGACCTCAAAGTAGAACCGGCAGTCGCCCGCCCGCAGCCGGTAGAGGGTCTGGCCGCCGCGCTGGAAGCGTCCCAGCGGTTCGCGCGGAGCTGCCAGGTCGGTCGACTTCAAGCTGCTGATCGGCTCGATCGCCTCCATCTGCGCCAGCTTGTCGAGCTTGTTCAGCTCGTGCATGCTCTGCTCTGAAAAAGTGACCTGATACATCGGGAGACTATTATTAAGTAACAAGTAGCAGGTAACAAGTAACAAGTGGGGTGGCGCGCCGATGGCGAATCGGGTGCGACCAAAGGACACAATAGTTTAAGTGGATCGATTGTGGGCGGGGTGCCTTCACCCCGCAAGATTCGCTGCTAATCTGGGGCCATGCACCTGCCTCACATACTACCGTTCGCCCGAAAGCCGGTTTATTTTTTAACTGCCTGTACGGTTGGGCGCCGTCCGTTACTGGCTTGCGAGGAATCATTAAACTGCCTTCATAATATCTGGAGGCAATCCGCTGAAATCGATGGCTGGATTGTCGGGCGTTTTGTTCTCATGCCCGATCATTTGCATCTTTTTGCCTCGCCTCTGCCAGAGGCAAAAAGCCGTGATCAATGGCTTAAGCTATGGAAATCGATTTCGTCCCGCCGTCTGGCAAAAATGCTTAATGTCGATCCGCCGCTTTGGCAGGCCGACACATTTGACCATATCATACGAAACGCTGAATCGTTCTCTGAAAAATGGGAGTATATGAAAGATAACCCAGTGCAAAAGGGTTTGGTGATTCAAACCGACGACTGGCCGTGGCAAGGAGAGCTTCACCCCCTTTCATTTTAATAAGCGGGGTGAGGGCACCCCGCCCACAAAAGACCAGCTTAGCCTAGAATGTGGATTGCCGACAATGTGGCCGATGACAATGTGGGTGGGGTGCCCTCACCCCGCATAAGTCCTGTTCCACTATCCATGCTGCGGATAGTCGTCGTCGCGCTGCTGACGCTGGCCTTGGGCGCGTCCGTCCGCGCCGGGATCGTGCTTGACATCCCGGTTTTTGCCGGCGGCTACGGCACGGCGTTTTACGAGGAAACCGCACGTCAGTTCGAGGCGCTGCGGCCCTGCGTGAAGATCAACCTCTACGGCGACCCGCGCATCGAGGACAAGGTGCGGGTGCGCATCATCGATGGAAATTATCCCGATGCCTCAAACGCCGGATATGTGCCCTGGCCCATCCTGATCCGCACGGGCAAGGTGCTTGACCTCAAGCCCTGGCTTGACGGGCCGAATTGGGAAGGAGACGCGCGCTGGCGCGATACCTTTCAGCCCGGCGCGCTCGATTCGTGGAACGTGGACGGTCACGTCTGCGGCCTGCCGCTCACTTACTCGTGCTGGACGATTTTCTACAATCAGGCGCTTTTCCGCGCCCACGGCTGGAGCGAGCCGCGCACGTGGGACGAATTCTTTTCGTTATGTGAAAAAATCCGCGCCACCGGGGTCGCGCCGCTGAGCCTGCCGGGCACGCGCTGGCTTTATCCCGACGCCTTCCTGCGCGCGGCCTATCACAACCTTGCTGGCGAGGCGGGCTGGCGCGCCCTCAACGACCTCGCGCCCGGCGCGCGGCTCGATCCGCGCTACGAGCGCAGCGCGGAACTGCTGCAGCGCATCATGCAGCACGACGTGCTGCCCGGCTGGGAGGGCGAGACGGCCACGGGCGCCGAGCTGGCGTTTTTGCAGGGCCGCGCCGCCATGACCGTCTCCGGCTCGTGGCTGGTCGACGAGATGAAGGGAAAAATGCCCGCGGACTTCGAACTGGGCGCGATGAATTTCCCCGTGTTTCCCGATGGCGTGGCCGACCCGACGACGATCCAGACCGGCGCGGATAGTTTTTTTGTCTTCGCCACCGGCGACGTGCAGCGCGAACGGGCGACGGTGGATTTCCTGCGTTTTCTCACCTCGCGGGCGCGGGCGGAGGCGTTTGTGCGGCTTACGGATTCGCCGGTGGCGGTGCGCGGCGTGCCGGACTCGGCCTATTCGGCGCGCATGCGCGACACCGTGGCGATGATCGAGCATGCCAAGGCGGCGTTCAACATGCCGCAGGTCCTGATGCAGCCACCCGCCGTCCGCGAGGCGATGGTCGGCGGGAGCCAGCTTCTGACCACCGGGCAGATCACGCCGCGCCAATTCGCAGAACGGCTTGAGGCGGCGGCGGCGATCGACCGCAGGCACCTGGCCGATCCCGATCACGTGGAGATGAATCATCCGTTCGCGGGCGGCGCGTTGCTCGGTGCGCTTGCGGTTGCCGCTGGCTGGGCCGTGTGGCGGCAATGTGGGCGGGGTGCCCCTGGCCTTCGTAGCTTTAGCGAAGTAGGCTTCACCCCGCGAAAAGCGGAATCTTATCTCGGCCGGCTGCGCGCGCCGGTCGCGCTGGGTTTTGTCGGGCCCGCGTTTTTGCTCTACGGTGCGCTCGTGCTGCTGCCGGGACTGGTGTCGTTCGCGTGGGCCTTTACGCGCTGGGACGGCATCGGGCCGCGCACGTGGGCGGGCCTGTTCAACTTCAAGTGGCTGTTGTTCGAGAGCGACGCGTTTTGGTTCGCGCTGAAAAACAACCTCTACCTCGTGGTTGTGCCGACGCTCGTGGTCGTGCCGGTGTCGCTCCTGCTGGCCACGCTGATCCATCGCGGCGTGTGGGGCGCAAAGGCGTTCCGTGTGGTGCTGTTGTTTCCCAACCTGCTCGGCGGCATTGCCGCCACGCTGTTGTGGATGAGTGCCTACGAACCGCACGGCGGCCTCGTGAACGCGGGACTCGTCGGGCTCGGCCGCGTATTTCATTGTGACTGGCTGCGCTCGTTCGCGGATTTCCCCTGGCTGGCGCAGGAACACCTTTATGCCGCGCTCATCCCGATCTACATCTGGCTCTCGTGCGGGTTTAACCTGATCCTCTACCTCGCGGCGATGGAAGGCATCGACCCGCAGCTCTACGAGGCGGCGGAACTCGACGGCGCGCCGGCCTGGCGGCAATTTTTCACGATCACGCTGCCGCTCATCTGGGAAATGATCGCGATCTCGGCGGTGTTCATCGTCATCGGCGGGCTCAACGCCTTTGAGATGATCTGGCTGCTGACCTCGCAGGATCCGGCGGCGGGCGTGAACACGCTGGGGACGCTGCTGGTGGCGACGATGTTCAAGGATTTCGCGATCGGCCGGGCGACCGCCATCGCGGTGGTGATGTTCGCGCTCGTGTTCGCCGCCAGCGCCACCGTCCTGCGCCTGCTTAAACGAGAAAGCGTGGAGAACTAATGGCCGGGCTTGGTTAACCACTGATTAACACTGATGGCCACTGATATCCTGGCAAAACAGGGTAGGGCACGACCGCCGGGCGCGCCGTGGCTGGCAGCATATCATTCTCGTTCTCTTGCTCGTTATCGTTCTCCGTCCCTGACTGTCCCCGCAAATGGCGCGGATGGTCACGGATTCGGCCCAGTTTTTCATAACGGCCTATTCGCGCCTGCCCTCCGTAGCTTTAGCGAAGTAGGGTGAATTAGCGTGCATTCGCGGTTAAAAAATCCGAACGGAATTAATAAGTGCGCATAAGTGGCCATAAGTGGTTAAAAGGATCGAAAGCTGCCTCTGCGACCTTGCGTTCTCCGCCGTAAAAAAAGATCGGATCGGACGGTCTTTATGGTGAGTCAACGAGCAAGGCGGTAAGTTTGCCCAGCACCTCGGCCAGCGTTTCGTCGGTTGCTTGGCCAACGCGCTCGGCATGGCGGGCGCGCCAGTCGATGCTGCGGATATGATCGGCCAGAATGACACCCATGATGGGCAACCCGTCCGGGATTGGAACCTCGAAAGGGTACCCTTTCGCATGGCTCGTGATCGGACACGCGATGGCGAGGCCGGTTTTTCGATTGTAGCTCTTGGGCGAGAGGATAAGAGCCGGCCGGCGTCCGGCCTGCTCGTGCCCGGCTTGCGGCGTGAAATCAATCCACACAAGGTCGCCCCTTTGCGGTGCGGGAACCGGATTCACCAGATTTCCTTGCCGGCTGGCGCACCCCAAATTTCAGCCCCGGGCGTGTTCGCCTGGGTGACCTTTGCCAGAAGTTTTTTCAGATTGTATCGCTTTGTCTGGCGCAGGGGAGTGAGCACGATGCGGCCGGATTCGAGCTGCAAATCGAGCTCGGAGCCGTGCGAAAGTTTTGTTTCACGGGCCACGGGTGCGGGAACCCTGAAGCCAAGGCTGTTTCCCCAAAGCTGGGCGGTGATCTTCATCGGCGAAAGTATAAACATTGTAGAAACCACCAAGTCAAGGCGGATGGGCTGGGCTTAGCCACAAAGCGCACGAAAAAGGCCTTATTTTCATCTGTCTGGAAGCCAGTACTTGGACGTTCGATGTTGGGCGTTGGATGTTCGCCGAAGGAGCGCATGTTACGGGCGCGAAAAAAACGCGACATGGGCATTTTTGCATTTGCCTTGCGTTGGGCGGTTTCGCAAGTGTGTCGGCCCAAGCTTCAACCGATGAGTCCCCGCTCCTCTTTCTATGCGGTGCTGGTCCTTTTGTGCGCACAACTCCATGCCCAAGGCACCGGCATCTATGTGAACAGCAGCAACAACGTCGGCATCGGCACGACGACGCCCTCCACGAATCTCAATGTATCGGCCAACGCTACAGAGGGTGGGCTCGCGACCGGGCAGTTTCAAATCACAGGAAGCACCAACGCAAACCAGCGACTCGTGTTTGGCTACGACACGACAAATGACTTCGGTTTCATCGAGGCCGGTATTGCTGGGACGGCTGCCAAGAATCTCGTGCTGGGTCCACACGGCGGTACCAACGTTGGTATCGGCACAGCGACACCCTCCACAAATCTCGATGTGTCTGCCAACGCGACAGAGAATGGACTCACAACCGGGCAGTTTCATATTACAGGAAGTACCAACACAAATCAGCGACTGGTGCTTGGCTACGATTCGACGAACGACTTCGGCTTCATCGAGACCGGTATCGCCGGAACGGCAGTAAAGAACCTGGTCTTGGCTCCACATGGCGGCAACGTCGGCATCGGCACGACGAGTCCGGCCCAGACTTTGACGGTGAATGGAAACACGGCCGTTTTGGCAGGACACGCCTTGGAATTTTATGACTCCAACAATGGGGACGACGCGTACATTCTCAACTATGGCACGAGTGCGGCAACCCAAGGGCTTAAATATTACGCCTCCGGGACAGGCGGCCATTTGTTCCAAACCTATGACGGCTATGTGGTAAACGCCCTGCAGATATTGAGCAATGGCAACGTTGGCATCGGCACGACGAGTCCGCAGTACATGTTAGATGTCGCCGGTCAGGTGCATGCGACGTCGTTTGTGGCTTCCTCGGGAAATAACTACGCCGACTTTGTCTTTAAGCCCGGCTACAAGCTGCCGTCGCTCAGCGACGAGGAATCGGCGATCCAAAAAGATGGCCATTTGCCCGGCATCCCGAGTGAAGCCGAAGCCAAGGCGAACGGCATCGATCTTGCCTCGATGCAGGTGAAACTCCTGCAGAAAATCGAAGAGCTCACGCTGCACCAGATCGACGAGGAAAAACATCAGGTCGAGCAAGACAAACATCAAGTGGAGCAAGATAAGCGCATCGAACAACTGGAAAAAGAAAACGCCGAACTTCGTGCAGAGGTGACCAAATGAATAAGATTGAATCGGCTAAGTTGCCGCAAGGTGGAGCGTGTCGTCCCGACGCGCTCATGAACACGGCGTATAGGCGACCGTCAGCAAATCCATTGTGCGCCTTGCTGATCTTCGCTGTACTCGCGGCTTCAAGCTTGGTTCACGCACAAAGCACCACCGGCATCTATGTCAATAGCAGCAACAACGTCGGCATTGATACGACGAGCCCGCAAACAAACCTGGATGTCCAGGGAAACGGGAGTGACAGCCAGGATATTTTAAGGGTTACCCGGGGCGGCGGAAATCAATCGCGAGTCCAAATTGGGCATTGTTACATTCAGCGGTACGACGGAACAGGCACACCCAATTCCTTATGTATAAATGCCAATGGCGGCAATGTCGGCATCGGCACGATGTCTCCAGATAAAACCCTTGTCGTGAGCAATACGCTGAGCGGTTCTGCCAGCACAGTTTCCGTCCTCACCCGGTTCGTGAATAATGGCTCTGGTAACACGGTTCTGCTTGATCTGACCGACGCGCATACCTCAGACGGCATAATAACCTTTACGGGAAGCACGACAGCCACGAGTGACCTCCTTGGATTTGGCGTAAATGCCGTGCAAAAAATGGTCATCGACGGAAACGGCAACGTCGGCATCGGCACTACGGGGCCACAGAGTAAGCTACATGTGTATCAAAGTGCCGTGGATGCAGTCGGATTTGTTCTACAGGGCAACACGATCAACACTGATAACCTCCAGCATTACATAGCACTAACGCTAGATGGTGATTATGGAAACGCAACCGGCAATTATTCGCAGATTAGAAGTTACAGCAACCTGTATAACATGGGGCAGTCAATTAGCATTCTACACAACAACACACGGTCCTGCCAACACTTTAGCGGAAAGAATGCGCATTGACGCTTCCGGCAACGTAGGCATTGGCACAACGACACCCAGTTACACCCTGGATGTCGCCGGCCAGGTGCATGCGACGTCGTTTGTGGCTTCCTCGGGAAATAACTACGCCGACTTCGTCTTCAAGCCCGACTATAAGCTCCCGCCGCTGAGCGACGTCGAGGCCTCGATCAAAAAAGACGGCCATCTGCCCGGTATTCCGAGTGAAGCCGAAGCCAAGGCGCACGGCATCGATCTCGCCTCGATGCAGGTGAAGCTGTTGCAGAAAATCGAGGAGCTCACGCTGCATGTCATCAACCAGGAAAAGCGCTTGGATGAGCAAAATGGTCGCATTGAACAGCTGGAAAAGGAAAACGCCGAACTTCTTAAAAAGGAGGCCAAATGAATAAGATGAAATCGGCTAAGTTGCCGCAAGGTGGAGCGTGTCGTCCCGGCGCGCTCATGAACACGGCGTATAGGCAACCGTCAGCAAATCCATTGTGCGCCTTGCTGATCTCCATTATCTTCGTGGCTTCCAGTTCTATTCACGCGCAAAGCACCGGCATTTATGTAAACAGCAGTAACAACGTTGGCATTGGCACGACGAATCCACAGGTTCCGCTGCAAATTCACGTAGGAACGAATCAAAACATTTTCTTTGATTCAAACTCGGGGGAATCGCGAATTTCGATCGTCAATGACGCATTTAATGCCAACCCCAACATTAGATTCCAGGCCGCAGCCTATAATTTCTTGGGCGCTTCAGGTGCAGGCCCCTATCTGACCATTAATTCTTCCGGCAACGTCGGCATTGGCACGACCAGTCCCGCAAGCGACAGTGGGTGGGCGTCTCCGGCCTTGGATATTTCAGGAACCAGGGGCACAGCAGTCATTCGGACTACTTCTGCCAGCGGAATTGCAACGCTTCGAATGACGGGACCGAGCGCAAACCACATTGATGATTGGGCCATCAATATGTATGCTGGTAATTCAAGCACCTTCAGCATTTTCCCGCAGGCCGGAAACATCGGCCCGGCGCTTACTATTACAAACACTGGCAACGTTGGCATTTGCGCGGCAACTCCCGGGACCAAGCTGGAGATAGACCAGAACGGCACGGCTTATAATATTGGCTATGGTGGCTGGTGGTCGGGCTTCAGAACTTCAGCGCAGACCGGCGTATTTGGTTTCAACCAAGATGACAGGGCCTGCATTGGACTTGGTGGAAACGTCTACAATAGAGGGTTCTCGGCCAACTCCATGGGCATTATGAACGGCAGCACCACCGCGGAGGATATATATTTGATTAATCAGAATGGCCCTGGTGCCGGGTTCATGGTTCTTAAAGCCTCCGGCAACGTCGGCATCGATACGTCGTCGCCCGGTTACACCTTGGACGTAAACGGCCAGGTGCATGCGTCGTCGTTTGTGGCTTCCTCGGGAAATAACTACGCCGACTTCGTCTTCAAGCCCGGCTATAAGCTCCCGCCGCTGAGCGACGTCGAGGCCTCGATCAAAAAAGACGGCCATCTGCCCGGTATTCCGAGTGAAGCCGAAGCCAAGGCGAACGGCATCGATCTCGCCTCGATGCAGGTGAAGCTGTTGCAGAAAATCGAGGAGCTGACGCTGCATCAGATCGATGAGGAGAAACGCATCGAACAGCTCGAAAAAGAAAACGCCGAACTCCGCGAAAAATTAACCAAATAACAATGATGAAAAAGGCCGGTAACGAAGGAATGATGACGCAGTTTGATTGTGGGCGGGGTGCCCTCACCCCGCATGGGGCGCCGCGCTTGCTGCTGCTCTTGGCAGCGCTGGCCTTTTGCGGCTCGGTTCATGCGCAAACCACCGGCATTTATGTGAACAGCAGCAACAATGTCGGCATCGGCACAACGAGCCCAGACTTAAAATTGCAAGCAAACGTAGGCACTGCCGCCACCTATGGATTAGGAGTCTATAATACGAATGATAATCTAAAATTATTATTCGGCACCACGACAGGAAGCTATCTTAATATACAAGGTAGAACCATTAATACCAATGTGCCATACAATATGGCCTTGCAGGCGGAAGGTGGCAATGTCGGCATCGGCACCACGAATCCCTTAGCCGCAAAACTCGCGGTGATGGGAAATATTTCCTTTGATGCCAGCGGCGCTAGTCAAGAGAGGATTATAGGACTGCAAAGACCGGATGGATTGGGATGGAACAACACGCCCCACCTGAGTTTTAAAACAGACAGCAATTCGAACGGTTATCTTACATTTTCAACGATTAACAGCGGGGTGGCGGGGCATCCCGATATGGTTACATTTAACTATAACGGCAACGTCGGCATCGGCACGACGAGCCCGCTGACCTTGCTCCATGTTTATAATGGAGCTTCCGGGGCGACCGCTTACGGCAATTCTTATCTAACTGTGGAAAATTCAGGCCGCGCAATCATTCAACTGCTCACGCCGAAATCCAATGATTCCTATTTAATGTTCGGAAATCCTGATGGGGCTAACCGGGGCTATGTAGGTTACCAAGGTTCCGGCATGACTCCGGGGGACCAGATGGTTTTTTATTCGCACGGGACCTATGCGCTACTCGGCGGCAACGTCGGCATCGGCACGACAAGTCCAGGTTATATGCTGGATGTCGCCGGCCAGGTGCATGCGACGTCGTTTGTCAGTTCGACGCAGACCTATGCCGACTTTGTTTTCAAGCCTGGCTATAAACTTGCCCCGCTGAGCGACGTCGAGGCCTCAATCCAAAAGGATGGTCACTTGCCCGGCATCCCGAGTGAAGCCGAAGCCAAGGCGCACGGCATCGATCTCGCCTCGATGCAGGTAAAGCTGCTCCAGAAGATCGAAGAGCTGACGCTGCATCAGATTGACCAGGAAAAGCGCCTTAACGAGCAAGCGAATGACATCAAACAATTGCGGGAAGAAAACGCCGAACTTCGCGAAGAGTTGACCAAATGAATAATAGTCCATCGAAAAATTTGATCGGTGTAGGGCGCGTTATCTCTAACGCGCCGCGGCTCCTGCTGCTGTTCTTGGCATCGCTGGCCATAGGTGTCTCCGCATACGCACAAAGCACCGGCCTTTATGTGAACAGCAGCAACCATGTTGGCATCGGCACGACGAGCCCGGTAACAAATCTCCAGGTTGGATCAGGCACATTTTCAACGGTTGCCCTTCCCGGCATCGGTATTGCCAACGGGCCGTCTTCCTACAGTTTTTTCAGCGCAAGCGATAATACGCATCAATATATCGCTGGCATCGACAACACCCTGTCTTATGGAAAAGAGGGGATGGTTTCCAATCACGACCTCGCGATTGAGACAAATAACACACCACGGATATACATAACGAACGCCGGCAACGTTGGCATCGGCACGACGACGCCGAGTTTACCTTTGGATGTCAAAGGCGCAAATCTTGTCGCCCGTTTTGAAAGCACTGCCGCATCCGCCTTGATTTACTTCACACCAAGCGGACAAAAACAGTGGCGCATTGGTGCCGGCAGCGTAAATGCCGGGGATTTTGGTATTCGCAATGATACCGATGGAATCGAAGCAATAAACATAAGTGCTGCCGGCAACGTCGGCATCGGCACGACGAATCCTCAATGGCCGCTTGATGTCAGCGGGAGCGGGGCCCGGGTAACCAATGGAAATGGAAATGCCGCCCAATTTGATCTCGTACAAACTAATGGTGGTCATGACTGGGCGCTCTGCAGTTGGGGAAGTGCTGCGGGCGGCGGATCTTTGCCTAATAAGTTTTCGATTTACGATAATACAATTGGCGCGCATCGGCTCGTAATTGACGGCAATGGCAACGTCGGCATCGATACAACGGCTCCGCAATATCCGCTCGATGTGGCCGGCCAGGTGCACGCGACGTCGTTTGTGGCTTCCTCGGGAAATAACTACGCCGACTTTGTCTTCAAGCCCGGCTATAAGCTGGAGCCGTTGAGCGACGTCGAGGCCTCGATCAGAAAAGACGGCCACCTGCCCGGCATCCCGAGTGAAGCCGAAGCCAAGGCGCACGGCATCAACCTCGCCGATATGCAGGTAAAGCTCCTGCAGAAGATCGAAGAACTTACACTCCACCAGATCGACCAGGAGAAACGCATTGAACAGCTTGAAAAAGAAAACGCCGAACTCCTCGAAAAGTTGACCAAATGAATAATATAGAATCAGCTAAATTGCCGCAAGGTGGAGCGCGTCAGCTTGTCCGCCGTAGCCTCGCGCGAAGGCCGGATCCCGACGCGCTTATGAACACGGCTTACAGGCGACCGTCAGCAAACCCGCGGTGTGCCTTGCTGATCTTCATTGTCTTGGCGGCTTCTAGTTCTGTCCACGCACAAAGCACCGGCATCTTTGTGAACAGCAATAATAACGTCGGCATCGGCACGACGAGCCCGAATGACGCCCTGACCGTAAGCGGAAGCGGCACGACGAAGATAGGCCTGAACGGGGGAAGCTATTCCGGAAACGAATTACGTGCGGGCGGAGCGGCCGGAAACATGAGTGCGGGTTACCAGATATATTCAGGGACAGGACTGGATCTCAACTTGTTCACCGATGGCGGCTCGAATGGAGTGACGATAAAAACAGGCAACGGCAACGTCGGCATCGGCACGACGAGTCCGAACAGCAAAGTGCAAGTCAATGGTGGCCTTGAAGTGGGAACCTACGGCTCGAATAGAGGGGTGCCGCTAGATGTAAGAACTGGCGCAGCCAGCACCTATACTTTTGCGGTTAGTCGACCAGGGAGTGACGTTGAAGCTCTAGTTATGAGTTCCGACTCAAACGAGAGAGGACTTATTGGAACTAACAATGCCGACACTCAGCTAGGCTCTTGGCTTAGTAACATATTTAATCCCTATGTGACAATTTTGAACAGCTCGGGCAACGTCGGCATCGGCACGACGAGCCCGACCCAAACGCTTCAGGTAAACGGCACTCAATCCATTATAAATACGAATGACTATAATGGCGCTACGGTCTCACTTTTCGGAGTTGGAAGAAACACCGTCGTTGGCGATACATACCTAAGTATAGGCACCAACCAAACGAATCACTACGGGTTAGTACAGGCACAAAATGCTGGGCTAGGATATTATAATTTACTCTTAAATCCAAATGGTGGCAACGTCGGCATTGGTACGACGACGCCTGGTTATGCGCTGGACGTCGCCGGCCAGGTGCATGCGTCATCCTTTGTCAGTTCGACGCAGACCTATGCCGACTTTGTCTTCAAGCCGGGCTACAAACTGGAGCCTTTAAGCGACGTTGAGGCCTCGATCCAAAAAGACGGTCATCTGCCCGGCATTCCGAGTGAAGCCGAAGCTAAGGCCAACGGCATCGATCTTGCATCGATGCAGGTAAAGCTCCTGCAGAAGATCGAAGAGCTGACGCTGCATCAGATCGAGCAGCAGAAGCTTTTGGAGAATCAAAACAAGCGGCTCGATGAGCAATCGCAGCGCATCGAACAACTGGAGCAGGAAAACACCGAGCTGCGCGAAAAGGGAACCAAATGACTAATGGAGCATCGAAAGATTCTGTAGCGTCACTGTTGCGAGCGGGTAGGGCGAGGCGCCTCCGACGAGCCGCAGGATTGTCCGTACTTGGGCGTTGGACGTTGAATGTTGGATGTTGGATGTTAATGGCCGCCGCCCTTCTGGCGGCCTGCGGAACCGCTCATGCACAGACCACGGTGAGCAACACCACCTACGGCTCGGGTCAGACCGCGACCGTCGTGGGACCCCAAACCGTCACCACAAGCGGAACGGTCACCGTCTCAAGCGGCGCGAACGTCCGGTTTCTGGCCACTTCATCCGTCACTTTGAATGCAGGTTTCTCCTGCTCGGGCAGCACTTTCCAGGCGGCCACCGACACGGTTCCGCCCACCGTGCCCACGGGCTTCAGCCTTTCGAACGACACCAACACATCCTTCACCCTTAACTGGGCGGCTTCCACGGACCCCATGGTCCCCGTCACCAGCTACCAAATCAGTTACAATGGAACGACCCTGGGCACTTTTTCCAGCAACAGCGCGAACATCAATTCGGTTCCGCCCAACAACACGGCGCTCACGGCTTCGACGGCTTACACCTTTGCGGTGCAGGCCACGGATGCACTGGGCAACACCTCGGCTTGGAGCATTCCCTATGTGGCCATAACCACGCCCTTCGCCGCCTTCCTTCCCCCCTCATTGAACAATTCCACGGTGGGAATCGATCCGGCCACGGTCATTCTCTCCGCCGCCGCCGGTGGCACCAGCGGAACCATCACCAAGGTCGAATTCTATAACGGAGCGACCTTGGTCGGTACGACGACAACCAATACGGGCCAAACCTATCCGTACCAGGTCAGCTGGACCCCCGTGCATTGGGGCACCTACACAATCACGGCCAAGGCGTACGATAGTCTTGGCGAGATTGCGGTCACTGCGCCGGCAATCATCAAAGTGGATGCGCCGCCGTTCGTCTCGCTCACCGCACCGACCAACAACACCCTGGTCACCCCGCCGGCCTCGGTCACGCTCGCGGCTTCCGCCACCGACTCGAACGACACCATCACCAAGGTGGATTTCTACCAGGGCACGACGCTGATCGGCACCGCGACCTCGGCGCCCTATCAGTATAATTGGACCAACGTGCCTGGCGGCAGCTATGCCCTCACCGCAGTGGCCACGAATAGTTTTGGCGCAACGACGACCTCATCGCCCGTAACCCTCATCGTGGACCTCCCGCCCGTCGTTTCGCTCACGTCGCCGGCCAACAGCTCCACGTTCACGGTTCCCGCCACGATCACCCTGGCCGCCAGCGCGAGCTCCCCGGCTAACTCGATCGCCAAGGTCGATTTTTATGATGGCGCGAACTTGGTCCACACGGTGACGTCGGCCCCGTATCAATACACGTGGAATTATGTGGCGACGGGCAGCCACACCCTGACCGCCAGGGCGACGGATAATTATGGCGCAACCACGACCTCGTCCCCCGTCTCGGTCACGGTCAACACCCTGCGGCAGTCCGGCGGCACCGCCGGTCTCGGCAACACGTTGCCGGCGGCGTGGACGACCCTGAGCGGGGGCGATTCATCGCGGGCCAATGTTGCCGTCGGCATCACCACCGGGAGCCTCTCGGTGGATAAATCTGGCGCGGCCACCTACACGATTCCGCTCTACGCCTGCCCGGGAACGGCTGGCATGGAGCCGAAGCTCTCGCTCAGCTACAGCAGCAGCGCCGGGGCGGGACTGCTCGGCTACGGCTGGTCGCTCAGCGGGACATCCGTCATCACGCGCGGCGCCCAGTCGGCTGAGGTCGATGGCAACGGCAGCGCGGTCGATGGCAACGGCCACGTCAATTACGTTCACGGCATGAGCTTTGCCACCACCGACCGGTATTATCTCGACGGTCAACGGCTGATCGCGATCAACGGTGAAACCGACGGTGCAAACAACACGGAATACCGCACCGAGACGGATTCCTTCAGCCGCATCGTGTCCTACGGATCAAACGGCAACGGCCCGGCGTATTTCAAGGTCTGGACCAAGGCCGGCCTGATCATGGAATATGGCAACACGACGGACTCTGCGCTCACGCCCCAAAGCCCGGGCGGCAACACCCTCAGTTGGTCGGTCGATAAAATTTCCGACACGGTGGGCAACTACATGTCGTTCACCTATTCAAACAATCCAGCCACGGGCGAACAATTCCTCACCGAGATCGACTACACCGGCAACGCCACCACCGGTATGCAGCCGTATAATTCCATCCGTTTCAGCTACACCACCCGCCAGGATCCCAGCTCGGGCTTTGTTTATGGTGCGACGCTGTCCCGCACGCAGATCATGACGGATATTGAAGCCTATAATCGAAACAATCTCGTCCGCCACTATGTAATGGACTATATTAATCGGCCCTCCACGAACCGCAGCATCCTGGCAGACATCAAGGAGATCGGCTCTGACGGCAAAGCCTACCCGCCGCTGACCTTCACTTACTCCAACCCCAGCGCGGGCTGGGATCAAAGCAAGTCGTCCATCTGGGCGCCGCCGGTTCCGCTGGCCGTAGCTTCTGGGACTCCGCAGGGCACGGGCTTCATCGACCTCACCGGCAACGGCCGGCCGGATCTCGTGCTAAATGGCCCGGGAGGGCGCAACACCTGGCTTAACACAACCAGTGGTTGGGTGGTGGCGGATGGAAGCGTCCCGGGCGTGCCTGATTGGCGCCTGCCTCCTGGCCTGCTCTTGGCGTATAACTATGGTTTGTGTCTTACTCGCTTTGTCGATTTAAATGGTGCCGGCCGGCCAAGCGTTGTTGATGCAAATTCTGGCACTACATACTTGAATACCGGGTCGGGCTGGGCGCAGGCCAATGACTGGACGATACCTCAACCTTCTTCCGTAAGCTCCTCGGGGGGAACTTATAACCGCACCTACATTAATTTTGTCGACCTCAACGGCGATGGCTTGCCTGACTGCGTTACCGGAGGCACGCTTGAAGTGCCCAACCAAGACGGTGGCACCGATCAATCTAACATTGACGAAGCTTGGATCAATCTCGGTCCGAATAAGATCGATCCTACGACAGGCACACACTGGCAGTGGGCGCCTGAATATGCATCTGGCGGGCAGAATGTGGTCTTTATGGACCTCAATGGCGACGGCCTGCCCGACGTAGTGGAAAATACTGAGATATATGGGGGTGGGAGCCTCCTCGGCGTGTCGTTGAATACCGGCTCTAGCTTCAACACCCTTTGGCCCGGCTCGGCGGACTACAGCCGCTATGTGCTGCCGGTTCCACTTAACATGAACCAAGGGGTCAATGTCCCGGTTGGCACAGAAGCGGTGGATCTCAATGGCGACGGTTTGGTTGATCTTATCAGCTGGGATCTCGGCAATCGCTCGCCCCATGCCACTTATTTCAACACCGGCCATGGTTGGGTGCAGGACCCCGGTCCCTATGTGGCGCCGTACCAGATGTGGGATACCGGGCAAAGCGCACCGACCGGCGTCGCGCTTTTGGATATCAATGGCAATGGCCTGCCTGATTTCATTGTACACTATGGCGACCAGACTGCGGAGGCCTGGTTGAATACGGGTTCGGACTGGAGCCAACAGGTCAGCGTGGACTATGTACCGCCCCGGGCGATTTCTCATCCCGTCACTGTCGGCCACCTCACGGGCGCCGACTTTGTGGACATCAACGGCACCGGCGTCTTGGACGAGGTCTGGAACTATAACAACGACACCACCGGCTACGCGCATAACCAGCGCGTCAATGTTGACCGGCTCACGCAGGTCACCACCGGCATGGGCGTATCGGCGACGATTTCCTACAAGCCGCTGACCGACCCCTCGGTTTACACCAAGGGCACGGGCGCAACCTATCCCGAACAGGATGTTATCAGCGCGACGTATGTCGTGTCCGAAGTGGACAACGACGACGGGGTGGGCGGCCAGTATGCGATGACCTACACTTACGCCGGCCTGCGCTCCAATGTAATCCACGGAAACGAAGGCTTTGCCTCGATGACGGTCACTGACGGCCGCACGGGCATTAACACCGTCACCGATTTCCGGCAGGACTTTCCTTACATCGGCATGCCTTCGTACAGTGCCACGATACAGTCCAACGGCACGATTCTCACCGCGAGCACAACGACCTATGCCGACCAAGGTTCTTACGCCAACGTCCATTTCCCTTACGCCAACCAGGTCGTGCAGCAATCCTACGAGCTAAACGGCAGCTACGTCTCCGGCACTTCGACCACGGCCACCTACGACAACTACGGCAACGCCCTCACGCTCGATGTGCAGTCGCTCGACGCCAACGGCAGCCCCACCGGCTACGAAAAAGATACCACCAGCATCTACTCTAATGACACGACCAACTGGTTCCTCGGCCGCCTGAGTCGTGCATCCGTCACTTCCTATGCGCCCGGCGTGCCCGCGATCACACGCACCTCTGCCTTCACCTACTATTCCGACTCTGGCCTGCTTTATACGGAAGTCATCGAGCCCGACGACACTTCGACCACCGATCCGCAGAAACTCACCACCACCTACACCTACGACGCCTTTGGCAACAAGACTTCCGCGACCACCTCCGGCATGGGCATGGCCAACCGCATGGTCGCCACCGCCTACGATTCACTCGGCCAGTTCCCTGTTTCCACCACCAACGCCCTCGGTCACCAGGAAACCTACATCTACAGTCCTGCGTGGGGCGTCATGACCAGCCAGACCGGCCCCAACGGGCTGACTACCACCTGGGGCTACGATGGCATGGGCCGCAAGATTCAGGAAAATCGCCCCGATGGGACCACCACGAATATCAATTATCGCTGGGCGGGCGCGGGTGTGCCTCCCGCCCCTTCTGGCTCCGCTCCCATTACCTACCTGATAGAAACCGAAGCCTCTGGCGCGCCGCCCGCGCTTGTTTTCTACGACTCGATGGGCCGCGCCATCTACGCCTTCGGCCTCAACGGCGGCGACTTCGACGGCAATCTCCAGATCGTCGGCGGTCAGACCAAATACGACAATGTGAGCCGCGCCTACTGGACGTCCCTACCGTTCTACTATGGCAATACGCCGCAGACGGCCAGCCAGGTTACTGCCTACGACAAGCTCAACCGTCCGCTCACGCAAATCAACGCCGACGAGGAAGTTTCCGGCGGGTTTGTCACGACCACGTTTGAATACGATGGGCTCGTTACCAAAACCACCAACCCGGCCGGCCAGGTCGCCATTACCACCAAGAATTCGCAAGGCCAGGTTCTTTCCGTCATCACCAATGCCAACGCGAATGCCGCCACCGAACGCGGCGAGACCGACTACACCTACGACTCGGTGGGCAATATCCTCACGACCACCGTCGTCAACAGCAACGGCTCGTCTGCGACGACTGGATTTCTCTATGACCTCACTGGGCGCAAAACCCAGATGACCGACCCCGACATGGGCACGTGGCACTACTTCTATGACGCTGCAGGCGAAATCATCTCACAAACCGACGCCAAGGGTCAGACTACCACCATGGCGTATGACCAGCTCGGCCGGCTTGTCACTCGCACCGAAGCCGAGGGCACCACCACCTGGAACTATGACAGCGCGCAGTACGGCATTGGCAAACCCGCCAGCGTCACTGTCGTCAGCACCACGGCAGCCAACAATTACAGCGAATCCTACACCTACGATGCGCTCGGCCGTCCCTCGGTCACCACTCGCAATATCTATACCGGCAGCACGACCGAGACCTTCACCCTCGGGCAGCAATACGACATCTTTGGTCGGCCGACGATTACGACCTATCCCTATGGCTATCAGGTCAAAAATGTTTATAATGCTTTCGGCTTCCTCAAGGAAGTCCGACAGGCCAGCGCAACCACCACCTTCACCAACGACACCACCCAGAACCAGCTCTTCTGGCAGGCTGACAGCTACTCCATCTGGGGTGGCATCAACGGCATTAGCTATGGAAACGGAGTCACCGAGGACACCGTCGTCGCTGCCACCACTGGTCGCATCCAAGGCTTCGGCATCGGTTATGACTCGGGCAACACGGTGGCCTCCTATGGCTACTGGCACGACTCGCTCGGCAACCTCGTCACCCGCAATGACGATACCACGGGCCGCAGAGAATCCTACACCTACGACGGACTCGACCGGCTCACTAGCACCGCACTCACGGTCAGTCCCGGTGGGCTTGGTACCAGCAGCACTGTCACGGTCGGCTACGATTCGCTGGGCAACATCACCAACAAGAGCGACGTCGGCGCCTACACCTATGGCAATAACGCCGGGCCGCACGCTGTCACTGCCGCGGGTGGCAACAACTACCAGTATGACGCCGATGGCAATATGGTCGCCGGCTCCGTCCTGGTGAGCGGGTTGCCCGTCGCCCGCACCCTCGCCTGGACCTCCTTCAACCAGGTTAAGAATATCACCCAAGGCGGTCATTATAGCACCTTCGCGTTCGACGCCGGCCACCAGCGTGTGACCCAGACCACCGACCGTGGCACGACGGTCTATGTCGGCTCGGCCCTCGAGCGCTTCACCGACACATCCGGCAATCAAACCCTGAAGTTCTACATCTTCACGCCCGCGGGCCGCTCGGTCGTGCGCACCTTCGCTGGCGGCACGGTCACGACCCGCTACCTGCACCAGGACGCGCTCGGCTCCATCGTCGCGGTGACCGACGAGAACGGCAATGTCACCGAACGCTACGCCTACGACCCCTGGGGCAAGCAGACCGCACTTGGCCCTCAACCCTCAACTCTCAACGCTCAACCTGCCGCCACGACCCGCGGCTTCACCGACCACGAGATGCTGTCCGACCTCGGCCTTATCCACATGAACGGTCGGGTTTATGACCCCGTGCTTGGACGGTTCCTTTCCGCGGATTCGGTCGTACAGGATCCCAGCGACTCCCAAGCCTACAATCGCTATAGCTACTGCAGTAATAATCCGGTCAATGCGATCGATCCCAGCGGGCACTCCTGGCTTAGCAACGCGCTCGGAGTGGCGGCATTTGGCTTATTTGCAAACAAGCACTTTCGTCAAGAATATGGCGGACAAGTTCTTGGCTACGCTGCCTATGCAATTGTGTTGTACTATACTGGTGATCCTCAGTTAGCGGGGGCGGTCGGTGGCTTTGTCTCGGGGTTCTCGGGTAGCTTGCTCAATGGCGGCAGTATTGGCGATGCTTTCCGTAACGGAGTGATTGGCGGGGCTGAGGGTTTTGCCTTGGCTTATGTCGGTGGACAAGCCGGCCTTGGCTATGTGGGAACGGCTGCAGCCGATGGCGTCATTGGAGGAGCCGCTGATGCAGCCGAAGGGGGACAGTTTAGGAATGGCTTTTATTCGGGATTGGTTGCGGGTGCAGGTGGAGAGGCCATACAGGCTGGCGGAGGAGACTATTATACGCAACTCACCGAGAGTGCCGTGGTCGGAGGAACGGCTTCGGTTATTGGCGGCGGCAAATTCGCGAATGGTGCGGCTACTGCAGCGTTTTCGTATATGGCCACGAATTTTCAACAAACCAAACAGGAGGTTGGCTCGTTAGGAAACAGCGCAAGCAATACTTCTTCAGATACAAATTCCGGTAAAGATGTTATTCGCTTACCTCCTCTCTATGTATATGCGACCTCATGGAGCACACTGGCTTTTTTCATGGACTTGGCCGCATATCGGGCCGGCTATTTACCTAAAGCCCCATTGCTTCCACAAGAATTACGAACGCAGGGTATATTAAATGGCATGTACACATCCACTGTTGGCGCTGCATCAGTTGTTGCAGGGTTCTATGCGCTCACTCCTGAAGGCAGGCCACTTAGGCTCTTTGGTGCAACCTTCGGTGTTGCAGGGGTAGTGAATGGGGTGCCACAATTTTTCTTTGGAATAGCAAAAATCATTCAATCTGCCCAGGGAGATATTCAAAGCCTCGATATGCCGCAATCAAATGGGGATGTACTTGCTATAGGGTTTCATAGCAAATTGGCAGGAGTAATCTATGACCTGGGAACCGCTGGGAATCCGATTAAAATGCCCGAAAATGCTGCAGAGGCTATCGGTCAGGTAGATTATGCAAAAACGGTCTTGGATTCGATGCATCAACAGGAAAAATAATGGCTGTTTTTTCAAAAAGAGAACCTGCGCGGTATAATTGGAGCGAACCCTTTCAAGGCGCACTTAACGATTTCGTTAGGTTTGCCGGCGCGAGGATTCTTTGGATAACGATTTTGGCTTTCTTTGGCGTATTAATTTATGCATTCTATTATGGTGATAGGGTGCGATATTCGGAGATATTGTTTATTAAAGTTTGGAGCGCGTTTCTTGGTTGGCTGTTGTTTGGGTTGCTGCCTAGAGATATTGTCTTAACTGATAGCTATCTTGGGATTTATCAAGGAAAGGGATTTACTAAATATCGCTATTCAAATATAAGCTATATTGAAATCCACAAGGGGACAAAGCATCAGTGGCTTGCCATCTTTTTACATAATGGGAAGAGGAGGAATGTGTACTTCAACAAAGATATTGCGTTGCCGAAAGTGATTTCGTTTTTATCAGAACATGGGGTCAAAAGTGAATCTCCAAGCCAAAACTGTTCCGGGCCGAGATAACCGTCGTATGTCAAGAAAGGCCCAAATGGGGTCAGGCTTTGTGGTTTGTGATTGACAACAGGTGATTGCGGCCGCGAAGATCGAATCCATGGCAAGGAGACTGAGGCTGGAGACGGAGGGCGGGATTTACCACGTGATCAATCGTGGGAACTACCGGATGGATATATTCGAAGCGGCAAAGACCAAGGCGGCGTTCTTGAAGTGCGTGGGGGAGGCCTGTGTCAAAAGCGGCTGGCGGGTGCACGCGTGGTGCATCATGTCGAACCACTACCACCTGGCGCTGGAGACACCCCAGGCCAACCTGGTCGATGGCATGAAATGGCTGCAGGGCACGTTTGCGACGCGTTTCAACCGCCTGCGGAAAGCCTCCGGGCATCTTTTTCAAGGCCGTTACAAAAGTATCTACGTGGATCCGGATGGCCTGGGATCACTATGCCACTACATCCATCTTAACCCGGTGAAAGCCGGAATATTCGAGGTGCAGGAACTCCCCTCCTGGCCATGGTCGAGTTTCCTGTGGCTGGACGATCCTGCGAAGCGTCCCGGTTGGTATGATCCGGGTGCTGCACTTGAGCACGCTGGTGGACTGGCCGACACACCCAAAGGCCGAAAAAAGTACTTGGAATACCTGGAATGGCTGTCCGAGGACGAGCCGGCCCGCAAGGCCCAGAGGTTTGACCAGATGTCCAAAGGGTGGGTGATTGGCACGGTGGACTTCAAAAAGGACCTGATCGATGAGCAAAAGGAAACGTTGCAACAGGGCAAGCGGCTCGCCGCGCAGATGCAGGAAGCCAGGGAAGAAATCTGGCAGCAGAAGCTTCAAGAATTTCTGAAGGGCCTCGGTAAAAGCAAACCTGAGCTGGTTCGGGCAGGCGCTAATCCAAAGGGGGTCAGGCTTTGTGGTTTGTGATTGACAACAGGTGATTGCGGCCGCGAAGATCGAATCCATGGCAAGGAGACTGAGGCTGGAGACGGAGGGCGGGATTTACCACGTGATCAATCGTGGGAACTACCGGATGGATATATTCGAAGCGGCAAAGACCAAGGCGGCGTTCTTGAAGTGCGTGGGGGAGGCCTGTGTCAAAAGCGGCTGGCGGGTGCACGCGTGGTGCATCATGTCGAACCACTACCACCTGGCGCTGGAGACACCCCAGGCCAACCTGGTCGATGGCATGAAATGGCTGCAGGGCACGTTTGCGACGCGTTTCAACCGCCTGCGGAAAGCCTCCGGGCATCTTTTTCAAGGCCGTTACAAAAGTATCTACGTGGATCCGGATGGCCTGGGATCACTATGCCACTACATCCATCTTAACCCGGTGAAAGCCGGAATATTCGAGGTGCAGGAGCTCCCCTCCTGGCCATGGACCAGTTTCCTGTGGCTGGACGATCCTGCGAAGCGCCCCGGTTGGTACGATCCGGGTGCTGCACTTGAGCATGCCGGTGGACTGGCCGACACACCCAAAGGCCGAAAAAAGTACTTGGAATACCTGGAATGGCTGTCCGAGGACGAACCAGCCCGCAAGGCCCAGAGGTTTGACCAGATGTCCAAAGGGTGGGTGATTGGCACGGTGGACTTCAAAAAGGACCTGATCGAGGAGCAAAAGGAAACGTTGCAACAGGGCAAGCGGCTCGCCGCGCAGATGCAGGAAGCCAGGGAAGAAATCTGGCAGCAGAAGCTTCAAGAATTTCTGAAGCGCCTCGGTAAAAGCAAACCTGAGCTGGTTCGGGAGCGCAAATCCGCTCCCTGGAAGATAGCGATCGCGGGTGCGCTGAAAATCCAGACCACCGTGACGAACCGCTGGCTGGGCGCCGCCCTCCACATGGGAAACATGTATGAGGTCAGCCGCCTCGTCACCGCCTGGCTGCGCGAGCCCGATCCCGCCTTGGTGAAAAAACTCCGGATTACCATCCTTCGCTAAGGCTACGAATGGCATGGCCACAAACCACAAAGCCTGACCCCTTATTTGACTGTGTTCAAAACCGGATCGAAATTGCCATCGCTTGACTCCAGGGACGGCATGATCTACCTATAATCCCATGAAATCTACCGTGAGTATTTCCGAGGGGCAGAATAGTTTCCCGGCCTTGGTCAAGGCGGCCGAGAAAGGGACGTTGTTCACGGTGACCCGCCATGATGAACCGGTGGCTTATGTCATGGGCTACGAGCGCATGAGCGCCGTAGCCGAGACTTTGGAGATCATGGGCAATGCCGCGGCCATGCAGGCGATCCAGGAGCATAAGGCCGGCAAGACCAAATTTGGCCGTCTCCAGGATATTGCTGAATGAACCGCATCGTCCGCCCGGCGGTCCAGGTGATCGAGTATGTGCGCCGGCTGGCCCCGGAACCCCGACGCGCCATCAAGCGCTCCTTGATGGACCTGCGCAATGAGGGCGGGGACATCCAGGCGCTGGAAGGCAATCTCACTGGTTACTACCGCCTGAAAGTCGGACGGCACCGCCTCATCTTCGCTTATGCCCAGGACGAGGCCATTGAAGTTGTCTTCATCGAAGAGCGCAGCCTGGTTTATGAAGTTTTTGAGGCCCAGTTTATCAAAAAGTTGAAAGGCTGAGCACGCCTTGAACGTCCAACATTCAACATTCAACATCCAACGTTCAACGACTGAACACGGATTCGAATCGGATTTTTAACCGCGAATGGACGCGAATTCACCCTACTTCGCTAAAGCTACGGAGGGCAGGCGCGAATAGGCTGCTATGAAAAACTGTGCTGCTTGCGCAGCACACGGCCCAAGGCCGTGTTGGCCGTCGGGTTGCGCCAGAAAGCACTGCGGCAGCGCTTTCTGATCGCAACGACGGCCGGCAGAGTTTTTCAGCAGCTTGTTTCCTATCCGCGATCATCCGGGTAATCCGCGGTAGAAACTTTCACCTTCTGCCTCTGTGATCTCCGTGACCTCCGTGTTGAAACTGGATCGAGATTCCTCGCGCGGCTCGGAATGACAGGAAATTTATCCGTGGCCATCCGTGTAATCCGTGGTAAAAAAGGATTGGGATAGTGTACGAATCAGTGTTCATCAGTGCCCATCAGTGGTTAAAATCTGATTACCGTGTCTGCGTTCAAATCATCCACTCGTTTCACCCTCAGTCGCGGGGTGATCTTCGCCGCGCTGGCGGGCTACGCATTGTGGGTCGTTTACCCGATGATCTGGCTGGCGTATTCGTCGCTCAAACCCGACGAGGCGATTTTCCGCGACGCGTTCGCGCTGCCGGCGCTGGGCGGGCTGCAGTTCGACAACTACGCCCGGGCGTGGCGCGAAGCGCGGTTCAGCGATTACTTTTTCAACAGCGTCCTCGTCACTGGTGTGTCCGTCACGCTCATCACCGGGCTCGGCGCGATGGCGGGCTTTGCGCTCGCACGTTTCCGTCATCCGGCGGGGCAGGTGGCTTTCTGGCTTTTCCTCGCGGGACTCATGATCCCGGCGCAGCTCAGCGTCGTGCCGCTGTTTTTCGAGCTGCGCGCGCTCGGGTTGTTGAACTCGCGGCTCGGGCTCATCCTCGTTTACACCGCCAACGGCCTGCCGTTCGCCATTTTCATCCTCGCCGGATTTTTCCGCGCGCTGCCGCGCACGCTTTATGAGGCGGCGGTGGTGGATGGCTGCAACGAGTTCTCGGCTTTCTGGCACGTGCTGCTGCCGCTGGCGCGGCCGGGGCTGGTGACGGTGGCGATTTTCCAGTTCATCGGCGTTTGGAAGGAGTATTTTTTTGCATTCATGCTCACGTCGGGGGCGACCGGCGCGGAAGTGCGCACGCTGCCGCTCGGGCTGGCCAATATCGCGATTACGTCGCAGTACCACTCCGACTACGGGATGCTTTTCGCCGGGCTCGTCCTCGTGACCGTTCCCCTCCTGGTCCTTTACCTGGCGTTGCAACGCCAGATCGTGAAAGGCGTGACGGCGGGGGCGCTCAAGGGGTGAACGGCTAATGACGAAACCCGAATGGCGAATGGCGAAGCGTAAATACCAACTACTCATTACCAAATACCAATTTCCAATAAATGGAACGTGATCTGCTCACTTTCTGCCATGAAAACACATCCCGTCCTTCGCCGCCTGTTGTTAATTCTTACGTTGGCCGCCGTGCCGCTTGCGCAAGCCCATCCGGGCCACGGCATCCGCAGCTTCGCCACGGGCTTCCAACATCCCCTAACCGGCTTTGATCATCTGCTTGCGATGGTCGCAGTGGGTTTGTGGGCCGTGCAGCTCGGTGGCCGGGCACGCTGGGCGCTGCCGTTGACTTTTGTGGGCGCGATGGCGCTCGGGGCGATGGCCGGCATCTCGGGTTTTGTCGTGCCGGGTGTCGATCGCTGGATTCTCGCGTCGGTTTTCGCGCTTGGCCTGCTTATCGCCGGCGCGGCGCGTCTACCGTTGGGCGTCGGAATTGGCTTGGTGGCGCTGGCCGGCGCGTTTCATGGGCTTGCCCATGGCGCGGAAATGCCGCTTACCGCGAACAGCATCCATTTTCTCGCGGGTATGGTCGTGGCGACGGCGCTGCTGCATGCGGCTGGCGTGGCGATCGGCGTGGCTGCGCAAAAACGCAGTGTGACGCTGCTTCGCTTGGCCGGAGTCGGCATTGTGGCCGGTGGCGTGGCGCTGTGCGTTGGCTGAGCCAACGCCATCTCAAATTTGAGATCTCAGATTTCAAATGCGTCTACCACTGATGTACACTGATACTGATCGATGATTTTTCCCGCGGATAGCACCCTACTTCGCCAGGCTTCGAAGGGCAGGCGGATGATCGCGGATTCGGATCAGATTTTTAACCGCGAATGGACGCGAATTCACGCGAATAGGCTGCTATGAAAAACTGTGCTGCTTGCGCAGCACACGGCCCAAGGCCGTGTTGGCCGTCGGGTTGCGCCAGAAAGCGCTGCCGCAGCGTTTTCTGATCGCAACGACGGCCGGCAAAGTTTTTCAGCAGCTTGTTCCTATCCGCGATTATCCGTGTAATCCGTGGGGGAGGATTCTCCGGCTTCGCGGTCTTTGCGATCTTGGTGTAAAGAAGCTGAACAAGGCTTGCGGCGTGAGGGGCATGCGGTTCAATCGTCGCCATGCATCTCGTCCACGCACCGTTGTCGTCGTTCGATGCTGCGTTGCCGGAAATCTCCGTGCGCGTGGACCGGCAGAAACTCGCCAAGCGCTTGTGGCGCGCCGCGGCGGTCGATGGCACGGAGTTGGGTTTCGAGGTGGAGACGCCTTTACGCCATGGCGATGTCGTTTGGGCCAGTGACAAGGCGCGCTATGTCATTCGTCAGGAACCCGAGCCCGTGCTGGAAATCCCTCTCGACGTGAAGCCGGATGCCGCGGCGGTCATCGGCTGGGCCGTGGGCAATCTCCATTTTGCCATCGAGTCGCAGTCAACGCGGCTGCTCGCGCCCGATGATCCCGGACTGCGCCAGGCGCTCGACCGGATGCACATTCACTACCACGAGGTGGTCGAGGTGTTTCAACCGCATCGCTTTGCCGGCAGCCTGGACGGGCATGGACACGAACATGGGCAGCATCATCACTCGTGAACATTCAACGTTCAACATTCAACGTCCAACGTCCAAGTAGGAGGAGGAAGGCAAAAGATCTGAAGTTGGACTTGTCCGCCGTAGCCCTGAGCCTGCCTGCGGTGAGCCAGTCGAACCCGTCGAATGGGGCGAAGGCGGATGTTGGGCGTTGGGTGGGGAGCCTGCTCCAAATGACGGACACGTTTTATCCGACGGGGGCGTATGCGCATTCGTTCGGGCTCGAGGGTCTGGCGCAGGAAAACGTGGTGCGCGATCGCGCGACGTTGCGGACGTTTTTGCTCGAGCAGGTTTTGCCGCAACTCGCGCACACGGACTTGCCGGTTGCGGCGCAGGCGTGGGCGGCCGCGGGCAAGCCGACTGACTGGAAGCGGCTTCGCGAAATGTGTTTTCTCGGCAGCGCGATGCGCGGCGCGCGCGAGCCGCGCGAAGCTTCCGAGGCGATTGGCCGCCAGCGGCTCGAGCTCGCGGCACTGCTGCACGGCGGACTCGCGGCAAAATTTAATCAGCGTGCGCTGGCCGGAAGCTGGCCGCGTCTGTCGTGCGTGGCTGCCGCGATCGAAGGCCGCACGCTCGGTGCGCCGTGCGAGGCGGTGCTCGCCGCCATTATTTATTCAACGACCGCCGGCCTCATCGCCGCATCGGTGAAACTGCTCCGCCTCGGCCAGAACGCCTGCCAGACGCTGCTCGCGGAGGCGCTCGCGCAAACGCCCGCGCTCATTGCCGAGGCGCTGGCGGTTGGGCCCAATGATATCGGTGCGTTCAATCCGTGGTGGGATGTCGCCGCGGCGCGGCATGAGACGGCGGATTTCCGTCTGTTTATCTCTTAACCACTAATGCACACTAATGGACACTTATTGGTTCAACCGCGAATGAACGCGAATGGACGCGAATCAATATTTTTCCCGCGGATAGCGCGGATTGACGCAGATAAGGACAGGCTGTTGAAAAACCCTGCTGGCCGTCGTTGCGATCAGAAAGCGCTGCGCAGTGCTTTCTGGCGCAACCCGACGGCCAACACGGCCTTGGCCGTGTGCTGCGCTCGCAGCATAGTTTTTCAGCAGCCATTCGCGTCTATTCGTGTTCATTCGCGGTTAAAATCCGGTCTGGATCCGTGTTTATCCGCGCTATCTGCGGGAAAAATCAGGAGATATTAGTGACGATTAGTGCGCATTAGTGGTTAACTTCTTCCCATGGCACATCCTCCACGCATCGGCATCGGCGGTCCAGTTGGCTCCGGCAAGACCATGCTTTGTCTCAAACTCTGCCAGAAGCTCCGCGAGCGCCACGAAATGGCGGTCGTCACGAACGACATCTACACGCTCGAGGACGCGCAGTTTCTCACGCGAAGCGGCGCGCTGCCGGCCGAGCGCATTGTCGGCGTCGAGACCGGCGGATGTCCGCACACCGCGATCCGCGACGACACGACGATGAACGAGCAGGCCGTGCGTGCGCTGGAGGCGAAATTTCCGCAGCTGCAGCTCGTGCTCGTCGAGAGTGGCGGCGACAATCTCTCGGCCACGTTCTCGCCCGAGCTGGTAGATGCGTTCATCTACGTCATCGACGTGGCCGAGGGCGACAAAATCCCGCGCAAGGGCGGCCCGGCGATCCGTTTCAGCGATCTTTTGATCATCAACAAAATTGACCTCGCACCGCACGTCGGCGCCGACCTCGGCGTGATGGAACGCGACGCGAAGCTCATGCGCGGCGAGCGGCCGTTCGTGTTCTGCGATCTCAAGCGCGAGCACAACCTCGACCAGGTCGTGGCGTGGATCGAACGCGAGGTGCTGTTCGCGACCGCGAAGGCACAGTAATTTTTTTAACCGCGAATGGACGCGAATGAACGCGAATAAAATTCGGGTCAGAACAACCCCCTGATCGTTGCTGATCTCCTTTCATTCTGAAATTCGCGTCTATTTGCGTCCATTCGCGGTTAAAAACTCATCCATGCCATCCGCGGTTAAAGCCGTCCCGGCTTTTGTCGGCCATCTTCATCTCGAGGCCGCGTTGCGCGACGACGGGCGCTCGGCGCTCGGGCGACAGTCGTTTCGCGCGCCGTTCCATATCAGCAAGCCGTATTGGGACGGACACGTGCTGCAGGTGCAGATCGTCAATCCGACCGCGGGCATCCTCGCGGGTGACAAACTGGAGCTGGCCGTGCGGGTGAAAGCCGGCGCGGCGCTGCTCGTGACGACACCCGCGGCGACGCGGGCGTTCATGATGCGCAGCGGCGCGGCCGAGTGCCGGCAGGATTTCTCGGTTGAGGCCGGCGGCTGGCTCGAGTACGCGCCCGAGCCGTTGTGTCCGCATCGCGACTGCGACTACGTGCAGACGACGCACGTCGAACTCGCGGAAGGCGCCGAGATTTTTTATGTGGACACGCTGGCGCCCGGCCGGGTGGGGCGCGGCGAATCGTGGGCATGGCGGCGGCTGGGGTTCGCGCTCGACGTGACGCTGGCGGGCGAGCCGGTGCTGCGCGAACGGCTCAACGGTTCGGGCGCGGATATGGCGCGACTGGCGACCTTTTACGGCATGAACGAAGCGTGGTTTGCGACCGCGGTGATCATTTCGTCGCGCCTTGCGCCGGACGACCCGGCGTGGGAACGCGTGCGCGCGCTGCACGGCGGCGGGCGCTGGCTCGGCGTGACGCGCCTGCGCCGCGGCGGCTGGATCGTGCGCGTGGTCGCGCCCGGCGGGCAGGCCCTGCGCGACACGCTCGCGGAGCTGCGAGGGATTTTATCGGAGAAACTGCCGGCGCTGCAAAGCGACCTGCGGAAATTGTAGATTTCACCCCGGACAAGAACCTTCCGTTAATCACCTTGCGAAGTGGTGCGGCCGACTTCAACTGAAGCCATGAATTTACCCCAACGACGGCCTGCACCGACAATGAATGAGCCTGTTCCCATCGCACGTTATGCGCCCCGGCTGCTTTTAGCCCGGATTCTCCTGGCAGGCTTTTTTCTCCTCGTTGTAATCGGGCCGCCTTCGATCCGTGCAGATGCGGCCATCGACGCCTACAACAAAGGCGTGGTTGCCGCCAACAACCAAAATTATGACTTGGCCATCGCTGACTTCACCGAATCCATCCGACTCAACCCGAATCGCGCCGGAATCGACGGAACCTACAGAGCGCGGGGCTACGCCTACATTGACAAAGGTGATCGCGATAAGGCCATCGCTGACTTCACTGAATCCATCCGCCTCAACCCAAGTGACACCGCCACCGACAACGCCCGCGGCGTCATCTACGCCCACAAAGGCGATTACGATAAGGCCATCGCAGACTTCACCGAAGCCATCCGCGTCGACCCAAATTACGCCCAGGGCTACAAAAACCGGGGCACGGCCTACTACTCAAAGCATGATAACGACAAAGCCATCGCTGATTACACCGAAGCCATCCGTTTGAAGCCAGAGGACGCCGAGGCCTACATAAACCGGGGCAATGCCTACTACCTTAAGCATGATAATGACAAAGCCATCGCTGATTTCAGCGAAGCCATCCGCCTCAATCCAAATCACGCCGAGGGCTACTCCAACCTCGCCCGATTATTGGCCGTTTGTCCTGACGACAAAATCCGAGATGGCAATAAGGCCGTGGAGTATGCGAAAAAAGCATGCGAATTAACGGAATGGGAAGAGGCAGATTGCATCGACACGCTCGCTGCAGCTTGCGCCGAGGCGGGCAATTTCGACGATGCCGTGAAGTGGGAAAATAAGTATCTTGAATCCACGTGGTCGAAAGACGTTGCGGATAAAGCGCGCCAGCGGCTCAGTCTTTACGAGCAAAAGAAGCCGTATCACGAGGTCCTAACGCCCTAGCATTTTGCGGGGTGAGGGCACCCCGCCCACATGAATGACACCAGATAAATTGGATTAAAGTGGAGCGCGACCTCCGTGTATAGACCGGGGACATGGGTGACGCGCTCCACCAGCTGAAACAACGGCCGGCAGATTTTTCTTAAAACAAGAAATACCTCTGCGCCATGGGCAGTACTTTTGCCGGCTCGCACGTGAGATGCACGCCGTCGGCTTTGACGGTGTAGGTTTCGGGGTCGACTTCGATCTTGGGCAGGGCGTCGTTCAGCACCATGTGGCGTTTGCCGATTTTGCGGCAGCGTTTCACCGCTTCGAGGTGGCGCGTCAGGCCGAGGTTTTTGAGTCCGCCTTTGCGGAGCGACGCTTCGCTGACGAAGGTGAGGCAGGTGCTGCCGAGCGCGCGTCCGGCCGCGCCGAATTGCGGGCGATAGAACGTGGGCTGCGGCGTGGGAATCGATGCGTTGGGATCGCCCATGTTGGCCCAGGCGATGAAACCGCCTTTTAAAATGAGCTCAGGTTTCACGCCGAAGAGCGCGGGCTTGAAAATGACGAGGTCGGCGAGCTTGCCGACTTCGAGCGAGCCGACGACGTGGCTGATGCCGTGGGTGATCGCGGGATTGATGGTGTATTTCGCGAGGTAGCGGAGCGCGCGGAAGTTGTCGGCCGCGGCGTGGGTCGGGCCGGTGAGTTTGCCGAACTGCATTTTCATCTTGTGCGCGGTCTGCCAGGTGCGGCAGACGACTTCGCCGATGCGGCCCATGGCCTGGCTGTCGCTTGACATCATCGAGATGGCGCCGAGGTCGTGCAGGCGGTCCTCGGCGGCGATGGTTTCGGGACGGATGCGCGACTCGGCGAAGGCGACGTCCTCGGGAATTTTCGCATCGAGGTGGTGGCAGACCATGAGCATGTCGAGGTGCTCGTCGATGGTGTTGACCGTGAACGGACGCGTGGGATTGGTCGATGAAGGCAGGACGTTGGGCTCGCCGCAGACGCGGATGATGTCGGGCGCGTGGCCGCCGCCGGCGCCTTCGGAGTGGTAGGTGTGAATGGCGCGGCCCTTGAAGGCCTTGATCGATTCCTCGACGAAGCCGGATTCGTTGAGTGTGTCGGTGTGGATGGCGACCTGCACGTCGAGCTCGTCGGCGACGCCGAGGCAGGTGTCGATCGCGGCGGGCGTGGTGCCCCAATCCTCGTGAAGCTTCAGGCCGATGGCGCCGGCGAGCACCTGTTCGCGCAGCGGCTTCGGCGTGGAGCAGTTGCCTTTGCCGAGGAAGCCGAGGTTGACCGGGTAGGCCTCGGCGGCCTCGAGCATGCGGTGCATGTTCCATTTTCCGGGCGTGCAGGTGGTGGCGAGCGTGCCGTGCGCGGGGCCGGTGCCGCCGCCGATCAGCGTGGTGACGCCGGAGCTGATGGCTTCGTCGATTTGCTGCGGGCAGATGAAATGGATGTGCGTGTCGATGCCGCCGGCGGTGACGATGCAGCCTTCGCCGGCGATGGCCTCGGTGCCGGCGCCGACGATCATGGGATTCTTTTTTTTCGTCACCGGATCGGGATAAATCGAACCGAGGCCGCTCTGGATGCCGGGATTGCCGGCGTGGCCGAGGCCGACGATGCGACCGTGCTTGATGCCGATGTCGGCCTTGATGATGCCAAGGATGGGATCGAGGATGAGGGCGTTGGTGATGACGAGGTCGAGCGATTCGGCGTCAGTGGCGACGGAGGACTGGCCCATGCCGTCGCGGATGACCTTGCCGCCGCCGAACTTGATTTCATTGCCGTAACCGCCGCCCTCGGCGATGAGGTCGCGCTCGACTTGGACAAACAATTCCGTGTCGGCGAGGCGCACCTTGTCGCCGACGGTCGGACCGAACATTTCAGCGTATTGCCTGCGGGAAAGGTTGAGACTCATTTTGAACCTTTGGTCTTTTGGGTTTTGGCCTTTTTCTTAATATCGAGCGGACCACCGATCTTATTATTGAGGCCGTAAACTTCGCGGGTGCCGGCGAGGGCGACGAGTTCGACGCGCTTGGTGTCGCCGGCTTCAAAACGCACGGCGGTGCCGGCGGGAATGTTGAGGCGGAAGCCGCGCGTGGCGGCGCGGTCGAAGGCCAGGGCGTCATTGACTTCGAAGAAATGGAAGTGCGAGCCGACCTGGATGGGCCGGTCGCCGGTGTTGGTGACCTCGAGCTTCCTGGTCGGCAGGCCGGGGTTGGCGTCGAGCCGCTCGGAGTCGGGTGCGGTGATGATTTCGCCGGGAATCATGGGTGCAGCCGCGAACATTCAACATCCAACATCCAAGGAATGAAGAATGGATTTACTTGGGCGTTGAACGTTGAGTGTTGAATGTTCATGGGTTCATCGGATGGGATTGTGAATTGTAACAAGCTTGGTGCCGTCGGGGAAGGTGGCCTCGGCTTGCACTTCGTGGATCATTTCGGACACGCCTTCCATCACATCGGAGCGCTTGAGGATCGTGGTGCCGAAGCTCATGAGCTCGGCGACGGATTTCCCATCGCGAGCGCCTTCCATGATTTCGTAGGTGATGATGGCGATGGCCTCGGGATAATTCAGCTTGAGGCCGCGCGCCTGCCGGCGCCGGGCGAGGTCGGCGGCAACCACGACGATGAGCTTTTCGCGTTCGCGGGGCGTTAAATGCATTGAAAATTTAGGTTAACCACAAAGGCACGAAGAACACGGAGAGCCGCATTAAGGTGCAGAAAATAAAGTGGCTTTGCTCATTTTATTATTCCCTCTGTGTCCTTTGTGTCTTTGTGGTTCAAATTAAACCTGCAGATGTTCTTTCACCACGGCGTCGGTGAGCGTGGCGATGGGGCCGGAGAAGGTGACGGCGCCGCGATCCATGGCATAGAAACGGTCGGCGACGTCGCGGCAGAAATCAACGTATTGTTCGACCAGCAGGATGGCGAGGGCCGCCTCGCGCTTAAGCTCCTTCACCACATTCATTATCTTCTCGGCGTCCTGCCGGGACGCGGCCGTGGCCTCCTCTTCGGAGATATTGCTGATCTTGAGCTTCTTCAGGGTATCGCCGATCTGGTCGATGATGGACGGCTGGATGCCCTCGGTCGGCTCGTCGAGGATGAGCAGCTTGGGGTTGGTGAGCAGGGCGCGGCCGATGGCGAGCTGCTGCTGCTGCCCGCCGGAGAGCACGCCGCCCTTGCGCGAGCGCATCTCCGTCAGCACGGGAAACAACGCGTAGACGCGGTCGAGCATGCGGCGCGCCACCGCCCCGCGGCAGCGATGGACCACGAGGCCGACATGAAGGTTTTCCTCGATCGTCAGGTGCGGAAAGATGTCGCGGCCCTGCGGCACATAGGCGATGCCGGCCCGGGCGCGCACATCGGGCGGAAGCTGGTCGATGCGCTGGCCGGCAAAGGTGATGGAGCCCGCGCGCACGGGCAGCACGCCGGTGATGGACTTCAGCGTCGTCGTCTTGCCCACGCCGTTGCGGCCCATGACGGCGACCACCTCGCCGGAATTCACCTCGAGGGTGACGCCGCGGAGAATGCGCGAGCCGCCGATGTCGGCCTCGACGGATGAAAGCTGGAGGAGTGCGCTCATCGGGTGCCGTGTTTGCCGCGACCGAGATAGACCTCGCGGACCTTGGGATTAGCCTGCACTTCCTCGAACTTTCCCTCGCAGAGCACATGGCCCTGGTGGAGGACGGTGACCGGGTTGTCTCGGGCGATCTGCCGGACGAACGTCATGTCGTGCTCGATGACAACGATGCTGTGTTTGCCCGCGAGGCTGATGAGCAACTCGCCCGTGCGATGCGTTTCCTCGTCGGTCATGCCGGCGGCCGGTTCGTCCACGAGGAGCACCTGCGGATCCTGGGCCAGCAGCATGCCGATCTCCAGCCATTGCTTCTCCCCGTGCGCAAGCAGGCCGGCCTTCCAGTCGCTCTTGGCGTCGAGTTGGATGAGCTTGAGCAGGTCGGCGATGCGGTCGCGTTCGGTGGAGGACGTGCGTTTGAAAAGCGAAGCGAAAACACCCCGGGGGCCTTTGAGCGAGAGCACGAGGTTGTCCCAGACGGTGTGCTCGACGAAGACACTTGGGGTCTGGAACTTGCGGCCGATGCCAAGGCGGTTGATCTCGTATTCACTGAGGGTGGTCAGGTCGTGGGTGCGCGGACCGGCGTCGAACTCGATCACGCCCCGGTCCGGCCGGGCGCGCCCGGTGATGAGATCGAAGAAAGTGGATTTGCCGGCGCCATTCGGCCCGATGACCGTGCGCAACTCACCCGGGAAAAGATAGAACGTAAGGTCCGAGATGGCCTTGAAGCCATCGTAGGACTTGGAGACGTCTTCGACGGTGAGAACGGGATGGCTCATGGTTGGTCGGGAGATTTTCGGTAACGCCGCCACAACTCCATGAGCTTGGGCGGCAGGCTGACGACGCCCCCCGGCAGGAAAAGGACCACGCCGAGGAAAAGCGCCCCCAGGATGATGAGCCAAGAATCCGGGTAGGCGTGGGTGGCCCAACTGCGGAGCGCGTTAATGCCGATCGCCCCGATGATCGGCCCGATGAGGGTGCCGCGGCCGCCGACGGCGACCCAGACGACGGCCTCGATCGATTTTTCCGGCGTCATTTGGTCCGGGTTGATGATACCTGCCTGCGGAACAAACAGCGCGCCGCCGATGGCCGCGATCATCGCGGCTGCGACGAAGACAAACAGTTTGTAGTTGGCGGTGGCGTAGCCGCTGAAGAGCACGCGGTTTTCGCCGTCCCGGATCGCCTGTCGCACGAGGCCGAACTTGGTCCCGTTGAGCCAGTAGCAGCCGAGGGAGACGAGCAGCACCGTCACGGAGGTGACCATAAAAAGCCCGCGCATGGTGGCGGGCCCGGCGACTTTATCGACAAGCGAATAGCCCAGGATGAACTTGAAATCCGTGAAACCATTGTTCCCGCCCATGGTGAAATCGTTTTGAAAAAACAGGAGCATCGCCCCGTAGGTCAGGGCCTGGGTGAGGATGGAAAAATACACTCCCTTGATGCGCGAGCGGAACGCCAGGAAACCAAAGACGAGCGCCAGCAGGCCCGGCAGGGCAAACACCATCATCACGGCAAACCCGAAGGAGTGGAACGGCCGCCAAAACGGCGGCAGGAATGTGTGCCCAAGAAAAACCATGAAATCCGGCAGGCCGGCCGGATTCTGCCCCGCCTTGGCGTAGCTGCCCAGCGGGCCGATCAGCAGCATGAGATACATGCCAAACATATAGCCGCCCAGGCTAAAGAACAGGGCCTGCCCGAGGCTCAGCAATCCCGTGTAACCCCAAAGGAGGTCCACCGAAAGGGCGAGCAGCGCGTAACAAAGATATTTTCCCCAGAGGCTGATCATGTAATCGCTGAGCAGGCCATGGGCATTGAGCAGGGGGAAAACCACGGTCAGCAGCGCCAGGAAGACGCCGACCACGGCAAATTCCATGTGGCGGGAGCGGAGGAAGCGGCCGGTGTCAGGTGAACTCATGCGGGTTGGGCGAGGGCGGGAAGGTGTGATCAGTCAAGGCTGCGGCTGCGGGCCGAGAAGAGGCCGGTGGGGCGCCATTGCAGGAACAGGATGATCGCAACCAGCACGAGGATCTTTCCCAGCACGGGATTGAGGAGAATCTGCTGGATCGACTGGTCGGCGAGGCCGATCCCCAGCGCGCTCACCACGGTGCCAAAGATGCTGCCAACTCCGCCCACGACGACGGTCATAAAACTGTCCACGATATACTCCTGTCCCATCGACGGGCCGACCGTGCCGAGCTGGGTCACAAATACGCCGGCCAGCCCGGCCAGCCCGCTGCCGAGGCCGAAGGTGAGCATGTTCACCCGCTCCGTGCGCACGCCCATGCAGGCGGCCATCGTCCGATTTTGCATCACGCAGCGGATGAGCAAACCGAGGGGGGTCTTGGTCAGTGCCAGCCACACGCCGAAGACAATCACCGCCGCGAAACCGATCACGAAAACGCGGTTCCAGTCGAAGGTGATGTCAAACACGGTCCAGTTGCTGCTCAGGTAAACCGGGCTGTCCACATTCACGTTGTTGGAGCCGAACGTGAGCTTGAACAATTGCTGCAGGATCAGCGAAACCCCGAAAGTCGCGAGCAGGCTTTCGAGCGGGCGGCGGTAGAGGAAGCGGATGACGCTGCGCTCAAGCGCAATGCCCACTAGGGCGGCGCTCAGAAAACCGATGGGAATCGCGGCCAGGAAATACATCTGGTAGGCCCAGCCGGTCAGGTGCATCCCAGGCAGGTGGATGGCGATCCTGACAAATGGCAGGGTGAAATCCATCCCCTCGCCAAAAACATGCTGGGTGATGTAGGTGGCATAGGCGCCGACCGTGATCATCTCGCCGTGGGCCATGTTGATGACCCCCATCAGGCCAAACGTGATGGCGAGGCCAAGCGCCACCACGAGCAAAATACTGCCGGCGCTGAGGCCGCGAAAGAGCGTGCCGAAAAACTTTACCACGGATTTGTGGTGATCAATGGCCGCGAGCGCGGCGCCCGCGGCGGCTGCAACCGCCGGTTTGTCGTTGGCCAAGGCCTTGGCCTGGGCGGCTTTGATCACGTCGTAGCTGGATGAGCTATGCAGCACGCTCAACTCGTCGAGCGCCTTGAGCTTGATGGTGTCGCTGGGATCAGCCAGTTGGATCAGCGCAATCGCCTCGCGCAACGCGCGCCTGGCATCAGGATCCGTCTCAATCTGGCTGCGCGCCTGCAACACCGGCAGGTTGTCTGGCTTTTGGGAAAAACCGATGGTTTGGATGGCCCGCAGGCGTTTACTGAGGACGGGAGAGCCGAGATCGAGCAGGTCGATAATCGATCGCATGGCGCGCCGGAGCCTCGCATCATGTTCCACCGCGACCAACTTGGTTCCGACCAGGCGGAGCGGCTGGCCGGCGGCGTCTTTCAGCGGTTCCCCATTGTCCACGCGGATCGCCGCTTGGGCTCCGTTTGCATCATTGTCTCCCGTCAGCTCGACCGGGATTTTGGTCCCATCGGGTGCGATGTAGACAAACAGGCTGTCTTCGCGCCAGGCGGTGAACAACTCCCGGATCGCCTCATCACCCTGGCCGGCGAGGGACCCAATGATCGCACGCTTCTGCCCGTCATCCGTCGTGAGGATCGCCCGGACAATCGTCTCGCGGGCGGTTTCTGGCGCCGCCATGGCGGAGTTATGGGCGAGCAGGCCAATGACCAAGCCAAGGGAGGGGAGCAGCGATCGGAGAAATGATTTCCAAGCCATGGGATTGCTACGGAATTAATCTGCCATGAAGGAATTTCATCGAGAGCGCATTGCAAAACTCAAACACGCGGCGTGCCTTGGGTTTTGCAAGAAGTTCTTAGCAGGCGGAATGCCGACCGGCGGCCACGAGACGAAGAAGGGCATGAATCATTAAAAAAGAGGGGGCGGTCCCTGTTGGAACCGCCCCTCGTCAGTAAGTCAGCCCTGCTATGCTGAAGCTTCGCAGGGCATTCTTCGCTTTGGCAACAGAGGCCGTGCCATTCGAAGCTCCGAAGGAGCGAAGAATGGAGCTGTAATGCCTGATGATAACCAGGCATTTAGGCCGGAATGATTATTGCGCGGCGGCTTTGAAAGTGCCCAAGAGATGCGGCTGCCCGTAGACGTCGGGGAAGGACTGCAGGATCTTGAACTGCCCGTCAGCTTTGCTCTCGCCGATGTAAACCGTCTTGGTCAGGTGCATGTTGGGCTGGGTGGTGACTTTGCCACCCGGGCCATCGAACGAGACGCCTGATTTCCAGGCCGCGCGGACTTTGTCCACGTCGAAGCTGCCGGCTTTTTCAACGCAGGCTTTCCAGAGATAGACGCCGTCATAGCTCAGCACCATAGGCGAATCCACCACGCGGCCTTCTTTGACGACACCGTCGGCCGTGGTGGTCTTGAGCCAGGCTTGGAAGTCCGCGAGGAACTTCTGATTAGCCGGGGTATCGATGGACATGAAGTAAGTCCAGCAACCGAGTTGGCCAACCAGGTCCTTGGCCGGCAAGCTGCGGAATTCATCCTCGGCGATCGAGAACGAAACCACCGGGCAGGTATCCGAGGTGAGTCCGGCGGCCGCATATTCCTTGAAGAACGGCGGGTTGGTGTCGCCGTTGAGCGTGCTGATCACGCAAGCGTCGCCGCTGGCGGAGAAATCCTTGATTTCAGCCACGATCTGCTGGTAATCCTTGTAGCCGAATGGCGTGTATTTGCCGGCGGAAATGATCTTGCCGTTGCTGTCCTTCTTAAAGCCGCCACCGATGTTCTCGAGGGGAACACCTTTGCTCAAGAGATACTCGAGCAGCACGAGATTGGTCGTCTGCGGATAGACGTAATCGGTGCCCAGCAGGTAAAATTTCTTTTTGCCCTGGGCGAGGTAGTAGTCAACTGCCGGGATGGCCTGCTGGTTGACCGCTTCAGCGGTGTAGCAGACGTTCTGGCTCTCTTCTTCACCCTCATATTGCACGGGGTAGAAAAGCAGGCCGTTGTCCTTTTCGAAGACCGGCAAGCAAGACTTGCGGCTCACCGAAGTCCAGCAGCCGAAAACGACGGCGCACTTGTCCACCTCCAGCAGTTGTTTGGCTTTTTCGGCGAAAGTGGGCCAGTCCGATCCCGGATCCTGGATATCGGGCACAATTTTTTTCCCGAGCACGCCGCCGCTGGCGTTAATCTGGTCGAACGTGAAAAGGAGGATGTCGCGCAGTGAAGTTTCACTGATGGCCATCGTTCCGGAAAGATCATGGAGCACGCCGACTTTGACGGTGTCGTCGTCGGCCCGAAGTGAGGAGGTTACCGCGACGGCGAGGAATGCGCCGACGGTGAAGAGGCAGCTTAGTGTTTTTCGCATAGAGAACACCATTAAGCATATAGCAGGCCAAAAAAAACCGGGCGGTGCTTTTTCAGCACCGCCCGGCGGAAATCAAAACCACAATCGATGAAAGACCGTGGTTACGTTTTCAGGAAACGATTAGAACTTGAAGCCAACTTGCACGCCGGTGAAAATGGCATCCTTGGCGGTGAAATCGCTATACTTGGTATAGGAAACCTGGGCTTTAACCGTCAGGTTGGCGGTGAGAGCATAGGCCGGGCTGAGGCTGGCCTTCCAGTATCTCGGGCCGGAAATGCTCACGGCCGTTTTAGGTCCAGTTGCAAACGTGGCGCTGCTGACATCTTCACCGCTGAAGCCGGCCCAAGCGCTCAACTTGTCGGTGAATGAGTAGTTAGCATAAAACAGCCAGTCGGAACCTTTTTCGGTGGGAAGACCAACTGCCGTGGCTGCCGCCAAGGTTGGCGCTTTGCCACCGTCCTTGTAAATTTCTTCCGCGGCCACGCTCAACTCCTTGTTGATTTGGTAGCTGGCCCAGATATCGAGGACGTAAACGTTATGGGACTGGGCCTCAAAGTACGGATTGCTGGGGCCGCCCTTGCTGTCATAGCCGGCACCCAACCACACGGTGAGGTTTTCAACACCGGTGTACTGACCGTAAATCTCGGCGCCAAAATTATGTTCCAGATGGCCGTCACCTTCCGTGGCGGCGAAGTTGCTGCTGTACTCTGAGTCAGTCAAGGAGCCGCCAAAGAGCAACGTCTTGTCGACAGTATAATCGGCTTTCACGCCATCGTGGTAACCAGGGATGGGAGCAAGGAACTGCTGGTTGGCCAGCGTGATCATGTTGTCCGAGATGGCATAGTAGGACTCATAGCCGAGGTAGCTCAGGAATTTTCCCGCCGTGAGCACCAAGCCGTTGCCGCAATCATAGGCAACATTGGCGTCGAGCAGCGTGACTTCAGAGGTGCCATTGATGCCGCCCTCAGCAGTAGGCTTGTAATAGAAGCTGACGGTGCCGGTCACTTCCTTGGTGGGAGTGATGGTTGCGCCGAGCAAGGCCGCATCAACGTTAAAGGAATCCGAAGAAGTGTTTGCGTTTCCAGCGGTACCCTTGGTCGACGTGTATTGATATGAGCCGACAGACCATCCGGTAACAGAAAGGCTATCGTTAATTTTAATCTGGGCAAAGGCCGGAAGTGCAGCGGCGAACGCGGCAACGACGGCTAGTTTCATGTGTATCTTCATGGTTTGTAGTTGGATGAGTTTATTTTATGCTGACCCGGCGTAGTCTCCGAACCAGCAGCATCAGCAACTAGCTTGCCAATTAAGAGCTGGGCAAGCTTTTTTCTTCCGTTAACGGCCTGACCGGGCGCCATTTATCCGCCCCGATTATGGAACAAAACGAGAATGGGGGTTTAGGCGGCGAAGCCATTTCGCCATTCATTGGCGAAACCGGACGGGCTATTTCGCCGCCGGCCTAGAACTCATTTCAAAACCCAAAACGATGCTCATTTTGAGTTTTGAATTGAGTTCTTAGGCGCAATTTGGGTGCGTGCGGCATCGGCCCAATCGCTGATGAGCTTGATCTCGGCAGCGGTCAGAATCGCGTCGCGATGGATCCAGGTGTACGAATTCAGCGGCATGAAGCCGCTGTTTACGGTGCGCGCGATTTGCTTGAGCCGGCGGTCAGCGGTCTTCGCGTTGTAGGCTCCAAACTCGGAAAAGTTGAGATGCTGCTTGCCGTCGTGGATGTGCGACGCGAGCCACCAGCCCACCGGCTCGACCTCGGCATACCACGGGTACCGGGTGTGGTCGGAATGGCAATCATAGCAGGCCTTGGTGAACACGTCCTGCACTTCGGCGGGCACGGCGACCTTGGCCGTGATGTCCTGGGGGCCGGGCGCGGGGGAAAGGTTTCTCGCGGGCCGCACGAACTGGAGGGCGAGAAAAACGACGACGAGTCCGAGCAGGATTTTTTTAATCATGGGGCGGAGATTTAAGGATATGAGAGTTTTTGCCACGAGAGATCACAAGGATCATAAAGAAATTCTCTCTGCGATCAGAGCTGTGGAAAAACTTTGCCGGCCGTCGTTGCGAGCAGAAAGCGCTGCTGCAGCGCTTTCTGCTCGTAATCCGACGGCCTACACGGCTTTGGCCGTGTGCTGCGCAGCAGCACAGTTTTTCATCAGCTATCTGCGTGTATTCGCGTTCATCTGCGGTTAAGAAACAGGGCTTGGTATTTGGTCGTTAATAGGTGGTTCGGATGAGTGCGCATAAGTGTTCATTTGTGGTTAAAAACGGATCGTATCCGTGCAATCCGTGGTAAAATCCGAATTTTTACGCTCCTTGTGATCCTTTGTGGCCACACAAATTCAAAAGCCGCTCTTAAAGATTTCAATCCTCGCCGGCCGTGGCTTCCCGCACCAGCGCGGCGATGGCGGGCGGGAGGGCGAGCGCTTGGGCCAGCTCCTGGGCGCGCGGGCTCATCTTGCGCCAGGTTTTCTTCAAAATATCGACGAATTTCTCGCGCGGGTAATCGGCATGCTGCGCCGCGAACGCGCTGATCTCGTTTTCCAAAAACACCAGGCAGGCCGCGTCCTCCAGGGCCTGGCTGCCGGGATTCGTCTTGAGGGCGGTCTTCGACACCCAGGTGGCGACCGCCCCGGCTTCGGCCGCGGGCACGCCGGCCTGCAGGAGAAGCGCGCGCGCCCGGTCGGCCTGTTTGACGTAAAGCGAGCGGCGCCAGGCGTGGTAGCCCGGACGGTCGAGCGCGAAGTCCGCGCGCGGCACGCTCCAGCGCTCAAGGTGCTGGCAACGCGCGGCGAGCCGGAGCAAAGGCGGCGCGTTGGGCCCGAGCCGGGCGACCCAAGCCTCCATGCGATCGGCATAGACGAGCTCCGCCGGACGGCCGTCGTCCGCCCGGCGCGGGTCCGCCGCATGCGCGGCATCGATCAATTCACGGGCCTGTTGATAAAAATCCACCAGCGCTTCTACACCAGCGATGCGTCCGAAGAAAACACTATAAGCCGCGGGCAATCAAGTTTGACCATTTTTATTTCGGGGCGCTAGGCTCGCTTTACCCCCATGAAAAACCTCCTGATTCTCTGCGCCCTGTTCATCCTGGCGATTGCGATCGTTTTTAGCACCGCGAAGGTTCACGTCGGCGGAAACCCGGTTAATGCTGCCGCCGCCGACGCTCCCCGGCCCCCCAATGATACCTGGCTGACCAATTTTGCCGCGGCCAAGCAGCAGGCGGCCAACGAAAACAAGAAACTCCTGCTCGATTTCACCGGCTCGGACTGGTGTGGCTATTGCAAGCTGCTCGAGGCCGAGGTTTTGAGCACCTATGCGTTCAAGGATTTCGCCAGGGACTACGTCCTCGTGCGGGTCGACTTCCCTCGCTCGACGGAACTGCCTCCCGACTTGCAGGCACAGAATGACGCGCTGGAGCAGCAATTTAACGTGGATGGTTTTCCCACGCTCATCGCGCTGAGTTCTTCAGGACGGGAAATCACACGGCAGAGCGGCTATGAACCCGGCAGCGGCCCCCAGGCGTACCTTTCAAAATTCAGGTAAGTGCTGCCTCGCGCGCCGCTTTCGCTGCTATACTTGTCACATGGCTTGGCGCATTGATGAAAGCGTGATCCGGGGCGAGATCGACAATCGCCTGCGTGGCCAGGTGACCGGCCGCATTTGGTTCGTTGGCCGCGACGCACCGGTCGAATTCGAATTTGCGGGCAATACCTGGCGCGATCTTGCCGGACGACAGCTAGAATTTGTTAATCCCGCGCCAAAACCCGGCAGGCTCGAGACCTTTGCCGGGCGGCAGACCGGCGTGATTGGCGACTGCACGGCATCGCGCAAAGTTAAAGTGCCAGACATTCCGATGGAGCAGATCGGCGAGTATTACTCGGCGCGAAAGCCGTTCCCGTGGCATTGGGGCAACAGCCTTTATTTCGAATGGTTCAGCACCACCAATGGGCGCGTAGTGATCGAGTCCGCATCGTTTCAACTCAAAATCTCGTCGGAGATAACATGGGAAATGACTCCGGCCGAAGAGGACGCACAGCGCCGGGCGAACGCCGAAGCGATGAGTAATTTCATGGGCAAGCTCGGCGAAGCAGCCGCGCGTGCCGGTAGCCTCAAAGCGGAGCCCGTGCCGGCCGATACCGAGTGGTGCGACAACAAGCCTCTTACGGAAGAGGAGGCGGAAAAAATGCAGGAAGAAAGCGATCGGCTCGTCGATCGCATCCAGGCGCGAATGGAGCGCGAAGGGCCCGATGCCGATTACGCAAAGATTCTTGAAGAGGAGCTTGAGCGTCGCCGAATCGAACGCGGTGAAGAGCCTCTCACGTTTGAGGAGGAAGCGGAGCGCGCCGAATGGGGCGAAGAGATGAATCGCGCCGCGGAGGAGGTCTTGAACAATCCCGATCCAGACCTCGAAGCCGAATTTAGAATCAAGCATCCGGCGGCCGTGCAGGCATCGGATTTCGCGGTGCGTCTCATGCAGGAGACGGAAGCGCGCGGCTGGGTGCCGCCCGATGCCAGCATCGAGCATCCCGTGGTGGACATGGTGTCATCCGCGATGAGCGCAGGCGCGAAATTCGCCGGCGGGCTCAACGGTGAAGCGTGGCCGCCGGCCGTGGATTCTTGCGCAGGCAGAATCGTCCGGCTTAAGCGCGCCCGCGGTTATCTCGACCACGCGCTTCTCGCCGCGGAAGTGTGCGCGCAGCAAAAACTCGTGGACGCAGCCTGGCTCGCCGGCGTGCAGCGCGAACTGAATGCGCTTGCGCACGCCTGCGATGAACTCATCGGTGAACTCCGCGCGCGCTTGGAGCGGGGGTTCGATTGAATACGGAACTAACGAGCGTCAGCAGTTCTCAACTTAGCGAGGACTTATTGCTCCGTGCCTTCATTTAAAATGCGAAGATATTCCTGATAAGTGAAAATGCGGTTACGCTGATAAGAAAACAGACCCCATTTTTATTAATTATGCAATTCCTTAATTAAGGAAAACGCACTTCGCTTAATTAAGAAAATCCATAGTTAAATGGACAGAACCGAAGCATGCCGTAAGGCCTGAAGTTCAATAAACCTGTTCTTCCAGCAGTTGGAATAATTCCGCCTCCGTGATGCGCTTTTGCTGCATCGTGTCGCGTTCGCGCAGGGTGAACGTGCCGTCTTTCTCAATCGTCTCGAAGTCGATCGTCACGCACCAGGGCGTGCCGATCTCGTCCTGCCGGCGGTAGCGGCGGCCGATCGCGCCGGACTCGTCGTAGAACACGTTCCACTTGCGCTTGAGCTTGCGGTAAAGTTTTTCGGCGACGTCCACGATCTCCGGCTTGTTTTTCATCAGCGGGAGCACGGCGACCTTGATCGGCGCGAGACGTGGGCTGAAGCGCAGCACGGTGCGCTTCTCGACGTTGCCCTTGTCGTCCTTCACGTCCTCCTCGGCGTAGGCGGCGCAGAGCGCGGCGAGCAGGATGCGGTCGACACCGACGGCGGGCTCGATCACGTGCGGCACGAACTTTTTCTTCGTGGCCTCGTCGAAATAGAGCTGCGGCACGCCGGAGAATTTTTGATGTTGTTCGAGGTCATAGTTGCCGCGCGCGGCGATGCCCCACAATTCCTGCACGCCGAACGGATACTTGAACATGATGTCCACCGTGCCCTTCGAGTAGAACGCAAGTTTTTCCTTCGGGTGGGCGTAGAGCGAGAGGTGCGACTCCGGCAGGCCGATGCTGAGCAGCCAGGCCTGGCACCACGCGATCCATTCCTGGTGGCATTTGGCCCAGTCGGCGTCCTCGTGGATGAAATATTCCATCTCCATCTGCTCGAACTCGCGCGAGCGGAAGATAAAGTTGCGCGGCGTGATCTCGTTGCGGAAACTTTTTCCGATTTGGGCGATGCCAAAGGGCAGTTTCACGCGGCCGGTGTCGACGACGGTCTTGAAATCGACGAACATACCCTGGGCGGTCTCGGGCCGCAGGTAGGCGACGCTGCTGCCGTCGGTCATCGCACCGACGTTCGTCTGGAACATCATGTTGAACGAGCGCGGTGGCGTGAGGCTGCCGGGCTTTTCCGTAGCGGGAGATGGAATATGCTTAATATCATATTCAGCCGCTTGGGTCATATCCTTCACGACCAACGGTCGCATCATGCCTTGAACAGACTTTTTTCTCTTCAAGGCTTCGGCTTTCTCTTGAAGTTCTTCTTGAGTCCGCTCGCTTTCGAGCGCGGAGACGTGACCAAGGTGTATTTCTTCACATGTGTTGTCCGCTTTATACACGTCGACCCATACAGGAGCAAAAAATAGCTGATCCGCTCGATACCGCTGTTTGCTTTCTTTGCAGTCCACAAGCGGATCAGTGAAGCCGGCGATATGGCCCGACGCCTCCCAGACACGCGGGTGCATGATGATGGAGGACTCGAGGCCGACGATGTCGTCGCGGCGGCGCACCATGTCGTTCCACCAGCAGTCGCGGATGTTTTTCTTCAGCTCGGCGCCGAGTGGGCCGTAGTCGAAAAAGCCGTTGAAGCCGCCGTAAATTTCGGACGAGGGAAAAATGAAGCCGCGGCGTTTGCAGAGCGCGACGATGCGCTCCATGAGGTCGGTGGGTGAGTCGGCGGTGGACATGGAAGGGGAAAACTATCGGCACGCGGGGCGCCGGGTCAATCACGCCGAAGCATGGGTGGCGGATCAACGCCGGGCTTGCAGCGAATTTGGCCAGCCTCCACGCTGCGCTGCGCATGAACCCCCGGTTTGCGTCCGTCTTATTTTTTTTGGTCGCGCTGCAGCTTGCCGCGCAGGATGTGCCGCCGCGGGTGACTTATCAGGAGGCACCCGTTTATCCTGTTGAGATGAAGTCCGAGGGCCTGCGTGGAGATGTGACCGTGCGATTCGTGGTCGATCGCGAGGGGCGGGTACGCAATCCCTTCGTGCTTTCTTCAACCAATCCCGGCCTGGATCAGGCGGCGATTGATGGGGTATTGAAGTGGCGTTTCGAACCGGGCCTAAAAAACGGCGTGCCGGTCAATACGCGCATGCAGGTGCCGATCGTTTTTCAAATGGATAATATCCCTAATGGTGGCCACGAAACGTACGAAGTTTCCGGCGACCATGGTGATAAAAACAAACTCCCGCCTAATCTGCGTTACGACATCCCGCCCAAGCCAGGCAATGTCGTGTTTGCGGTCTATCCGTTCGAGCTTTTGCGCGATGGCGTGAACGGCACGGCGGAGGTGCGATTCTTGGTCAGCCCCAATGGCGAGGTTGAGCAAGCCACCGTGGTCAAAGCCACGCGGCCCGAGTTTGGCCAGGCTTTGCTGGCCATGATCGACGAATGGAGATTCCAGCCGGCGATGAAGGAGGGAAAACCCACGCCGTCGGTACTGGACATCTCGCAGGAGTTTTCGGACAACGATGATGGCGATGTGCCGGTGAGCGACGAGGCCTGGGCTTTGTTGCATGAATTGAAAAAGGAAAAGCCCGGGCTTTGCGCGGTCAAGGATCTCGACGTCCGGCCGCTGTTGCTTTCGCAGCGTTCGCCGGTGTTTCCGCCTGCGCTCATTGGCAAAGTGAGCGGGGGGAAGGCGGTCGTCGAGTTTCTCATCGACCACTACGGGACCGTGCAGCTCCCGCGCATCGTCTCGGCCACCGATCCGGCTTTCGGTTATGCGGCCGTGCAGGGTGTGGTGGCGTGGAGGTTCGCGCCGCTCACCAGCAAGGGCCAGCCGGTGGCCGTGCGCGCACAAGTGTCGATCGTTTTCACCACGCCCAAGCCCGCGGGCGATCCGGTTCTGCCCAACGCCGAGCAGGTTTTCAATCTGTCTGACCTAGATCAGCGACCCGTGATGCGATTTCCGGGACCATCGACCGCTGATCCCACCGAAATGAAGTATGACGATGTTCCTGGCACGTTCGAGGTCGGCTTCATTTGCGACACCGATGGCCATGTCCGGGATGCACATGTTGTCAGCAGCTCGGGCTCCAGCAAATTGGACCAGGCGGCCGTCGCCGGCGTTTGCAGTTGGATATTTAAACCCGGGATGAAGGACGGTCGCGCTGTCAATGTCCGCATGTACGCTCCCATTTCTGGATTCAATCACGACGACAACTGATCCCCTTATGATTACATCCACCCCACCTCTTCGTCTTTCTCGCGCTGGATGGCGCATGAGACTGCGTCTTGTGCCCCCCTTGTTTTTTCTCGTCGCGCTGCGGCTCGCCGCCCAGGACGTCATCATCAACGGCCCGGCCTGGGTTAATCTGAGTGATCCGCCGGACCAGTTGCCGGTGATAAAAATGGACCGGCCAGGCTATCCCGAGCGTTTGGACGGTTCGACCGAAATCGAGTATGTGGTGGTCGATTCGTTTGTTTTTGCCGAAGGAAAAAATACCGTTTCGCAATACCGATTCACCAATTCCCTCTGCTACGACGCGCTTGTGGCGGTGGGCAGATGGCGGGTTGAGCCGGCCAGGCGCGATGGCCAGCCGGTTAATTCCATTGTCCGGGAAGCCTTTATTTTCAACCCGGCTCGCGCCAGCGCGAGTGGGCCCGACGCCATGCCGCGATTGCTCAGTGTGGTTGCGCCTGAGCTGCCAAGCAGGCCGGACAAGAACAACGGCCTGCCGGGCAGGCTTTATGTCACCGCGAGCATCAATGCCACCGGGCAGGTGACGAACGCGGTGGCCGATGCCGGCACGCCCATGGTGTTCGGGCAGCTCGCCGAAGACGCCGTGCTCAAGTGGAGTTTCGCCCCGGCCCGCAAGAATGGCCAGCCGGTTGCGCAGGACGTGCGCGTGCCGGTGGTATTTCTGAGACCGTATAACACGGATGTTAAGGCGGACACGCCGCCGCGTGTCATCTACCAGGCGCACGCGATTTATCCGCCTGACATGGTCCTTTCGGCGCAGTGTGGATTAGTGAAGCTGCGTTTCGTCGTCGATATCGAAGGACGGGCGCGCAACGCTTATGTGATTTCTTCGACCAATCCCGGGTTAAATCAGGCGGCGCTTGACGCGATAGCGAAGTGGCGCTTCGAGCCGGCCCGGCGCAATGGCGTGCCGGTCAAAGCGGCCATGGTGATCCCGTTCGATTTTAATATTCTTAGTTCGTCAACCCATGGCCACGAGGCGTTCGACGTTTCCAACGACCAAAGTGATCAGAGCAAGCTCCCGCCCGAGCTGCGTTACGATATCCCACCCAAGCCGGCCAATGTCGTGTCTGCGGTGTATCCGTTCGAGCTTTTGCGTGACGGCGTGGGCGGCACGGCGGAAGTGCGATTCCTGGTCAGTCCAAGTGGCAGGGCTGAACAAGCCATCGTGGTCAAGGCCACGCGGCCCGAGTTTGGGCAGGCGTTGCTGGCCATGCTCGACGCATGGAGATTCCAGCCGGCGATGAAGGATGGAAAACCCACAACGGCGTTGCTGGACATCTCGCAGGAGTTTTCGGATTTCGGCGGCGATGTGCTGGTGAGCGACGAAGCCAAGGCTTTATTGTATCAATTGAAACAGGAGAAGCCAGCGCTCTGCCCGATCAAAGATCTCGATGCCCGCCTGCAGCTGATTGCGCAGCCCCCGCCGGTGTTTCCCTCCACGCTCATCGGCCAAGTGGCCGGGGGGCAGGCGGTCATCGAATTTCTCATCGACCACGACGGCAACGTGCAGCTCCCGCGCATCGTCTCGGCCACCGATCCGGCCTTCGGTTATGCCGCCGCGCAGGGCGTGGCGGCGTGGAAGTTCGAGTCGTTGACCAGCCACGGCCAGCCGGCGGATGTACGCGCAAAAGCGCCGATCGATTTTACCTCGCCCAAGCCCGCGGCGGATGCACCGCCAACGGCGCAAAATTGAGCAGCCTAAAATTCCGGGGTTGCGCGCGGGGCCGCTTCGCGCACCTGTTGGCAGGATGAAGATTTCGTTTACGACCAAGGAATACGCACGCTTGCTCGAGCTGGCCTATCTCGGCCGCTGGGTCGTGGCCTCGCGCAAGAGCGAGGACGCGCCTCCCGCGCGGCGTTACGACGACATTTCGCAAAAACTTTTTGAGCTGGCCTCCTCGCTCGGCTGCGCCGATCTCGTCGAGGAACGCGTCGGCGGTTTGCTCGGCCCTTCGGCCAAACTCGAAGAGGAGGAACACGTGCGCGAAATCATCGGCGAATTCGAGAACGACACGTTTTGGAGCGAACTGGTCACGCGCCTGGCCGAGGGCGACTACGCCGCCGAACAGGCCAAACGTGCGCTGGCGGAAGCGCCGGGCGTCGAGCCGCCGCCCACACCCGACGAGCGACTGAAGCAAATTGAGGACGCCTATTGGGACGAATTTGAGAAGCACGACCTGGCGAATGTAATCGTGCTTCGCGGCGGCCGGGGATGAGACTTTGCGTTTTGTAAAAGCGCAAGTGGCCTATTTACATATAACTAAGGCATAAGCCCTATATGATATCGGGATTATCACCCGATATTTTACAGATTACAGGCAAATCTGCTAAAACATAGTTAAAAATAAGCTTGAAATAGTAAAATTTTACACCAATGCTTACAACATCATGCTGGTGTTCCTCGAAAAAACAAACGTCTGGCGACTGCCGTTGGTTGCAGTCGTCGCGATTTTTGTTTTGGCCGGTCAGGCCAGCGCGCAGGTCGTCACCGTAAACCAAAGCTTCACGGGATCGACGGCCCCGGGTTGGAACTTCGGCGGCAATGGAGTCTACACGCCGACGCTTTCAAACACGTCGAGCGGGCTTACTCTTACGACCAGCGTCGGCAATGAAGCGACCTACGCCTACGATACGAGCTCATTCGCCTCGGCCAACGCGACAATTGCCGTCCAGTTTCAGTACTCTGCGTCAAGCGGCACCGCGCAACCAGCCGATGGCATCACTTTCTTCCTGGCCGATGCCAGCGTCGTTGGGTCCAGCGGATTCAGCCCGGGGGCCTATGGCGGAAGCTTGGGTTATGCCCAGAAAACCATCGCAGGGACTGGTGGCGTCAGCGGTGGAAGCACCAATATCAACGGAATGAATGGCGGATATCTGGGCCTTGGCCTCGACGAATTTGGCAATTACTCCAACGGCACGGAAGGCCGCATTGGCGGTATCAACACTCCCAATACCACCCCCAACGCCATCGCGGTGCGCGGGCCCGGCTCAGGGCTGACCGGCTACGACTATCTCGGCGGAACAGCGGCGGGTTCCGTCCCGAACTTCTCCGCGGGCACCAGCGCCACTCCCGTTGTGACCAATTTCGAACTGACGATCAGCGCAACCAATCAGGTCGTCGTGTATATGGACGAGTCCGGTGTGTACACCCAGGTCTTCACCGCCGATCTGTCCGGCTACACCCGGCCGAACAATCTGATCCTTGGTTTCACGGGATCCACTGGTGGAGCTAATTCCACCCAGCAGATCTCCAACGTCATTCTCACCAGCGTGCCGGCCAACCTCTGGACCAATATTTACGGCGCCGCCAACGGCACGCCAAATTCGGGCAACTGGAGCAGCACGGCCGGCAGCGGCAGCAGCACCACGTCGAATTGGGTCAATGGGGCCGTCCCCGCCGACCAGGCGCCTGGAACGCCTGCGGACGTCCTGCTCGACAACACCTACGTCAGCACGGCGCAGACCATCAATGTCGGCAATGGCGTCGGCGCGAATCAGGTGATCCGCGCGCTGCAAATTGACGCGCCTTTCAGCTACACCCTAAACGGCGGCAGCATTGAGTTTAACAACGAGAACAACGGAAACACCGTCCTCGGCCCCTCGGGCATCTTCGTTTCGCAGACGCACGGCTCCGCCACGCAGACCATTAACTCCAATCTCAGTGCGGACAACGCCATCGAGATCAAGAACGGCAGCGGCGGCGCGCTCAACCTCACCGGCAACCTCGTCAACGGCGGCAACACCGTCACGCTTGATGGCACGGGCACGGGCGTCACCACGCTTTCAGGAATTGTTTCCGGCACCGGGGCCATCGTCAAAAACGACAGCGGCAGCGACACGCTCTCCGGCGCCAACACCTATTCCGGCGGCACTACGCTGAATGCCGGCACGCTTACGGCCGACCACAACACCGTCGCTGGCGTCAGCGGCGCCCTCGGCACCGGCGGGCTGACCATCAACGGCGGCACGCTCTCCTCCGACAGCAACAACACGGTCGGCAACACCATCACGCTCCAAGGCAATGCCAAGTTCAACAATGTCACGACCAGCGGGACGCTCACCCAAACCGGCGGCAGCTTCGCGCTGACGATGGATGGCGCCACGCAATCCGGCACGGTCAATCTCTCCAACAACAACACGGCACAGACGCTCAGCGTCAATGTGGACAGCGGTTCCTCCTCGACCATCTCCGGCGTGATCCAAAACGGCGGCACCGGCGCGGGCAACCTGACCAAGAACGGCACCGGCACGCTGACGCTGAGCGGGACCAACACCTACAGCGGCACCACGACGATCAACGCCGGCACCCTCACGCTGGGCGCGAGCGGGGTCCTTGCCACCGCCTCCAACGTCAACATTGCCGGCGGCACACTCAACCTAAACGGTAAGTCAAACCAAGTCGGCAACCTTTCCTTTTCCAACGGCGGGACGCTCGATTTCGGCTCCACGGCTGGAAACAATAGTTTTGTTTTCAACAACATCGGCTCGGCGTCGGGTGTGCTCACGATCAACAACTATGTCGGTTCCGATAGCAGCAGTTTCCCGGGCGCTGGTTCCGGGGATTTTCTCGGCACGCTCACCAACAACATCTCCGCCGCCACCCTTAACCAGATTTATTTCTCCGGCTACGGCACCGGTTCGTTGGAAAACGACGGCAACCTCACCGCTGACGGCATCGGCGTCGGCACGGCCTATCGCATCGCCCCCACGGTCGTCAATTGGGGCCCTTACACGTGGACCAGCAACAGCAGCCAGAATTGGAGTAACAACACAAACTGGCAGGGTGCCACTGCTCCGCCCAATGCCGCCAACCCGACGAATGTCTTCGTTGATTTCGGCACCGGCACCCAGAGCGCGGTTTCATTCAATGGCAACAGCACCATCAATGCGCTTCGTTTCGACTCGAGCGCGATTGCCTACACCATCACCGACAGCGGCACGCACACCCTCACGCTGCAAAATGGCACCAGCCTGGCTTTTGTTCAGCAACAGTCGGCCCATAACGAAGTGCTCGATCCCGTGAACATTGTGCTCAAGAACAATACCGTCTTCGACGTCACCGGCGCGGGCAGTCTCACGGTCGGGTCAAACATCAGCGGCGCTTTCAGTGTCACCAAGACCGGCTCTGGTGGAACCCTCTTCCTTAGCGGCCCCAGCACCTATACAGGTGGAACCAGCATCCAAACTGGCACGGTGCAAATGCAAAACACCACGGCCCTCGGTACGGGCGCGGCCACCGTCTTCAACGGTGCGACCCTGCAGTTGGCAAATGGCATCGCGCCCACCAACGCCGTCACCATCTCCGGCACCGGCACCAGCAACAACGGCGCCATCGACAACGTTTCCGGCGCCAACACGCTCTCCGGCGCGGTCACGCTGGGGGGAGCCAGTCGGATCAACTCCGATGCGGGCACGCTCACGCTTTCCGGCGGCATCACGGGGTCCGGCAACAACCTTAACCTCGGTGGCGCGGGCAACACCACGGTCAGCTCGGCCATCACGACTGGCGCTGGCACGGTCACCCTTGACGGCACCGGCACCACGACGTTCTCCGGCGCGGCCAACACCTACACCGGCCTCACGACCGTTAACAGCGGCACGCTCAGCCTCAACAAGGCCGCCAGCACCACCGCCATTGCGGGCGATCTCACCATCAACGCCGGCACCGTCAACGAGGCGGCCACCGGCCAGCTCGCCACCACGTCCAATCTCACGGTTAACGGGGGCACTTTCGCGATCACCGGCGGCACGGGCAACACGCTCAACTCGGTCAATACTGCCAGTGGCAGCACGGTCAGCATGGCCTCCGGCTCCGCCCTCACGATCAGCAGCAGTGGCACCAGCACGCTCAACGGCCTTGTTTCTGGTGCCGGCGCGCTCGATACCAGCGGCACCGGCAACGTCACGCTGGCCGGCAGCAACACGTATTCCGGCGGTTCGAATTTTGGCAGCACGGTCAGGGCCTTGAACAGTAATTCCCTCGGCACCGGTGCTGCCACCATCAGCAGCGGGGGTAATCTTCAACTGCAGAACAACGTCACGCTGGCCAATAACTTCACTCTGAACAGCACGGGCACGGGCAGCACCAATGGAGCCATCGAAAACATCTCCGGTAACGACGCGGTTTCCGGCACGGTGGCGCTATCGGGCAATTCCCGCGTCCAATCTGACACCGGCACGCTCACGTTTTCCAACACCGTGGGACTCGGCGCCAACACCCTCAATGTCGGCGGCAACAGCAACACTTCCATCTCCGGTGTCATCTCCGGCACCGGTGCCCTGACCAAGGATGGCACCGGCACCCTCACGCTCTCTGGCGCGAACACCTTTACCGGCTCGACCACCGTCTCGGCTGGCACGCTCACCGCCGGCGCGGCGAACGTCCTCAATACCACCAGCGGCCTCACCGTCAGCAGCGGCGCCACCCTCAATATTAATAATTTCAACCAAACCGTCGCCAACCTCAACAACAGCGGCGCCCTCAGTTTCGGCTCCACCGGCGGCGAGACCCTTACCCTCACCGGGACCAACACGCTTGCCGGCACGATGACGGGCGCGGTCGGGACGCTCCTCCTCGGCACCGGCACCACGCTCACGCTCGGCGCCAACTTCAACGACCCCAACCTTAACATCATCCTCGCTGGCGGCACGCTCGATCTCAATGGCAGCACCGACGTCTTCGACAATCTCAGCGTCACCGGCAATTCCACGATCGATTTTGGCAGCACCACCAACTCCATTCTCACCGTCAACAGCATCGCGGTCACCGCCGGCATGCAGTTGTCCGTCACCAACTGGTCCAACGACGCGGACTTCTTCTACAGCAATGTCGACCCGAGCGCCCAGGGCACCGCGCCCATCGACCAAATTGTGTTCGATTCCCCCACCTACACCGGCAGCCAGACCAAGTGGCTGCCTTACGTCGATGGACCGGGCAGCGACCACCAGGTCACACCTGTGCCCGAGCCGGCCACCTACGGCGCAATTTTCACCGGCGCCTGCCTCGGATTTTTCCTTATCAGTCGCCTGCCGCGTCGGAAGCCGGTTGTCGTCAGAGTGTCTGATCGCTGCTAAAGCGAATGGTCTAACAGAATTTTCCGCATACGAGCATACGAGGGTCCTAAAGGTGGGGCGCATCACGCCGTAGCTTCAAGCGAAGGCGGACGCGCCCAGGGCGGCTTGAGGGGTCAAGCCGCTCCACCTTGGGCCGTCATCCACAAATACAAACCTTGGCCACGGCGGTTAGCATGATCCTTTTCTTCACCATCGTCACCGTCATCGGGCCCGCCATTATTCTCGCGGGGCTTATCGTTCTCGCGGCCCGCGACGGGCGCGCTGAGCTCCGCACATCGAACTCCAAAGCAGGCAAGCTCCGGACGCTCGATTCCAAACGCTGAACTTTGGTCGCAGCCTTCAACAGCCTGCTAGCGCGTTTTTGCTCTAGATGGGCGCATATTGTAGCCGCCGAGGCTTCGCACTCGTCGCCGGGGTCGTTGACCCCGGCTTGTCCGCCATAGCTTTAGCGAAGGCGGGCCCGGCCTCAGCGAGGCCGGCTACATATGAGATTCGACAAATTAAATCGAAAACGACCTACCTCATCGAGATGTAATTGGGATAATAAATTAGCAGCCTGGCCGGCGCGGTTTCGCTCTTGGGCACCCCGACGCAGAGGATGCCCAGCGTCGCGTCAAACGTCGAGGTTCTCGCGCCGGCCGCGGTGGGAATCCGCTCGCGCGCTTGATAATGGTCGTCGTCGATCTGGTCGATGACATCGATGAAACCTTTGCCGCCCGAGATATAAACCTGCTTCGCCGTGGCATTGTAGAACATGTCGTCCGTATCGCCGTCGATCGGCACGCTGGCGATGGACTTTCCGGTCGCGGTGTCGAAGACGAAAAGTGCCGTTGGGCGCCGGCAGGCCACGAACAGCCGGCCGTGGTCTTCATCAAGCGCGAGCGCGCAATTGCCCTCGCCTTTGTCCACCGGCCAGGTCTCCAGCAGGACCGCCTTTTGGCAATCGACCACCGCGATCCCGTGGGCGCCCGGCAGGTTGGCAAAAAGGCGGTGTCCATTCTGTTCGATGACAATTCCCTGCGGCTTGCCCGGCAGGGGAACCTTTCCGACAACTTTCCCGTCGGGCAGGCTGATGATCGCGATGCCGACTTTCCCGGTGGTCATGCAACCGACGTAAAGCTGTTTTGCCGCGGGGCTGTATTGCAGTTCGTCCAGGCTGCTTCCGAGGTCGATCTCGGCCTGCACTTTCAAGGAAGCGGCGTCGTGAATCGTCAGCTTGTCGGTTCGACTGACATAAAGCTGGCCAAACTCCGGTGCGTACCGGACCGCCGCGGGCCTCGACCCGCCCAGGCTTGGTTGCGGCCGGCCGGATTTCAGGTCGATGACTTCAACGGTCTGGTTGGTCGGTGCGGCGGCGAAAAGCAACAGGTGCTTGGCATCCACCGACATGTGGTTGAACCCGCCCGTCAGCCCGGGCACCGGGATCGTCTGCGACAACACCAAGGCGCTGTCTTCGGCCTGCAATCCCAAGCCAAAGGTCACAGCCAAAACCCCCAGCAGGATGATTTTCATAAATTTTCCATTTCATTAAAGTGTTTCTTTTTTGTCATTCCGAGCCGAGCGAGGAATCTCTGTTGGTTTTATCGATTTCAATTTCGGAGATGTCAGACTGTCGGCCTTCGGCCTCGGTACCTCGCACGGCTCGGAATGACAATTTCGTCTGTTACGGCGGCCCCACCCGGTAAACGCGAATTTCCGCTGATCGCATGAGCCGTTGGGGCACGGCGAGGAAGAAAAGGCTCTTGTCCGCATCGAAAAAAGACGTGCGCGCGCCGGAAGCCGTGGGAATTTTATCCGTCACGGCATAGGAATCAGGGTTCTTTTGGGAAACCACGGTGATGAAGCCCTCTCCACCCGAAGCATAGAGGCAGTGGCGCGCCGCGTCGAAATATATATCGTCCGAGTCGCCTGCGATATCCAGGCTGGCGACCACCGCGCCGTTGTCCGTGTTTAGCACCACGAGTTTGGCGGGATGGCGGCAGCCGACAAAAAGACGGTGGTCCGCTTCATCCAGCGCCATGGGAAAATTGGACCTGGCCTCGTTGAACGCCCAATGGGCCACGACCGTTTTCTGCTGCCGGTCGGCGACCATGACCTCTTGTTCGTCCGGCACATTGATAAAAATGCGGGACCCTTTGGTTTCCAGTTGGAAAGATTCCGGGTGACCCTCGAGTTTTATCTCGGCCACTTGGCGCCCGCTGGCCGGATCGATGGCTGCCAGTCCGCCGTCGCCATAGCCCACCCAGAGCAATTTGGCCGCGCCGTCGTAGCGGATGTTGTCGGCGTCATCTTTCAGGTCGACGCGGCCCGTCTCCGCGAGCGTGTCGGCGTCAAAGAGGCGGCAGACCCCGTCATCGGCATTCGCGACGATGTAGCGGCCGCTGTCCGGATCGAAGCCGACACCCTGCGGATGGGAAAATCCGGCGATCTCGTGCACGACCTCGCCTTTTTCCACGTCGATGATTTCAAGGGTGTCATGGCCCAGGGCGGCCACGAGCAGCCGGTTGTTTTTCGAATCGAAAGTAAAGTGATCGATCCGCCCGCTCACCTCCGGCAAGGGGATCTTTTTGACCAGCGTGAGCTGGGTGCCGTCGCTGGCGGTCGCGTGCGGCGTTATCAAACAGACCGCGGATAATCCAAGCAACAGCGCTATTGGCATGGATGCGGAAGATTCCGGCTGTCTGTTCATCTCGGGGTTCATGGGACTTGGGCTAGTTTGCCGGTCGAAGGAGGGATTTCACCACAAATCAGAAAACAATAAGATGACGTTTTCTTCAGGTTGTTGAGGGCTGCTCGCTCAAAGCGGCTTGCGGAGTGCCCGGGCCGCATTCTTGATCCCTTGGTATGTCGACGGCTCTCCTCGTTCTCGCGGCTGGCATGGGTTCGCGCTATGGCGGACTTAAACAACTCGACCCGGTGGGCCCGGCCGGCGAGACGCTGCTCGACTACGCGGTGTTCGATGCCGTGCGCGCCGGCTTTGGGCGCGTTGTCTTCGTCATCCGGCGCGATTTTGAGGCTGAGTTTCGCGAAAAAGTGGGCGCGCGCTACGCCGGGCGCGTGGCGGTCGATTATGTTTTTCAGTCGCTCGACGCGCTGCCGCCGGGCTTCACGCCGCCGCCGGGCCGCGAGAAACCGTGGGGCACCGGCCACGCGGTGTGGTGCGCACGCGAGGCCGTGCGGGAAAACTTCGCCGTCATCAATGCCGACGATTTCTATGGGGCCGAGGCTTTGCAGAAACTCGCTGAGTTTCTGCAAAAATCTCAGATTTCAAATTTCAAATCTCAAATCCGGCCGGGGCGAACCCGGCCGTCGGCCGAGTTCGCCCTGGCCGGCTACCGCCTCGCCCACACGCTCTCCGCGCACGGCTCGGTCTCGCGCGGGGTGTGCGAAGTCGGGGCGGATGGCGCACTCGGCTCGATCACCGAGGAAACGAATCTCTCGCCGGCCGACGTGGGGCCGGGCCGGAAATTTTCCGGCGATGAAATTGTCTCGATGAATTGCTGGGGCTTCACGCCCGCGCTTTTTCCCGCGCTCGACACGCAACTGGGGAATTTCCTTCGCAATCAGGGCGGCCAGGCGAAAGCCGAGTTCTATCTGCCCGCCGCGGTGTCCGTGATCATCGCGCGCGGCGAGGCTTGCGGGCGCGTGTTGCCGACGGCCAGCACCTGGTTCGGTGTCACCTACCGCGAGGACAAACCGCGCGTGCAGGCCGCGCTGGCCGAACTCGTGCGCCGCGGTGAATATCCAGAAAGGCTCTTTTGAACATCGATAGTATTTGGTAATTTGTATTTTGTAGTTAGTCCCGATTCCCAACCACGACCCACGCCCGGTCCTTACGCTAAACGCTGGATGAATCACCAACTACTAATTACCAAGTACCAACTACGGTCGCCCCAATGACTTTCTCCCGTTCCGACGCCGACGTCTTCACGCCCGATGGCTCCGCCCCGGCGGAGGCGCTCGCGCGCGTGACGCATCTGTGCGTGGCGGCGCATCAGGACGACATCGAGATCATGGCCCAGGCGGGCATTGCCGAGTGCCACGGAAGCACGGCCGAGTTTTTCGGTGGCGTGGTCGTGACCGACGGCGCGGGCAGCCCGCGCTCGGGCGCTTACGAAAAGTTTTCCGATGCGCAGATGTGCGCCGTCCGGCGCGAGGAGCAGCGCAAGGCCGCCGCGCTCGGCCGCTATTCCATTCAAATCCAACTGGGTTATCCGAGCGCAGCGGTGAAAACCTCGGCGGCGGCGCGCGCGGACCTGGAAAAAATATTTTCCGGCTGCACGCCGCAGGTGGTTTATTTGCACAATCCCGCCGACAAGCACGACACCCATGTGGCCGTGCTGCTGCGCTGCCTCGAGGCGCTGCGCGCGCTGCCGCCCGGGCGGCGCCCGCGGCGCGTGCTTGGCTGCGAGGTGTGGCGCGATCTCGACTGGCTGGTCGAGGCCGATAAAATTGCGCTCGATGCGGGCCGGGAACCCGGGCTCGCGGCGGAGTTACTCAAGGTTTTCGCCAGCCAGATCGCGGGCGGCAAACGCTACGATCTCGCCACGCTGGGCCGGCGGGCCGCGAACGCGACCTTTCATACGTCACACACGGCGGACAAACTTGAGGCCATCACGTGGGCGATGGACCTGACGCCGCTGGTGCAGGACGAGCGGCTCGATATTTCCGCTTTTACACTGGCGCACATCGACCGCCTGCGGGCCGACGTGGCCGCGCGGTTGGGACGGTTGGGCTAGTTGTTTTTGATCTAGATAGGCGCAATATTGTAACCGGGGTCGTTGACCCCGGCCCGGCCTCAGCGAGGCCGGCTACATATGAAATGCGCCAAATCCATTTTAGCTACCACCTTTCATTTCCTGTCTTGATGTACAACCTCCCACGGGTCATGTTGTTCCAGATGGCAAAGGGATTGCTTCGCAGCTGAAACTGTGTACTATTGACCCCTTTTTCCATGAACAACGTCGGTACAGGTACAGAACTGCTGGTCATCGGCTTATTGCTGCTGGCCAACGGACTGTTTGCGATGGCCGAGATCGCGGTGATTTCCTCGCGCAAGGCGCGGCTGAAAAAGCTGGCCGATGACGGGAGTGCGCGCGCCCGCGCGGCGCTTGGGCTGGCCGAGTCGCCCACGCGGTTCCTTTCCGTTGTGCAGGTCGGCATGACCCTTTGCAGCATCGTGGCCGGCGCGGTGGGCGGGGCGAGTTTCTCCGATCATTTTGCCGCCTGGCTGGCGGGGGTGGCGCCGACGCTGGCGGCCTACAGCCACATCGCGGCCTTCGTGCTGGTGGCGGGCGGCATCACGTTCGTCACGCTGCTGCTCGGCGAACTCGTGCCGAAGCGCATCGCGCTGGGCAACCCGGAACGCATCGCGATGACCGTCGCCGGGCCGATGCAGGCTCTCGCGTGGCTGGCGCGGCCGATCGTCTGGGTGCTCATGACGCTGACCGACGCCGTCGTCAAAGCGCTGGGCATTGCGCACCGCAAGGAGGCGCCCATCACGGACGAGGAGCTGAGCATCCTCATCGAGCAGGGCCTGCACGCGGGCACGTTCAACAAGGCCGAGCAGCAAATGGTCGAGGGCGTGCTCGGGCTCGACCAACTGCCGGTGACTGCGTTGATGACGCCGCGGCCGAAAATTATTTTCCTCAACATCGACGACCCCGATGAAACCAACTGGCGCAAGATCGTCGCCAGCGGGCACTCGCATTTTCCCGTTTTCCAGGGCAACCGCGACCAGGTCATCGGCATGGTCGCGGTCAAGGCGCTGTGGGCGCACTCGGCCATCGGGTTGCAGACGAATTTGAAGAACCTGCTGGTGCCCGCGCTCATCGTGCCCGAGACGCAGCAGGCGATGCAGTTGCTCGAACAGTTCAAGAAGACCGGCAAGCACGTCGCCCTCGTGGTGGACGAATTTGGCGGTATCCAGGGATTGGTCACATTGATCGACGTGCTGGAGGCCATCGTGGGCGACATGCCGGCGATGGGCCGGCGCGGCCAGCCCGAGGCGCGGCAGCGCGAGGACGGCGCCTGGGTGCTCGATGCCACGCTCTCGACCGGCGCGTTGAAAGCGCTGCTCCTGATCGACGCGCTGCCCGGCGAGGACGAGGCGGATTACCAGACGCTGGCCGGTTTCATCGTCACGCAGTTCGGGCGCATCCCGGCGACGGGCGATCATTTCGACTGGGCCGGCTGGCGGTTCGAGGTGACGGACATGGACCGCCACCGCGTGGACAAAGTCATCGTCAGCCGCCCGCCGCCCCCCGCGACGATCCAAAAGGCGGCGAGTTGATGGCAAGTATCAGGTACCAAGTCACAAGTACCAAGACTGGGTGCTGAGGGTCGTGTTACTTGTCACTTGCTACTTGGCCCTTCAACGCATCCAGCAGTGAACAAGCCGTGAGTCGTTTGCGCGCAAAAAACTTTTGCCTTACGCGCATTACTGGAGAACCTTTGCACATGGCCAAGCCATGCAAGATCGTTTCACCGGCCAGCCCACCATCATCCAGGGCCGGCGCCTCCCCGCTGCCGCCGCCCAAGCTGCGCTTTTCGACGATCACAGGCGACGACTGGCGGCGCTCGATCGCCTCCGCGCGGCGGCGGCCGAATGCGGCCTTGCAACAGATCCTGACCGCGATCTCGTCCTTCTCCCGGAAGACGCCGTAAGCCTGCTCGAAGGCGCAGGTGCACCGTGGAGTATCTTGGGCGCGGCCATCCGCGACTTGCGCGTGCGCTTGCCGTTGTTGCCGCTTGAGACCTTTGGTTTTTCGGCCGCAGCCGAAGATCCATTGGCCGAGGGCAGTTCGCAGCTTCGCTACATCGGCGGCGGTGTGGAGGCATGGGCCTTCGCAGACGAAGATGGCTCCGTATATAAATTTTTCCTGCCACGTGACGATTTGTGGATCGGCGCGACCTTCAGCTTCCATCCTGCGGAGGAGTCGGTGCTGCAGGCCGAGGCGAGCCTCGGCAGCTATCGCGACCTGCTGGAGAAACTTGCCGTGATCGGCGCCATTGGCGGTATGCCGACCGAGGCGGTAGCCGTGACGCCCGAAGGCGTCGTCGTGGCCAAGCAGACGCTTGGCGAGCGTTTGCCCGAGCGCACCGACACCAGTAAATTGCTGCCGCCATCGCTTATCCCGTGGCCGTCGCGCTTCCTGCGCATCGACCGGGACCATCCGCGGCTGGCCTTTGTACATGGCCAGCCCTGGCTGGTAGCCGATCCTCACGACCGCAACATTGTATGGGATGCCGAAGGCTGCGCGCGCATCATCGACCTTGTGGCTGCGCCTCTGCCGCCGGCGTTGTTGCAGGGTTTCCCGCTGATGCATGACTGGATTGAACGCGTACGCTGCGACCCCGCAGCGTCACTGCTTCCTCCGCCCAATGACGACGAGTTGTGATGGGCGGGGTAAGGACGGACGACCACCGGGCTTCCGTACCAACTACTAAATCCAAACTACCAATTACTGCTTTGCTTGCTCGTCCAGCACCTTCAAGACATCTTCCGCCTGTTTTTTCGTCGCGGCCTTCAGGTCGCGCCAGACGAGTTTGCCATCCTTGAAAAGGAAGGCCTGGCGGGTGGCCATTTCACCGAAGAGGGGAACGCTGTGGGTCGGAACGCCGAAGGCCGTGATGACTTTTTTGTCCGGATCGGCGACGAGCGTGAAAGGAAAGTGATGATTGTCCTTGAACGCCTTTTGTTTTTCCACCGTGTCGGTGCTCACGCCGATGACCGTGACGTCCCGCTTTTGCAGCACGTCGTAGGCGTCGCGCAACGAGCAGCCCTGCGCGGTGCAGCCGGACGTCTCGGCCCGCGGATAAAAATACACCAGCGTGTAGCCTTTGTTGAGCGTGGACAGATCGAGCGACGCACCGGTCTCGGTGGTGCCGATGACGGCAGGCAGGCTGGCGCCGAGGGCGAGCGGCTCGGCCTTGGCGGAAAAAGCGGTGAAGAGCATGGCGAGGAAAATACCGGCGAGGTGGCGGGGTTTCATGACGCTGAACCAGTAGCCCGTGGCGGCCGTTTCGCAAGCGGCCACGGCGGAATAAGTATCAAGTAGCAGGTATCAAGTAACAAGGCCTCAGTTCCCCGATCTTGGAACTTGAAAACCTGGCACCTGGTACTTTGAGCGGGGAACCGCGAACCTACTCCAGCCCTGCGACTATGGCATCAGCCGGATATTCGATGCTGAACTTGAGCGGCAGCTCGCGCTTTTCGCCGGGATTAAGGTCGAGCGTCCACTTAAGTGTGCCGTCGGCATCGGGTTTCACGTCCGCCGCATCCGGCGCGAGTACGGTTACTACGATCTTCTCGTTACGCGATACCGGTACTTGGTCGAGCAGCACGATGCGCTCGGCGGTTTTCTTGTTGTTCTGCACGGTGAGCGTATAGTCATAGGTCACGCGTTTGCCTTTGCTGATGAGGCCGGTGTCCTCGGAGAAACGGTTGTTGAGCTTGTGCTTGATCGCGATGGCATCGTCCACCCCGAGGCTGAGGTCGAATTTTTCCCCGGGCATGACGGTGCGGAGCGAGCCGGCGGCGACAAAGGTGTTGTCGAGAAACACGTTCATGGCGCCGGCGAGCAGCGGAAAATCGGAGGAGTTGGTCACTTTCGCCGTGAGGAAGGCGGCCGCGAGCTGCTTGGGGATCGCCAGATATTCGGGCACATCAGCGAGGCGCACGCTCGTTATGGGTACCTTCTGTGGCGAGTTGTCGCTGGGAATAGTGGAGGCGACGAGAATTTTGAACGACGCGCTCGTGGCCTGCGCATCGAGCGTGGCTTCATTGAAAGGCAGGTCGATGATCTTGGTGTTGACGCGGCTACCGGTCATCGTTTCAGAAGCGCTATAGCCGTGAGCCGGTGCAGCGGAGACTTGGAACTTTTCGATGACGATAGTCTCATCATTGCCGCCAATGCTCTTGTCCTTGAATTGCTGCACATCCACTGTCCACGGATCCAACTCCGGGGGCGCGCCGCCGAGGCTGGGGCGTGCGGTGGAGAGGGTGAGATCGACGTTGGTCCAGTCCTCCCCGGTGCGCTGATGCACGACGCCAAAGTAGCCGAGTTGTACGGCCTGATCGGTGCTGAGGACGCGCGCATCGTAACTCGGGCTCCAGCTTGCTTCGGGCACGGCATAGCTAAGCGCGAGTTCGATGTGGCCCGGACTGGCGGCGGTGAGGTGCACGGTGATGTGCTTGACGCTATGGCCGTTCGCACCGCTGAGGTCGGCAAGCTGTTTTTCGACAGCGGCAATTTTTGTATCGATATCGTCGCGTTGGGTGCCGAGCGATTGCTGCTCAGTGTTGAGCTTATCAGATTGTTCGCCAAAAAAGGAGAGGAGCTTGGTCCAGTCTTCGACACTCGGGCGGGGTGCATCCTTGGTCGGCGGCGTGGCGGAGACGGCCTTGATCGTGGCGAGAAAATCGCGTTGCTGGTCGATCACGGCGCTGTGGTCGGTGAGTGCCTGTTGCTGCTGCTGGAAGCCGCGCAGTTCATCTTGGAGCGATTTTATGCGCGTGTCGGGCGTGGCGTCGAGGTAGGCTTCACGGGCGGTGACGTCCAGGATGGTGGCTTGCGCGGTGCCTCGGCCGGCGACCTGGAGCGATTGGTCCACGATGGAGGACGGGAGGTTTTCAAAAACCATTTCGATCGGACCGGCTGACGCGACATCCAGTGAGGCGGTGCGCGTGACGACGGCGCGGTCGGCGTAAACGGTGACGGCGGTGATGCGGGACTCGACAGGCGCGGCGCGGAGCGCGGCGATGAAACAAACCAACAGCAGGGTGGGGCGGAGATTTTTCATGGAAGAGGATGTGAGCATGCGTGAAGGTATAACGTTTCGCACGAAGATTTCTTAGGGCCACGCGCATTCCGCGCATTTGAAATCTAAAATCTGAGATTTGAGATGGTGGCAGCGCAGCTACCACGTATCAGACCGAAAGGGCGCGGCGGGCAGGCCGGCACCGTTGAAGAGGTTGGCCTCGGGGTCGTTGCTCCAGGCGTAGCGGACGGCGACGGGATCCTTCACGTCGGGCGAGCTGACGAGCAGGGTTTCGCCTTCGATCAGGCCTTGCGCGGGGTGGAAAACTTTGTCCGCCCCGGCCAGTTCGAGCGACTGCACGGGATTCTCGTGTGCGATCAGGCCGTTGTTGGCTTGGGTGAAGTGCACGAGCATGGCGCTGCCTTCGCGCGTGGCGCCGGCGAACATCGGGCCGGAGTCATCGCCGGGGATGCCGTAGAGGCGGGTTTCGGCGATGAGCGCGAGGCGTCGGCCGACTTCCTGTTTGTTGCGCGGGTGAATGTTGGTGTGCTCGCCCAGATCGATGGCCACCGCCATCGCGGTTTGCGGCAGATCGAGGGCTTGCGCCTGGCCTTCGCGGATCAGCGCCCATTCGGTGCCGCTGCCATTTTTGAGATAGCTGAAACTGGCCAGCTGCACGAAATAAAACGGCAGGTCGCCCTGGCCGAAATGCTTGCGCCACGCGGTGATCATCGCGGGGAAGAGCTCGTGGTATTCCGTCGGATGGAGCGCGTTGCTCTCGCCTTGGTACCAAAGCACGCCGCGCAGTGCGTACGGCAGGAGTGGATTGATCATGCCGTTGAAAAGCCCCGCGGGGGTCCACCGGTCGCCGGGGCCGTGCGGCTGGCGGAGTTGCGGATGGAGCATCCTGAATTCCGACTCCTTGCCGGCCGCCTTGGCGGCGGCCAGGTCATTTTGCCACAAGGGTAACGCGGCATCGTATTCGGCTTTTTTCTGCGGATACTCGGCGAGGCCCTTTTGCCAGCGATCACCCACGAAGGCAAAGGCCGGATCGCCCAGGGCGAACGGGCTCATCCACGCTTCAACCGGTGTGCCGCCCCAGGTGCTGTTGATGAGGCCGACGGGCACGTGAAGTTTTTCATAAATATCGCGGGCGAAAAAATAACCGACGGCGGTAAACTGAATGACCGTGTCGGGCGAACACACCGCCCAGGAACCATCCATGGCGTCGGTGGGCGTGGCGGATTCCCTGATCTTGACCTTGAAGTGGCGGATGAGCGGGTAGTTTGCGGCGGCGACTTCTTCCTCGGCATTGTCCACGCGGTAGGTTGGCTTCGACGGATCGCGCACGACAAATTCCATGTTCGACTGGCCGGAGCAAAGCCAGACCTCGCCGACGAGGACGTCGTGCACGGCGATTTTATTTTTGCCGGTGATGACGAGATCGGCCGGCTCCGCGGATGCAGGCAGCGCATCGAGGTAGGCAATCCAGCGGCCGTCACTCGCCGCGGTGGTGCTGACGGAATGGCCGTGAAAAGTGACGGTGACGGGCTCGCCGGCGTCGGCGCGACCCCAGATCGGGATCGGCTTGTCGCGCTGGAGCACGGCATGATCGGAAAACAACGGCGCGAGCGAAACATCGGCGCGGGTGACGGCGGCGAAGAAAATGAAAAGCAGCGGGGTTAACGAACGGAAAGGACTCATGCAAGTGGCGCTAAAAGACAAAGAGTCTGCGACATTGTTCAGGCCCGGCAATCGCGAAGTCGCGTTCCACGAATCTGAGATTTGAGATCTCAAATTTGAGATGGTTTCTCCGTCGCGGCCGTCCCGGCGCGACGGAGAAACCCATGCAGCTCCGCGGCGAGCTTCGGGCCGAAGCCCTCGACTTGACGGATTTTTTCGATGCTCGCCGCGCGCAGGCGGTCGAGGCTGCCGAAGCGGGCCATCAGCGCGGCGCGGCGCACCCGGCCGAGGCCGGGCAGGTCGTCGAGCGTGCTCTCGCGGATTTTTTTTGAGCGCAGGTCGGCATTGTAGGTGTTGGCGAAACGATGGGCTTCGTCGCGCAGGCGCTGCAGCAATTGCAGCCCGGCGTGGGTGAGCGGCAGGTTGAGCGGCGCGCGCCCGTCGGGAAAGACGATGGTTTCCTTTTTCTTCGCCAGGCCGATCAGCGGCGGCGGCTCAAGGTCGAGCCCGATAAACGCTTTCAGCGCCGCGCCGACCTGGCCGCGACCGCCGTCGACGACCAGCAGGCCGGGGAAACTTTTCCCCTCGTCGCGCAAACGCTTGTAGCGGCGGCTGACGACTTCCTCCATCGCGCGGAAGTCGTCGTTGCCGATGAAGCTTTTGATCTGGAAGCGGCGATAGTGGTCCTTGTCGGGCTGGCCGCCGGTGAAGCGAACCATCGAGGCGACGACGAAGGTCCCGGAGATGTGCGAGATGTCGAAGCACTCCATCGTCTGCGGCGGCGCGGGCAGGCCGAGCGCCGTGCCGAGGGCGGCCAGCGCATGCTCGCCGCTGCTTGCCAGGGGCCGCTCGCGCTCGAACTTGCGCGTTTTCTCGAGGGTTTTTTCGAGGGCAAAGATGACGTCGCGCAGCTCGGCGGCTTTTTCGAACGCCTGTTTCTCGGCCGCGGCCTGCATCTCGTGGCGGAGCTTCTCAAGCCATTCCCGGGACTTGCCCTCGAGGAAGGCGCAGGCGGCCTCGACGCGCTGGCGGTAATCCTCGGCCGTGACAATGTTGGGAAAACCATAGAGTTCCTGGCGCACGTCGTCGTAGAGCTGCCAGGTGCCGTCGGGAAGTTTTTGCGGGCGCGCGTCGCTGAGCAGGATGCCGGCCTGGCGGCGCATCTGCGCGAGCGTCTTGCGCAGCAGGTCGCCATGCACGAACGGGCCGAAGTAGCGCGAGCGATCGTATTTTTTTATCCGGGTGAGCCGGAAACGCGGCAGTTCCTCGGCCGGGTCGACCCGCACGAGGAGAAAGCGTTTGTCGTCGGTGAAGTCGGTGTTGTATTTCGGCTTCCACTGCTTGATGAGGCGGCTTTCGAGCAGCAGCGCCTCGGGCTCGGACTTCACCTCAATCGTGTCGAAGTCCCTGATCATGCCGATCAACGCGCGAATTTTTGGGTGCAAGGCCTGGCCGCGCGAGCGCTGGAAGTAGGAGGAGACGCGCTTTTTCAAACTGTTGGCTTTGCCAACGTAAATGATGCGGCCGAGCCGGTCTTTCATCAGGTAGACCCCGGGGCTGTCGGGCAGGTGGCGCACCTTTTGCTTAAGGGTGTGATTTAGCATTGGCATAGTCCGTCGCTGAGGGCGCAGCCGGTGCGGGGCCAGGCGGGCGCGAAGGGTTGGGCTGAAGCCCTGACCTTCGCGGCCAACGCCGCCCGGCACCGGCTCCCGCCCCAGCCCGGAGGGTGAAGTCCAAAATAGATCGGCGCGGCGTTCCAGCGGCAGACATGGGCTAAAAGCCCACCTTCTGCCGCTGCGCCTTGCGGCGATCTATTTTGGTTCTTCACGACGGGCTTTGCCAATGCTAAATCACACCCTGGAAGTTTAACTGGTTCGGCGGCTGGCATTTTTTTACAGATTAGCCTAGGTTTTATTCCTGCTTCCCGCAAATATGCTTTCTGTGTCCCACGCTTCGTTCGCGGCCAAACGCTTTGAACTGCTCACGCTCGGTGACGAGCTTCTGCTCGGCCTCACGACCAACGGGCACCTCGCGTTCATCGGCGCGCAGCTCGGCCGGCGCGGCGTGACGCTCCAGCGCAACGTGACGCTGACCGACGGGGCCGACGCCATTGCCGCGCAATTTCGCGAGAGCTGGGCGCGCAGCGACGTGGTCATCACCACCGGTGGCCTCGGCCCGACCTGTGACGACCGCACGCGCGAGACCATCGCCGAAGTGCTTGGGCAAAAACTCGTCTTCGATCCCGCCGTCGAGAAAGTCATCACTGAGCGCTTTGCGCTGCATGGCCGCAAGATGCCACCAAATAATTTAAGGCAGGCCTACCGCCCCGAGCGCGCCGAGGTGCTGGCCAACGCCAACGGGACCGCCCCCGGCCTCTGGATCGAGCAGGACGGCAAGGTGCTCTGCCTGCTGCCCGGGCCGCCCAACGAATTGCAGCCGATGTTCACCGAACAGGTGCTGCCGCGCCTGGCCCGGCTCGGCTTGCTCCTCGACCACGAGGCTTATGTGCAAATCCGCACCGCGGGCATTGGCGAGAGTGCGCTCGAGGCGAAGCTGCAGCCCATCTTCGACCGCCATGGCGATGCGCTGGGCGTCGCCTTCTGTGCGCACACGGGCCACGTCGATTGCCGGTTGAGTTCGCCTGGCGAAAAGCTCCCGTTCAACCAACTGCAGGACATCGCCGATGATTGCGCGCGGTTGCTGCGCGAGGATTTTGTGTGCTTCGGCCACGACTCGCTGGCGAAAGTCTGCGCCGACATCCTTCGCGCGCAGGAAAAGATGCTCGCCGTGGCCGAGGCCACGACCGGCGGGCTGCTCGCGAATGCCTTCACCGATATTTGCGGCGCCGCAAAATTCTTTGCCGGTGGCTGCGTGTGTTGCGCCAACGACGCGAAAACGCAGTTGCTCGACGTGCCCGAATGCCTGCTCCTGCAGCACGGCGCGGTCAGCGCCGAGACGGCCGTGGCCATGGCGACCGGCGCGGCGGAAAAACTCGGCGCCGACTATGCCGTGGCCATCACCGGGTTCGCCGGGCCCTGCGGCGGCACGAAGGAAAACCCCATCGGCACCATTTATCTCGCGCTCCACGCGCCGCACGGGGTGTGGTCGAAGAAGCTCAGCTATCCCGGCCCGCGCCGCACGGTGCAGGAACGCGCCGTCAACGCCGCGCTCGACTGGCTGCGCCGCGAACTCGTGCGCGCGCAGGCGGGACTCGTGGCCGCGACACCCAGGTTGGGTGTTCCGCAGTAGCCGGCGCAGCCAGCTAGTTCACGGTTTAACGTTCAAAGTTCACGGTTTGTTGGGCGTCTAGCCCCGAACACGGGTGATATTTGGTAGTTTGAAATTGGCAGTTGGTTCGGATCTCCGACCACCAATTACCAACTACAAATTACCCACTACGCGACCAGCCCATGCGCGGGCTGGCGGGTCACCAGCTGACCAGTTGCAAGCCGGGCACGGAGGCGAAATGCCGGTCCCGGCTCACCACGGCCAGGCGATGCTGGCGGGCGAGTGCGGCAATCCACAGGTCGTTTTCGGGAATTGGCCGGCCGAGCTTTTTCAGTTCCTGACGCAGGCGGGCATAAATTTCCGCGGAGGCCTCTTCCACCGGCAATACATCGAAAAGCTGCAGATGGTTGTGCAGCCAGCCTTCGTAAGCGGCGCGATGCCGGGAGCCGAGAATGCCATAGCGATATTCACCCAGCACGACGACCGGCACGGCCAGCGTCGCGACCCCGCCGATTTTTTCCGCCAGGGCCCCATCGCCATCGGCCAGCGCCGAGAGTGCGTTGGTGTCGAGGATCATTTCCACTCCTCCGGATCGATGCGCGTGAATTCATCATCGATGATCCGGGAAATGCGTTGCGTTTCCTTGTGCAGGTGCTGCAAGCGGCCGAACGCGCGGTTCCACGCCGGCTGGACGGCGGCGCTGCCGGGCGAAGCGCGGAGTTTTTCAGAGAGCGCCTCGTTGACCAGCTGGCGCACGGTTGTGCCGCGCTGCGCGGCGGAGATCTTCAGCTTGCGGTAAAGCGGGTCGGGAATTTCGAGGGTGGTTTTCACTTCACCCATAAAACCATATTTATGGTTTCACGCAACAAAAACTTGCGCGGTCGAAGAAAGCCCGTGGTAATTTGAATTTGGTCGTTGGTCCGGATTCCGAACACCAATTACCAACTACTAATTGCTAACTACGCTACCAGGTTGCGCACGGCCTCGAGGTATTTTTCCTGCGTGCGCTTGATGATGTCGGCGGGCAGGCGTGGCGCGGGCGGCTTTTGGTCCCATTTGATGGCGAGCAGGTGATCGCGCACAAACTGCTTGTCGTAGCTCGGCGGCGACTGGCCGGGCGCGTAGCTTTCGGCGGGCCAGTAGCGCGATGAATCGGGCGTGAGCACTTCGTCGATCAGCAGCAGGTTGCCGGCGGCGTCGGTGCCGAATTCAAATTTGGTGTCGGCGAGGATCATGCCCGCACGCGCGGCGCGGTCGCGGCCGAAGGTGTAGAGCGCGATACTGGCCGCCTTCACTTTTTCGTACAACGCCGCGCCGGTCATCGCCGCCCCCTGGGCGTCGTCGATGGGTTCGTCGTGCTGGCCCTTCGGCGCCTTGGTCGTCGGCGTGAACAGCGGCGCGGGCAGTCGGTCGGCCTGGCGCAGGCCGGACGGCAGGCGGTGACCGCAGACCTGGCCGGTTTTTTGGTACGAACTCCAGCCGCTGCCCACGAGGTAGCCGCGCACCACGCACTCGATCGTGAGCGGTTTGAGTTTTTTCACGATCATGCTGCGAAGTTGCAGGTCACGGTCATGCAGGCCGCGACGCGCGTACTCGCCGGCCTGGTCGGGCAGAAGATGGTTGGCGATGAGCCCTTGCGTCTGCGCGAACCACCACAGGCTCATTTGCGTGAGGAGGATGCCCTTGCCCGGGATGCCGTCGGGCAGGATCACATCGAAGGCGGAAAGGCGGTCGGTGGCGGTGAGCAGCAACGCGTCGCCGAGGTCGAAAAGCTCGCGGACCTTGCCCGAGCCAACGCGGGGGTAGGGCAGGTCGTTGACCTGGGTGACGGCGGCGGACGGGAGCGAGGCGGCGATTTCGGTAAAAGTCATGGATTTGTTCTGAACAGGAAGATCTCAAAAATCACGGATTTTTTTACACCAAGGCCGCAAAATAGCGCGAAGAGCTGTTGGGAATTCGCAATCAAAGGGAAAAGCAGGGCCTGCTTGAAAATTTGATACAAGAATGAGGTTAGTCGCTTCGTGCCCTCCGCGACCTTCGTGTTAAATGGATTGGTGCTCGGCGGACGGCGTAAAAGTTTTTTCGCGCTTCGCAGGCAGTAGTGAGTAGCGGGTAGCGAGTAGTGAGCATGTCCTTTTCGCCCAGGCTCTTTGCTTGGCTTGCATTTTCTACTCACTACCCGCTACTCGATGCTCGCTACTTCCGAGAATATCCTTGCGCGGGCCTCGGTGGGCCGTAGTTTGCCCGGCTCCGTGCTTGTCCCCATCGTCTAGCCCGGTTAGGACACCACCCTTTCACGGTGAGAACCGGGGTTCGAATCCCCGTGGGGACGCCAATTTATTAAATGCCGCATTCTGAATAGAATGCGGCATTTCAGTTTTCAAGTTTAGCAAAAGTGACAATACAAGTGACAATAAAACGCCCAGCGACGCCGATGTCGCTGATTGCCGCATAACGCGGAAAAACACCATACCCGGCGGAACAACGAGGGCGGGTTGCATTGAAAGATATCTTCACCAATTTAGTCAGTGTTGTACGCGTATTCGAAACTCGGTTTACGGAACGCCGCTGCAACGTTGTGCGCCTTGTTTTCTGCATCCGGCGAACCGTTTGTTTTCATCCGGTGGTAGGTGCCGCTCACCAAATTGTAGCTGCCCCGGCCCCCGCTGAATTCTGTGCCATAGTTCGTTTCGTAGCCTTGGGCATTTACGAGGTCGATTAATGTCGGCACCGACATAAAGGTGCCTCGTTTGCATAGCTCTTCAGCGACCCAGGAGACAAAAGCAAATTTATCAAATTCGGGACTGGCAGGTGGAGCATGGTGGCGCAGAAACTCCATGGCATCCTGCTCCCCGGTCTGGCCGGCGAGAAACTCGGGAAAGGGCTTCATGATCCCGCGTTGGGAAAATACCTATGTCGCTTGGTGCTCCCGGATCGGGGTGATACCTGTCGTAGTGCCAAACTGCGTTTCCAATCCTGCCGACTACATCCGGCAATTTGATGTCGAAGGCCTCAAGCGATTCGCCCCCTTGATATCGTCGCTTACCTGCGCTCAAGGGCATGGCATGAAGCGCAACGTTTAGAACGCGGCGCATTTTGGACAAAAGAAGAAAACGGCAAGACTTACGAAGTGCTTGTTCCGCTCGATGCTCAATTGCCGGGGCGACGACTGCCCCTATTTCCTCCGGAGCGCAGGTCTGGCCGGTTGCCGCTTCGCGTCATGCCACACACATTGTGTCGCACTTACGAAAGTCCAAACGTTACGCTTTTGCGTAAGGGGTAAGGTGTCTGGGATGAAAAGTAACGTGGCTACGTTACATAAGTCATTTCCGCGAAGTCGGCATTTCTGACTGATTCAACGTTCAGTCTCGCGAATGCGAAGGGCTGTTTTTGTGAACATCTTTACCTGGGCGACGATTATTTTGGTGAGGCAGACTGTCCGGGGCGAATGGTTCGGGCAGTATGCTGGCAGACTTGAACTCAAGGGGGCGGGGATCGAATCCGTTTTTCTGGATTCGGGCGAGGGTAAGAATCCTTGAGAGGGAACGTCCGATTGGGGGCAGCTTAAATTCCTTCCGCCATGTCAGGGGCTGTGGACGCCGAGGCTGACTGGTGCGGCTTTGGCGACTTCACGATAACTCCGCGAAAAGCATTGCGGCCGTTGCGTTGTGCCGGGGGTGATCGTATTTTTGAGCTGCGCAACCGGACGGGAGGTCGCGTTCGGCGAGGCATAGCCTCTTTCTGTTTTTCAATTGCCAATTTTTATCCGCAATCCTCAATCGGTCGCATGGTTCCCGTCGCACAAATTCGAGCTTATGCCAGAGAGGTGGCTCGGCGATTCAAGCCGGAGAAAATCATCCTTTTCGGCTCGTATGCCTACGGTCATCCCAAGGCCGATTCCGACGTGGATTTGCTCGTGGTCATGTCTCATTCCGGCCGGCCTCCTTATCAGGAAGCAAAGATCCGGACAGCGGTCCGCGCTCCTTTTCCCGTTGATCTGATGGTTCGCACCCCCAAGCGATTGCGAGAACGCCTGGCCATGAACGATAGCTTCCTCAGCGAAATCGTGCATAAGGGCCGTGTCTTGCATGAAACCTGAGACCAAGGAGTGGGTCTCCAAGGCGGAAGGGGACTTTTACGACGTTCTTCGTGGGATCAGGGCACGCAAGCATCCCAATTACGACAGCGTTTGCTTTCACGCCCAACAGTGCATCGAAAAATACCTCAAAGCGTATTTGGTCGAAGCCAAGGTTTCTTTCCCCAAGACGCATGACCTTTCCAGGATACTTGATGTTGTGACATCGTTGGAGCCGATGTGGGAGACGTGGCGAGCCGACCTCGATCTCCTAACGAGTTTTGCCGTCGAATACCGTTATCCTGGAGAGTCCGCGACCAGGGAAGACGCTCGGCGCGCACACGGCATTTGCCGGACATTACGCACGCATCTCCGCGACAGCCTCTCGCTACGTGATGCCAGGGGCTGAAGCAAACCTGCCATGCCGACCTATCGCGAAATCCAAGAGTTTGTAAGGAAGCGCCATCAGCGCACCGTAAAGACCTGTCACATCGCGCATGTGAAGCGTGACCTCGGCTATCAGATGAGGGCGCGAAGGACGAAAGGTCGCAGGAAATATCCGTGTCCCGAAGAGTTCCGCCCATGGATCAAAGAGGCGTTCAAGCGTCTTATCAAAAAATGAAACAGATCCTCGCGCTCCTGATGGCGTTCTTACCTAACCTCGCAAAAGCGGACGGGACGAAGCTCGGCTCCGACAGCGACCCGATTCGCCAGATGCTCTTTGCGAGCCAATCGATCAAAGAATTGTTGTCGCATGTCCAGCTGGACGGAAAGCCCGGCCCATTTCAGACCATTGCCGATGCGTCAAAGCTCGTGGCCGACGGAAGAAAGAAAGATGCCGTAGTCCTCCTTCGCAGCGTCCTTCAGACTCCTGCTCTCGAGACGCGGGTTCAACTTTGGGTGTGGTCGTGTCTTCGTGAGCTTGGAGAGAAACCAGACCCAAAGGCTGCTTACGAAGTGCTTGGCGTTGTTATTGAGATGCCGTCTGGCGGGGCTTACGATACGCTTGCTGCTTACGTCGATGGATCTGCGCGCTACCTGAATTTTTCTGGCAAAGCTATTTTCTGGGATGCGCAGGATTCTGGAATCAAGAGCCTTTGCCAGGCATTCATAGATTCTACCATTCCGGCGAGTAGCCGGGCGAAACCTCGGACTAGATTGTCGCTGCCGAAGGACGGCGCACAAGTCACATTGCTTACTCGGTCAGGCATCTATGTCATCACTGACCCTCCAGAGCCGGTGGTCGGAGCAGCTGCAGCTTTGATGATCGAGCTGATGAAGCGTGCCAAAGAAAAGAACGATTAGCCATTTTGTGCAGGAGTAGTCGGCCCCGGGGAGTTGCGCCCCGTGGGGGGTGAAAGCCAAAAAATTTTGGACAAGATTGGGACAAAAACTTTTTTTGACTTGAACTCCTTCTTTTTCGTTGGGTCTATTTCGTTGTTCTAACTCACTCATCAAAACACAAAAGCACGGTTAACGAACCAGTTGTGTTATCGAGCGCGGCAATTTTCGAATCCCCGTGGGGACGCCATCCTTCGCCAAGGCGGATGGCTGATGATTAGCAAGCAGATATCTTGGCTTACTTGGCCAAGGTATGAGCAAATCAGCTAAATCATCCTGGAAAATCCTGGTCCTGGCGGCGGCGCTCCTGGCGTTTTATTTTATCATGGCGGTGAGCGCCTCGAGGCAAAAGGGGCCCGCCTTCGACGAAACGGATCACTTGGCCGCGGGCTACAATGCCTGGCTGAATCATGATTTCAGCCTCGATCCCGGAAATGGGGATTTCGTGAGGCGATGGGCGACCGTGCCGCTGCTTTTTTCGAAACCGGCATTCCCTTCATTATCGGATCCCAATTGGCGCAAGGCCCAGTCTTTTGGCGTCGGATACAAGCTGCTCTTCGAGTTGGGGAACGATCCGGCTGCGATCCTGCTGCAGTGCCGCTGCATGGTCGCCCTTTTGGGCGTCGTCCTGGGCGCGTTGGTCTTTGCCTGCTCGCGCCGGCTCTTTGGGGACCTGGGCGGCATTATTTCGCTCACGCTCTTTGTTTTTTGTCCACACATGCTGGCTTATGGCGCCTTGGTCACCACCGACCTTGCGTTCGCGCTGGCGCTGCTTGCGTCCACCTGGTTCGTCTGGCGGCTGCTGCACCGGGTGACTTGGGTTGGCCTGGTTGGGAGCCTGCTGGCTTTTTCCTTGCTCCTGATTTCAAAAACCTCCGCGGTGCTGATTGCGCCGATCGCGGTTGTCCTCATCGCCGTCCGTCTCTTCAGCCGCAGACCCTGGCTTTGGCGGCTGGGGAAAGAAAGGCTGATGGCGTCGCGCCGCCAGCAAATATCCGTCCTGGCCGGACTTGTTTTGATTCACCTCGTCGTCGGTTGGGCCACGATTTGGGCGGCGTTTGATTTTAGATATTCGGGCCGGGCCGACCCGGTCGATTCGGACCTCGTTTTCAAACGATTGTTAACCACCGATACACCGGTCCAGGGGCCACTCGCCTCGACGTTTGATTTTTGCCGACGAAACCATCTCCTCCCCGAGGGCTATTTGTTTGGCGCGGAGGATTTGGCGATCAGCGAACGGCGATCTTCGTTCATGGACGGCCACTGGAATGTCGGGGGCAGCGTTTGGTTTTTTCCCTACGCGGCGTGGGCGAAAACCCCGACCGCCTTGTTTTTTCTGCTTCCTTTTGGTCTGGCCGGAGGGTGGCGGGCGCGGAACGGCAAGGCCGTGCAAGGCCCGTCCGGCGTAGCTTTAGCCGTTTCGACAAGCTCAAGGCCCCGAGCCAGTCGAGGGGCAAAGGCGGAAGTCTCGGCGAAGGCGGACCGTGTCCTCCATAGCTCGAAAAGAGCGACGGAGGAAGCGATCCCTTTCATCGCGCTTTTCGTGGTCTACGCAGCGGCGGCCATGTGGCAAAACCTCAACATTGGATTTCGTCATATCCTCTCGCTCTATCCTGTCCTTTACATCCTTGCCGGGTCCGTCGCGCTGTGGTGGCCCTTGTCCAGGCTTTGGGCCAGGGCCGTCACCCTCCTGCTTGTTGGCTGGTTTGCGGTCGATTCACTTTCGGTCCGGCCGGATTACCTGGCTTATTTCAACGGCTTCGTTGGCGGGCCGGCCCAAGGTTATCAGCACCTGGTCGACAGTTCGCTCGATTGGGGCCAGGATCTGCCCGCGTTGAAACGCTGGCTCACGGCGCACAATCCCGGCGACGTCGAACCGGTCTTTCTCTCGTATTTTGGCACTGCCAGCCCGGAGTATTATGGGATAAAAAGCGAACGCCTTCTCGCTTTTCCGGAATGGCGGCACCGCCAGGTTTTCGCCTGCACGCCCGGTTACTATGCGATCAGCGCCACGATGTTTCAAAATCTCTATACGGAAGCCTTCGGTCCATGGAATCGTGCTTACGAAAACGCCTATCAAACAACGCTGCACAACCTCGGCCTGTCGGAACGCACGGCGGGCGATTCCGCGACCCTCGGGGCCTGGCTTCAACAGTATCCCGGGTCAGTTTGGCAGGAGCAATACGGCGCGCTTGATGCGCTTCGTTTTAACCGGCTTTGCGGCTGGCTGCGCGCCACGCATCGGCCGCCGGACGCCGAGGTGGGCTATTCGATTCTCATCTGGAAACTGGACGCCCAGGATTTGCATGCCGCGCTCTGGGGGCCTCCGCTGGAGCTCTACGACGCTCCCGCCAAGTAACAAGGCAAAACAGCCCCTAAGGCGCGGTGTGGCTGGCTGGCCGCAACTGTGACAGGAGATTTCTGGCCTTGGCCGCCGTTTCATCATCCGCATTCGATTGCAGGACCGACTCCAGCTGTTGGATGGCTTCCGGCCCACGATTCATCTGTGAAAGCGCCACCGCGAGGTTGAGGCGGGCGGTCGAAAAACCGGGATCGATTTTAAGCGCCGCATTGAACTGATCCGCCGCCTCCGGAAACCGTCCCATCCGAAGCATCGCCGTTCCAAGGTTATTATATGCGGAGGTGGAATCGGGTTGGATTCTCAGGGCTTGTTGGAACTGGCTGATCGCCTCCGGATATTGCTGGGCCTGAACCAAAGCCGTCCCCAGGGCGGTGTGGGCATCCACAAAGTCGGGCTGAATTCGGACCGCGGCTTCAAGATGCGCAATTCCCTCCGTGGTTCTCCCGCTTTCGGCCAAGGCGATGCCTAAATTGCACTGGGCCCCGGCCAGGCCTGGTTCGAGACGAACCACGGTTTCATATTCAGAAATCGCCTCGGGCATCCGGCCCGGGAGATCGGACAATGTCTCCGCCAAATCATAATGCGCCTGGGCCAAATCCGGATTGATGCGTATCGCCGCCTGGTACGCAGAGATCGCCTCGGATAATCGTCCGGGAATTCTCGACAGGGCATTTCCCAGGTTAACCTGGGCTTCCGGGTCATCGGGTTTGATCCGCAACGCCGCCTCATACTCGGAAATTGCCTCGGGCAACCGCCCGGGAAGGTCAGCGATGGCCAGCGCCAGGTTGTAATGAGGCTCCGCAAAATTTGGATCGAGACGGATGGCGGTTTTATATTCAGAAATCGCCTCGGGCATCCGCCCGGGGATTTTTTCCAACAGATTGGCCAGGCTGTCGTGGGCTTGTGCGTACCTGGGCTCGAGCCGGATCGCCGTTCGGAACTCGGTGATCGCGTCCTGCGATCTTCCCAGGAGCCTCAGATTGTCACCCAAATTGTAATGCGCACGCACATTGCCCGGGCATTTTGCCACCGTGTCGCTCCAAATGGCCAGGGCGCTGCGGTAATCTTCGTTTCTTCGCGCGGTAACGCATCCCAATCCCACGGCCATCGCCAATAAAAGCACCTCGCTGCGCCGCCCAAGCAGCGAATGGAGGCCCAGCACGATCAGCACGATCACGGGTACCAGTGCCAGATACATGCGATGCTCGGCCATCGTCTGGGTGACGACCGGCACGACGCTGGAGCTTGGCGCTAAAATCGCAAAAAACCATGCCCCCGCAAATCCCAGGGCCGGCCGCCGCCAAAGCGCAACGACGGTTACAGCCAGCAGCAGCAGCACAATGACCGCGTAAGGCACAATCTCCGCCGCCCGCGTCGCCAGGGCTGTCCCGTAATCGAAAATCAGTGGATGGGGCCATAGCGAAAGCTGCAAATAGTGCACAATCGCCCGAAATTGCGTCAGGGCATATGACCACGAGGTAATGTTGGCGCCAAATCCCGCCGTGCCGCCACGGCCCTTGGTGCCGGCGACCAGGAATCCAAGCAGAAGCCAGGTGCTGGCCAGCCCGGCATAAAATCGCCAGCGTTTTTTCCAAGCGGCCCGGAACGATCCGGCCACGAAGGTGCGGTCATACAGCAGGACGATGAGCGGGGCGGAAATCATTACCTCTTTGCTGGCCATGCCGAGCAGGCAGGCGCCGACTGATGCCAGTATCCAAAGGCTGGAGCTGTAACTCGAGAGTCGGCGCCTTTCCGTAGTTGGTAATTCGTAGTTGGTAGTTGGTGATTCGGCGTTCGGCGTTCGACGTTCAGCGTTCGACGTTTGTGCGCCCTCCACGCCGCGGACGAAACAATATAACGTCAGGAGATAAAACAGCCCCATCAGCGACTCGGCGCGTTGCGAGATAAAGGTCACGGCCTCGGTTTGCAACGGATGCAGGACCCAGAGCAGCGCCACGGCCAAGGCCAATACTGTGGGCGGGCCTTGGAAGATCTCAGATTTCAGATTTGAAATTTCAGATTGGGCTGTCGCCGGGCCCTCCACGATCTTAGATTTGAAATCTGAAATTTGAAATCCTCGCGTCTGAGTCGCTCGCGGGGTGAGGGCACCCCGCCCACATTCCAGGGTTCTGCGCACAATGCCAAACAGCGTGAGCGCCGCCAGCGTGTGAATCAGCAGGTTGAAAGCGTGATAACCCCACGGATCCAGTCCGCCGAAGGCGTAATTGACCGCGAGCGAAAGGTTGACGATCGGCCGGCCAGCCACCGGCAGGCCGCTGTCACGCCGCGTTTCGTGGGGCGGAATCAACGACTGCCAGAGGTGGTGGATGGAGGGATTTTCCTTTATGCCCGGAACATCATCGAAAACAAACGGCCCGGAAAAACTGTTGAAATACGCGGCCAGCGTCGCGAGCACGATAAAACCGCCGGCCAGGAGGACCGCCCGGTGAGCAAAGCGTGCATTGGGCTTTGACGGCGCCGAGGCTTCCGCACTCGCCGCCGCCTTGGGTGAGGTCCTGGCGGCCGCTCTGGCCCGGCTTCTTTTCGACATCGGGTAATCTCAATCCGCGGGCAAAATGACGGCAATAAATATCCCTGAAGCGACTTTGCTCGATGGGGGCGGTTATTGACACCCACTTCGAACGCGTTTCGATCACGGCGATCGTCAGCGTGCTAAGCCGCCCACTGACGAAGAGATAGATAACCCAATCCAGCATGTCCGCTCATCTTAATATTGTTTTGGAGGGGTTTGATCCGATTTATCGGATCGTTCACACCCGGTTCTCCCACAGACTGTATCGTAACCTTGCTTTGGGCTTACCGATGGTGTGGGGGGTGCTCCATTTATCCGAGAAGTATACCGATCGGGCTCCGGCTCGACTTCTGATCGTTATCTTTGCCTGGGTCACCCTGCTGCAGTGGATCCTCAACTCGCTGGCCCCTTTTTCATTTCCTGATATTATCGGCAGTGCGAACGCCAATTCGTTTTACCAGCTGCCAGACACACTCTCCGCCAAGGCCTACCTGGCGCATTTCCTGGACGTTCGCGAAAATCTGCCGCTTCACGCCACCTCGAACATGCCGGGCAAGGGACTTTTCTTCTATGCGCTGAGGCTTTTCGGAGATTCGCCCGCCGCGTTCGCGATCGTGATCCTGCTCGTTTCGAACCTGGGCGGATTTTTCGTCCATGCCCTGGCGTTCCGGCTGTCGGGAAGCCCTCGCGGCGCGTTCTATGCCGCGGTCCTCTATTGGTTGCACCCGGGAAAGCTATTTTTCTTTCCCCTCCTCAATACGGTTACCCCCGTATTGCTGCTGGCGAGTCTCTGGCTCCTGCTTAAGTGCATTGATTCACCGAAGCTCCTTTGGACTTCCTGCTGTGGCCTGTCCTTGTTCGCCCTTTTCCTCTTTGAGCCGCTTCCCCTTGGGTGCGGTCTCTTTCACGCCTTCTTTCTCGGGCACAGCATTTGGAGCAAAAAACGTTCTTTCCCGGAGGCAATTTGGATCGCGGCCGGAATCGCCGCGTCTTTCATCGTCGGCCATTTCCTTTTCTGGATTCTCACCGGATTCCAGAGCATCAGGGTTTTCTTCGAGCTGCTCAAAATAAACAATGCTTACTATCAGAGCTACATTGCTCCGCTGTGGTATCTCAGGAATATCGGCGATCTCGCCATCGGACTCGGCTGGGGAACGTGCCTCGGGCTGATTATATGCCTCGCCTGGCAGGTTAAAAAGGGCGGTTGGGCCAAGCTGCGGAGTTTAACCACCGCCTATGCGGCCACCTTTGTCCTGACCCTGGCGATTTTCGAAATCATGGGAGTGACCCGGGCAGAGATCATGCGACTCTGGATTTTCCTGGCTTGCATGGCTTTTCCTTTTTTAGGGCCCATGTTCGCCCGGGTCGGAAAACCCGCATTCTTTCAGTCGGTTGTCATGGTCAACCTTGCCCAGACCATGATCGCTCTCTTTTTCGTGGGATTTATCTGGTGGCCTTGAATCCCGACGGCCATGCGGCCGGCGGTGACGGTCGGGACGACCGACCTTTGTCGGCAGGCCCGAGGCGCTGAACTTTGCCGGACGTGACCGTTAATCAAATACGGGGTAAGCGTGTTTTTCCCTCCAGCCTCCGACCCGCTGCGTTGTGATTCGGCCTGGGCTGAAAAATAGGGAACTTCCCCCCTTGACCCTTTTGCGTAAACCAAAAATGAAGATGAAGATGAGAGGCTTTACGCCCGGCCTCTCATCATCGTCCCATGCCGTTGCCTTCCCACCCAATTGCGCCGACGTCCGGCATGGTCGATGGTTTTGCCGCCTTTCAACAACTCGTGGTGAACGACTCCGCACTTTTCGCCCGGCTGCAAAATGCGCCCACGACGGATGCTTTCGTTGACCTTGCCGTCGAGGTCGGCGCCGCGCGCGGTTTCGCCTTTGGCGCCGACGACGTGAGGGCCTCGTTGCAAGCCGCCCGCTGCACATGGATCGAAAGGAACTTTGCGTGAACGCTGCCGATGCGACCGATCTCGCCGGCTGGACGCCCATCGACCTTCAGTGGCGGCCCGAGGGGACACGCGTGGACTGGTGCCGCCTCGGCGACACGCGTTTCACCGAGCCATTTTTTGAGCAGACGATTGCCACCGCGCTTCGCGATCCCGCGCGGCTGCTCTTTCGCCGCCAGACGCCGGTCGCGGCCCTCGAGGCGTTGCAAAACGACCCTTCCGCGCTTCCGCCGCGCGGATTTATTTTTCATCTCTCACGCTGCGGCTCCACTCTCGCGGCCCAATTGCTGGCCGCGTTGCCGCAGAATCTCGTCCTGTCCGAGGCGCCGCCCATCGACCAGCTCCTGAACGCGCAGCGTTACGATTCCACGCTCACGCGCGAGCGGCGCCTCGCGCAAATCCGCGGCCTGGTCCACGCCCTTGGCCGGCCACGACACCGCGATGAGCGCCATCTTTTCATCAAGTTCGACAGCTGGCACATGCTCGAGCTGCCGCTGATCCTGGAGGCGTTTCCCGACGTGCCGTGGATTTTTCTCTACCGTGAACCCGTTGAAATCATGGTGTCGCAGCACCGGCAGCGCGGCACGCAGATGATCCCCGGGATCGTCAACCCGTGGCTCTTCGGTTTCGATCCGGCTGCCGTCACCCCAATGTCACCCGACGAATATTGCGCGCGGGTGCTCGCCCGGATCAGCGTGGCGGCCGCGATGCATGCACGGCTGGGACGCGGACGACTCGTCAATTTCACGGAGCTTCCCGCCGTGATGTGGGAATCGCTCGGCGAATTCTTCGGCCTCGAGTGGACGCAGGACGACCTTGCGCGGATGCAGCGCGGGTCGCTCGCCGATGCCAAGAATCCCTCGCTGGCGCACGCCGACGATCGCGCCGCCAAGCAGCGCGAAGCCGGTGAGGAAATTCACCGGCTCACCGAGGCGTTGCTGTGCGAGCCCTACGAGCAGCTCGAAACAATCCGTCTTGCTCAGGCGGACGGAGCCGAATCCGCCAGTGCTTTGGCCGCATCGGCAAGCAGCAGCCGCCTCAACCAGTCGTTCACGACACAATCGATCACCAAATGAATGCGATCCGTTGCGCCGCGGTTGTCCACGCTGTGGGGCAGGTTGAAGTTGTTATACCAGCATTCGCCTTCGCGCATCACGACGCGCGCGCCGCCGAGCATGAACACGAGGTCGGGATTGGTGCGCACGGGAATGTGGAGGCGGACCTCGCCGTCCTCGAAGCCCAGGTCGAGATCGGTGTGCTCCTTCACGACCGAGCCGGCCTTCAGGCGCAGGAAACGCACCGCCTGTTGCGGGCAGGCGAAAAAATCCAGCACCTCGCGCACATAAGGGCAGCGGGCGAGCAGGGGAGTGGCGGCGAAGGCGTTTTTTGCCGTGGGATCGGGATAGATGTTTCCCGCGATGCCGCCGACCGACCGCAGCGGGACGGCGCTCCAGTCGCCTTGATAATAGCGCGTGTTGAAATGCGGCACGTAGTCGCTAGCCACAACCCCGTCGAGATCCGCCTGCAGGCGCGTGGCGTCGAACACGGGGGACATCCGAAAGCTTGCTTGCATCATGGGCTCATGGTGAGAACACGATCAACGGGTGCGGTGCAAATGTTTTGGCCGGAAACTTTGGAGAAAAATGCGCCGGCCGGGGCGCGGGATGGCTTGCCGTCAGGCGCGCGACGCCATCTCCACCCGCATCTCGTCGCTGCCAGTCGTGATGAATCCGAGCCGGGCATAAAGGCGTGCCGCCGGGTTCGCTTTCAAGACCTGCAATCGCAGCGGCCGGCCGCTGCCGCGGGCCTCGGCTTGCAATCGGCGGATGACCTCGGTGCCGAGCCCGGCGCCGCGGTGCTCCGGCAGAAAGGCGATATCGACCAGCCGGATTTCCTCGGCGGTGTGGTTTACGATGAGCGTCCCCACCGTCCGGTCGCCGCGCCGCACGATCGCATGCAATGCCCCGGGAAAGTCCGCGCGATACGATGCGGCCTGCGCCGCAAACTGCATTTTCAGGAAAATCTCCTGCTGCGCGACGCCCCAGCCCCACGCGGCGAGCTCATCGGCCCGGGTGCTGGCATAGACGGAAAAACAAAACGCCGCGTCCGCCGCGGTTGCGGATCGCCAGCTGATGGGCAGCGCATCGTCGTCGGACATGGAGACGTGGCGACCGTTTCAGCTTTTTACTCCAGCCTCAAGCGCTCGCGCCAATAAATTTCCGCCCGCCATCCAGGCGGGCAAAAAACAAACCATAGAAAATCAAACATATATATGTCACAACCCTACGTCGGTGAGATCAGGATGTTCAGCGGCAATTTCGCGCCGCGCGGCTGGCAGCTTTGCAACGGGCAGTTATTGGCCATCTCGCAATACCAGGCCCTCTTCGCCATCATTGGCACAAATTTTGGTGGCAACGGCACGACCACGTTCGGGCTGCCCAACCTGCAAGGCCGCATGCCGATGCATTGGGGCAACGGAATGGGCCTCACGCCGCGCACACTCGGCGAGTCTGCCGGCGCTGAAAATGCCAATGTGCTGATTGCCAACATGCCGGCGCACACCCACGTGGCGACCTTCACGCCATCCGGGGGTAGCGCGGCCCAGGTAAACGTCACCGCCACGGTCGGGAATCTTCCGTCCGCGGCCGGCAACATGCTCGGGCAATCACCGGCCGGTGGCCCGACGCAGGCGCCCATTTATGCCCCGCCCACGTCTCCGGTCTCGGGCCAGCTCGCCGGCGTTTCGGGCGGCGGTGGCGGTGGCATGGTCACGGTCGCACCGACCGGCAGCGGCCTGCCGATTCCCACCGTCGCACCGTTCCAAGCGGTGACGTTCATCATCGCCCTCGTCGGTATCTTCCCCTCAAGAAACTGATCTTCGTTCCGCGGTTTTTACGGTTCCGGCGGGCATCCGCGACGCCCGCCGGAATATTCGAAAAAGTAATAACCACCACAGGGTAAACCGCATGCGATAAGCTTCCCTTTCAGCATCGACTGTTGGGAATAATGAGCATCAGGTTCTTCTTCCCGCAAACCCCACCTGGCTGGCCACGGCATGCCAAAAACCTTCCACTTCATCTCCGGTCTTCCCCGCAGTGGCTCGACCTTGCTCGCCGCCATCCTTCGCCAGAATCCGCGTATCCACGCGGCCATGACGAGTCCGGTTGGCTCGTTGTTCACCTCGCTGCATGCCACGATGGGGCAGACCAACGAGTTCTCCGAGTTCATCGATGAAAAACAGCGCGAGCGGATGCTGCGCGGCCTTTTCGATCTCTACTATCAGGACTATCCGCAGGAAGTGATCATCGACACCAACCGCCTGTGGTGCGCGCGGCTGCCGCTGCTCCTCAAGCTTTTCCCCCACGCCAAGGTGCTCTGCACCGTGCGCAATGTCGCCTGGATCATGGACAGCGTGGAGCGCCTCGTGCGCAAGAACTCCATCAAGCCATCCCGTCTCTTCAACAGCCCGGCGGAGAGCGACACCGTTTATCACCGGGTCGAGACCCTCGCCAGCCGCGACCGTTTCGTGGGCTTTCCCTACTACGCGCTCAAGGAGGCGTTCTACAGCCCGGAGGCCCGCAACATCCTCGTCATCGACTACGACCTGCTCGCCCAGGCGCCGGCCAAGGTCATGCCGCTGGTGTACAAGTTCCTCGGCGAGCCGGCGTGCGCCCACGATTTCAACCATCTCGACTACCAGGAACCCGGCTTCGACGCCCGGCTCGGCATGCACGGTTTGCACGAAATCAAGCGCAAGGTCGCCCTCCAGCCCCGCCAAACCGTCCTGCCGCCCGATCTTTTCAAGCAATACAGCTCGCTCGATTTCTGGAAAAACAACGAAGGCAGCGTCGCCAATATCATCAACGCCCAGCCTGCGTCCACGTCCCCAGCTTCTTCTTCCTATGCCCACGTCAACGCCGAGTGACCTGTTAAGCTTTCTTCAAACCCGCACCATGCCCAGGCGACTGCTCCGGGTCGGCTTGGCGCTGACGTCGACGGTTTACACGCTGCGGCCGGACCTGTTGCTGGCAAAATCCGCGCCCGACGCGGGCACGTCCTCACCCTCGAATGACTGGCTCGGGGAAAGCGGAGTGACCCCGTTCGTGCCGCCCGCGGCCCGGGCGCACTCGCGCGCGGAAGTATTTTTCATCGATGCCGGCGTTGCCGATCCCGAGGCGTTCTGGCTCGCCGTGCCCAAAAATGCGACTGTCGTGAGCATTCCCGCCGGCGCGGATTCCTGGGAATTCATGGCGCAGGCGGCGGAGAAGCTCCATGGCCTGGCTGCGATCCATATCGTTTCCCACGGCGAGCACGGTGCTCTCATCCTCAACGGCCGGCGCTACGCCGCCGCCGACCTCGCAGGGCACCTCGGCCAATTGCGCCAGCTCGGCCGCGCGCTGACCAAGAACGGCGATATTTTTCTCTACGGTTGCGAAGCCGGCGCGGGTCGCGAGGGGCAAGCGTTGCTCGACACGATCGCGGCGGCCACGGGAGCCGACGTCGCAGCCTCGAGCGGCGACATCGGCAGCAAGGCCAAAGGCGGCCACTGGGATCTGGAAGTCACCACCGGCCCGGTTGACCGGAGTCTCATCCTTGATGCGAAGGACATGGCTGCCTATGACTACGTATTAGACATCACCACGCTCGGGGCCCTCAATACAGCCATTGGGAATGCCAACATCGACGGCACGGATGACACCATCACCATCAGCGGCGAAATCGATGGAACTTCCTCAATCCCCATAACCACTATCAACAAACCCACGGGGACCTTGACCATCGTGGGCGACATCGGCGGTGTTCTGACTGGCAGCAATCAGGTGCGGGTGCTCAATATCGCCGCTGGTAGTCATGTCACGTTCAGCAACCTGACGATCGAAAATGGCTTCATCACCGGCGCCGGTGGAAATCGCGCGGCAGGAGCGGGCTTGCCTGGTGGCGATGCGCTGGGTGCCAACATCAGCAATGCCGGGACGCTCACCATTTCAAACTGCACCATTACCGCAGGCAAGGCGGCCGGAGGTGGCGGTGCTGGCGGTGATACGTACGCTGGCGCTGCTGTTGGCGCGGGTGGCGGTGGCGGCGGTTTCGGATCTACATTCGGTGGTGTTGGAGGCACCAATTTCGGAGCTTACACCTCGATACCGGGCCCGTCTGCCGGCACCGGCCAGGCCGGTGCCGGTGATAACATAAGTTCCAGTCAGCACATGGGTGGTTATGGGGGTACGACCAGTGGCGGTGCAGGCGCCAACTACGGCACCGGCTACGCCAACGCCGGCAACGGTGGCACGGCCAACAACGGAACGATTTCCATCGGTGGCGGTGGCGGCGGCGAAGGCTATAACGCTGTGGGTGGCCGCGGCGGTAACGCGGCGGGCGGTATCTATAACACCGGCGCGCTCACTATCACCGGCAGTTCCATCACCGACAATATCGGCGCGGGTGGTGGTGGCGGCGGCGGCGCCTCTTCGTCCGCTCCCGGGACCGGCGCCGGGGGCGCCGGCGGTTCCGGTGTCGGCGGCATTTGGAATAACGGTGGCACGCTGAAGATCGATTCAAGCAGCAATACATCGCTTTTGACCGGTAATATCGGCGGCGCGGGAGCAGGGGGCACCGCGACAGGCAGTGCCAGCGGCGCGAATGGCACGCCCACCTCGACGATTTCAACCACTGGCGGAATCACTACCGTGTACCCCAGCATCACCAGCGCCACGTACAACGCCAGCACGGGAGTGCTCACGGTAACCGGCGCCGGTATGACTGGCGGCGACACCATCAACGTCAGCGATCTCACTGTGACTGGCGAGGCTGGTGCAACCTACACACTGACCAGCAGCAACGTCGCGGCCTCGAACAGCACGACGTTTTCCGTCACGCTGAACGCCACCGACAAACTGAACGTCAATGGCCTGCTGAACAACAACGGCACGGCGTCGGTAAGTGTCACACCTTACAACCTGGCCGGTGCGGCCGGGTGGGACGCCACGGCCAGTTCGCTGGCCGACCCCGTGGGCAATGGCATAACCGTCAGCGGCGTCAGCTCGCCCATGATCAGCTCGTCGACCTACAACGTTTCGACTCACGTGCTCACCGTGACCGGCTCCAATCTGGTGGCGACGCCCGGCGTGAACAACGACATCACCGTCTCCAGGCTCACGCTCACCGGCGATGGCGGTGCGACCTATACGCTCACGTCGTCCAATGTCGACGTGACCAGCGCCACGTCATTCTCGGTCACGCTTAATGGTACCGACAGTGCTCATGTTGAGACGAATCTCTTTAACAAAAACGGCACCTTGTCCACCAGCGGAACCACCTACAATCTCGCGGCGGCCAATGGCTGGGACAGCGATATCAATAACAACAGCAACTCCGTTGCCACCAGTTCGGTCACGGTCAACAACGTCGCCGTCCCCACGGTCACCAGCGCGACCTATGACGCCAACACCGGCGTGTTGGTGGTGACGGGAACGGGCTTGTTGAGCCTGAGCGGCGCGGCCAACGACATTGTCGTTTCCGATCTGACCATAAGCGGAGATTCCACCGCCTACACTTTGACCAGCGGTAGTGTGGATATCACCAACAGCACCAGTTTTACCGTGACGCTGAACGGGACCGACCAGGCGGCGCTCGCCAGCCGTCTCGATAAAAACGGCACGAGCTCGGCCGGTTCAGTCACCTACAATCTCGCCGCCGCGTCAGGTTGGGATGCCGGTGCCGACTCGGGAGTCAACGATAACGATCTGACGAGCAATGGTGTCACCGTCAGCAATTTTGACGCCCCGCCAGTTGTTACGACCACCGGTGGCACGACGCTGAATTACCTCGCTGGCGCGGCTGCGGCCACGATCGACGGCGGCGTGACGGTCAGCGACAGCGACAACAGCTCGCAATCATCGGGCACGGTGACGATTAGCACCGGTTTCCACAGCGGCGATGTGCTCAATTTCACCAATCAGAACGGCATTACCGGATCGTATAGTGCGGGCACGCTGACCCTTTCCGGCGTCGCTTCCAACGCGAATTACGCGACGGCATTCCAATCGGTAACATTCTCCGCCTCCACCGGCACGACGCCGGGCAACCGGACCATCTCCTTCGTCGTCAACGACGGTATCAAGAACAGCGCGGCGGCGACGGACATGGTCGCGGTGACAGCGCCACCGATCGTGACGACCGACTCGGGTTCGGCCGCCTTTGTCGCCGGCGACAACACGACGTCGACGCCGGTGGTGGTCGATTCGGGCCTGACGGTAGCGGATTTAAGTACCTCGACACTGACTTTGGCGACGGTATCGATCACGAATTTCCAGAGCGGCGAAGACGTGCTGGGCTTCACCAACAACCCCGGCACGATGGGCAATATCGCTGGCAGCTACAACAGTGGCACCGGCGTGCTAACGCTGACGTCGTCCGGTAATTCCGCAAACCTGACGCAGTGGCAGGCGGCGCTGGAGGCTGTAACCTACACCGACACCCACATCACGCCGAACAACGTCACGCGCACGATCAGCTTCAGCGTGACCGACAATAACAACAACGTTAGCAATACCGCCACACGCACCGTGACGGTGGCCGACACCGACCAGACGCCGATTGTGACGACGACCGGCGGCACGACGTTGAGCTACCTCAGCGGCGCGGCCGCGGCGGTAATTGACGGCGGCGTGACGGTGATCAAAGCGGACAACACTCCGCTGGCCAGCGGCACGGTGACGATCTCCAGCGGCTTTAGCAGCGGTGACACGCTGGCGTTCACCAACAACCCCATCACGATGGGCAACATTGCCGGCAGCTACAACAGCGGCACTCACACGCTCACCCTGACCTCGGCGGGCGCGAGCGCGAGCAACACTGACTGGCAGGTGGCGTTGCGCGCGGTGACGTTCTCCAGTACCAGCGCCAGTTATGGCAGCCGGACCATTTCCTTCGTCGTCAGCGACGGCACCGTGAACAGCGCGGCGGCGACGGATACGGTCAACGTGACGAGCCCCGTGAACGTCACGACCAGCGGTGGCAGCGCGGCTTTCGTCGCCGGCAACAACACGACGTCGACGCCGGTGGTGGTTGATTCGGGCCTGACGGTAACGGATTCGACCACTTCGGTGCTGACTTTGGCGACGGTGACAATCACCGGCAATTTTCACAGCAGTGAAGACGTGCTGGCTTTCACCCCCAACGGCAACACGGGCAACATCGCCGGCGTTTACAGCGCAGGCACGTTAACGTTGTCGTCGGCCGGCAACGCCGCGTTGTTCGCGCAGTGGCAGGCGGCCTTGCGCGCGGTGACCTACACCGACACGGCGGTGACGCCGAACAACGCCACCCGTACGATCAGCTTCACCGTCACTGACGCCAACAGCAACGTCAGCAACACCGCCACGCGCACCGTGACGGTGGCCGATACCGACCAGACGCCGATCGCCGCCACCAGCGGTGGCAGCGCCGCCTTTGTGGCGGGCAACAACACGGCGTCCACGCCCGTCGCGATCGACCCGGGCATAACGGTAAGTAAACTGGACAACACCCCGCTGGCCAGCGCCACCGTGAGCATCACCGGCAATTTCCACAGCGGCGAGGATGTGCTGGCCTTCACCAACGACGGCAGCACGATGGGCAATATCGTCGGCAGCTACAACAGCAGCACCGGCGTGCTCACGCTGACTTCCGCGGGTGCGACGGCCAACATTGCGCAGTGGCAGGCCGCTTTGCGCGCCGTGACTTACACCGACACGGCGGTGACGCCGAACACTGCTACGCGAACGATCAGCTTCGTTGTAAGCGACGGCACCGAAAACAGCAGCCCCGCCACACGCACCGTGACGGTGGCCGACACCGACCAGTCTCCGATCGTCACCACCAGTGGCGGCAGCGCCGCCTTCGTGGCCGGCAACAACACGAGTTCCACCCCCGTGGCCATCGACCCTGGTATAACGGTGAGTAAACTGGATAACATCCCACTGGCCAGTGCCACGGTGAGGATCACCGGCAATTTTCACAGCGGCGGTGAGGACGTGCTGGCCTTCACCAACAACGGCAGCACGATGGGCAATATCAGCGCCAGCTACAACGCCACGACAGGCGTGCTGACCCTGACTTCCACGGGCGCAACGGCCTCCCTTGCGCAATGGCAGGCGGCCTTGCGCGCGACAACCTACACCGATACGACGGTGACGCCGAATACCGCCACGCGCACCGTCAGCTTTACCGTCACCGACAACAGTAGCAGCACAAGCAACACCGCCACGCGCACCGTGACGGTGGCCGACACGGACCAGTCTCCGGTTGTCACCACCAGCAGCGGCACAACGGCCTTCATCGATGTGCCCGGCACCTCGACCACGCCGGTGGTCGTCGACCCTGGCATAACGGTGAGTAAACTGGACAACACTCCGCTGGCTAGCGGCACCGTGAGCATCACCGGCAATTTCCACAGCGCCGAAGACGTGTTGGCTTTCACCAACAACCCCGTCACGATGGGCAATATTGCCGGTGTCTACAACAGCGGCACCGGCGTGCTCACGCTGACTTCGGCCGGCGACACCGCCACGGTCGCAAATTGGCAGGCGGCGTTGCGTGCGGTGACCTACGCCGACACCTCGAGCTCGCCGAACACGAGCAATCGCACGGTGAGCTTCGTCGTCAGCGACGGCACCGCCAGCAGCATATCCGGCAGCAAGACGGTCACCATCACTGCGGTCAGCGCCACGTATGCCGCCCCGGCCCCCGACGGCTTTGCCTCCTCCACCACCGGTGGAGGCGCCACGACGGCGGTCACCGTCCTCACTGCCGCCAATTTCCGCACCCAGGCGCAATCGTCCACGCCTGGCGTCATCACGGTCGCCGGCCTGCTCAACCTCGGCGCCACGCCCGTGAACGTGAATTCGAACAAGACCATTCAAGGTGCGGACGCGAACGCGGGTCTCGTCGGCAACCTGAATCTCGCGAGCGGCGTGAGCAACGTCATCATCCGCGGCCTCAACCTCACCAATCCCGGCACGACCATTGTGAATGGCGCTTACACCGATGGCGGTGACGGCATCACGATCTCCGGGGCGACCAGCGTCTTCATCACGCATTGCACGTTTTTCGACACGGCCAACCATGCCATCGAAATCATGAACGGCGCGGACAACGTCACCGTTTCGTGGTGTGAATTCTACTACACGGCCGGCCAGACGGTGCATCGCTACAGCGTGCTCATCGGCGCCCCCGGGGTTGAGACCGCGCCGCTGCATGTCACGATGCACCACAATTTCTGGTCGACCAATGTTGATCAGCAAATGCCGGTCGCGACCTTTGGCTACGTCCATCTCTACAGCAATGATTTCGATGCAGTTGGAAACACCAGTGGCACCGTGTCGAGCGACCAGGCCCAGCTCCTGGGCGAGCTCAATGTGTACACCGGCATGGCCAATCCGCTCTTCCGCCAAAACGTCAACCTTTCGCTGCCGTTCGGCCTCATTTTTGCGCAGAGCAACATCTATACTGCCGTCACTGGCAGCGCGCCGGACAACGGCACCGACTCTGTTTTCACGCCGACATATTCCTACGAAGCGCTGCCGGTGTCCGGCGTAGTGGCCGCGGTTTCCGCCCATGCTGGCAACACCGCCGGCGCCAGCTACACGGATCCGGCCGCCGGCACGGCCTCGATCACTGGTCCGGCCGGAACGGTGACATCCGGGACCACATTCACGTTGACCGCCGTGCCTGCCGGTTTCACGCCGGTGTCTTATCAGTGGCGTGTGGGCAACCGGGACATCTCCGGGGCGACCACCTCAGCCATCAACGTATCCGTAGCCCCGTCGAGCATCCCGTACATTTACACGGTTGCGATTGGGCTGGCCTCGGGCGACGTCGTGGTCAGCACGCCCTTTACGGTGACGCCTAGTGCGCCGCCCACGACGCCACCTTTTGGGTTGTCCAACCCTGGTGGAGGCGGCGCCATGAGCGATTGGTTTTTGGGTGCCCTGGCCATGCTCGCGATACTTCGACTGCGCCAGCGGCGCAGGGCTCGCGTCTAGCAGGCTGTTGAAAGGTAGGGCGGATTATCCTCAATCCGCCGGGTCTGGCCTTTAACCGTGTCAGACCGGCGCGCTAAGGATAACGCGCCCTACCTCGAACCGTTCATTGGCAGCGCCACGGCTCGGAATGACAATTTCGAGCCGTCGGTGGGCCGATCTAAACCGAAGAGGCCCTGGGCCGATTCAGTCGGAGCGGATCTTTTTGCATAACCCGTTTGAATTAATGGAAGGACTCGCCTACTTGGCTAGCTACCTATGTTCGTCATCAAGCGGGATGGGGTATATTTTATAGCATTAATTGGCGCGGTGATTTTAGTGTTCACTGGCGGATGCGGGCCGCACGCCGAGCAGGCGCCCGCGGCCGTTGATGTCAAGGTGGCTGCGGTGGATCAAAAAGACGTGCCCGTCATCCGCGAGTGGGTCGGGAGCCTGGACGGGTTCGTCAACGCCCAAATCCGCGCGCAAGTAACCGGGTACCTGCTCAAGCAGGACTACGCGGAAGGTTCCGCGGTGGCGAAAGGCGCCCCGCTGTTTGAAATCGACCCGCGGCCCTTCGCGGCCGCGCTCGACGTCGCCAATGGCCAGCTGGCCCAGGCGCAAGCCCAGCTCGGAAAGGCCGCGCTCGACGTCAAACGCTACCAGCCCCTCGCCAAGGAAAATGCGATCAGCCAGCAGGAGCTCGACGATGCCGTGCAGGCCCAACTGGGCGCCGAGGCCCAGGTCGCATCGGCCAGCGCCGCGCTCGACCAGGCCCGCCTCAACCTTGAATTCACGCACATCGTGGCCCCGGTCGACGGCATCGCCGGGCTGGTGCAAGTGCAGATCGGCGACTTGGTGGGGCCGGCCACGGGCGTCCTGACGACGGTTTCCACCGTGGACCCGATCAAGGCATATTTCCCCATCAGCGAACAAGATTACCTCGAGTTCCGGGGCCGCGAACCCGATGCCCCGAGCATTCCGGCGGGAATCGAGTTCGAGTTGGTTCTCTCCGATGGCACGACGTATCCCCGCAAGGGCACGTTCTTCGCCCTCGACCGCCAGGTCGATGGCAACACGGGAACGCTGCGCGCGGTGGCCGTGTTTCCCAATCCAAACGGACTTCTGCGGCCCGGCCAATTCGCCCGGGTGCGGGCCGTCGTGAACGTCGAGCACGGGGCGCTCCTCGTGCCCTCGCGGGCCTTGAGCGAACTTCAGGGCGGCTATCAACTGGCGGCGGTTGATGCGCAAAACCATGTCCACATCGTCAGCGTGAAAGTGGGCCCGCAAGTCGGATCCGAGATGGTGGTTGAAGCGGGACTGCATCCGGGCGACCGGGTCGTCGCGGAGGGCATTCAAAAGGTCAAGGAGGACACCCTGGTGAATCCGCTTCCGTTCACCAGCGCGGAGGCCGCCAGGTAATCGCGCCGTGTCGAAATTTTTTATCAACCGGCCGATCGTCGCGATCGTCATCTCGATCATCATCGTGATCGTGGGCGTGGTGGCATTCCTCGGCCTGCCGATCGCCCAGTTCCCGAAGATCGTCCCGCCCGAGGCGCGCATCACCACGACGTTTGTCGGGGCGGACGCGCAGACGGTCGAGCAGGCCGTCGCCACGCCCCTCGAGCAGCAGATGAGCGGCGTGGACAACCTGAACTACATGTACTCGATCAACGGCAGCGACGGCTCGCTGCGGCTGACGACCGACTTCGACGTCGCGACCGATCCCAACACCGACCTGATCCTTTCCCAGATGCGGGTCACGCAGGCCTCCCCGCAGCTTCCGGCCGACGTGGCGAATTTCGGCGTCACGGTGCAAAAGCAGCTCACGGCCCCGCTCATGCTGATCGCGTTGTATTCGCCGACCAATTCGTACGACAGCACGTTCCTCGCGAATTACGCCTACATCAACATCAACGACCAGCTCACGCGGATCCCCGGGATTGCCAGCGCCACCGTGTTCGGCGCCGGGCAGTATGCGATGCGCTACTGGGTCAAACCCGACCAGCTCGCCAAGCTCAACATCACGGTCAACGAGGTGATCCAGGCCATCAAGAGCCAGAACACCGTCAATCCCGCCGGCCTGATCGGCGGCGAGCCGGCGCCGGCGGGCCAGGACTTCACCTATTCGGTCCGCGCCCAGGGACGCCTGACCACCCCGGAGGAATTTGGCGCCATCGTCATTCGCGCCAATCCCGATGGATCGATCGTGCGCCTGCGGGACGTGGCCCGGATCGAGTTGGGCGCCCAAGTCTACAACGTGATGGGACGGTTGAACGGCAAGCCGGCCGCGAACATCGCGGTCTATCAACTCCCGGGAGCCAATGCCCTCGATTGCGCCAAAGGCGTGAAAAAAGTGATGGAACAGCTCAAGCAGCGGTTTCCGCAGGGCCTGGACTACACCGTCGGCCTGGACACGACGAAAGCCGTGTCCGAGGGCGTGCGCGAAATTTCCAACACGCTCTGGCAGGCGCTGGTGCTGGTCATCCTCGTCGTCTTTGTCTTCCTGCAGGGCTGGCGGCCGACGCTGATTCCGCTGCTGGCCGTGCCGGTTGCGCTCATCGGCACTTTCATTCTTTTCCCGGTCTTCGGATTTTCAGTGAACACGCTTTCGCTCTTCGGCCTGGTCCTTGCCGTCGGGCTGGTGGTGGATGACGCCATCGTCGTCGTCGAGGCGGTCGAGCACCACATCGAGGAGGGCCTCTCGCCCCGCGACGCGACCTTGAAGGCCATGCAGGAAGTGAGCGGGCCGGTCGTGGCCATCGCCATCATCCTGGCCTCGGTCTTCATTCCGACCGCATTTATTCCCGGCATCACCGGCCGCCTCTATCAGCAGTTCGCGCTGACGATTGCCATTTCCGTGATGATTTCGGCCTTCAATGCCCTTTCGCTCAGCCCCGCCCTTTGCGCGATGCTGCTCCGCCCCAGGACCAAGCCCCGCGGTCCGCTGGGCGCTTTCTTCGGCTGGTTCAATCGCATCTTCGGCCGCGCGACGGATGGCTATGTGGGCATTTCCCGCCACCTGATTCACAAGAGCGGGGTCAGCTTCATCATGCTGGGCGGCTTTGCGCTCGCCGCGTTATGGTTCGGCCATCGCCTGCCCTCGTCATTTCTGCCGGATGAAGACCAAGGGTATGTCTATGTCGGGCTGCAACTGCCCAACGCCTCCTCGCTCCAGCGGACCAGCGAAGTCGCCCGCAAGGCCGAGCAGATTATCCAAAACACCCCGGGCGTGAGCAGCTGTACTTCCATCATCGGGTTCAGCCTCCTCAGCACGGTTTACAACACCTACAGCGCTTTCTTTTTCGTCAACTTCAAACCCTGGTCGGAACGGACCAAACCCGAAGAGCGCTACGATGCGATCAAGGCCCATTTGAATCGCGAGCTGGCAAAAATCCCCGAAGCGAGGGCGTTGGCGTTTCCACCGCCGTCGATTCCGGGCGTCGGCACCTCAGGCGGTGTGACCTGCGTGCTCGAAGATCGCGCCGGCAAGGATATCGGCTTCCTGGCTGACAACCTGAACAAGTTCATGGAAGCGGCGCGCAAACGACCGGAATTCGATGCCACCCATGGCGGCAGCCTTTCCACCACCTTCCTGCCGGCCGTGCCGCAGAAGTTTGTCCAGGTGGACCGCGACAAGGTGCTGAAGCAGGGCGTCGCGCTGGCGGATGTTTACCAAACGCTGCAGTGTTACATGGGCGGTATCTTCGTGAATTACTTCAACCGCTTTGGGCGCCAATGGCAGGTCTACGTCGAGGCCGAAGGCGAATACCGCAACAGCGTGGACAAGCTCGGAAGCTATTTCGTCCGCAATCGCGACGGCGTGATGGTTCCGCTCTCGGCCTTTGCCACGGTCGAAGATCGCCTCGGCCCCGAATTCACCATGCGCTACAATTTGTTTCGCAGCGCGCAGATCAACGCCACGGCCGCAGCCGGCTACAGTTCCGACGAAGCCCGGGGCGCGCTGGAGGAAGTCTTCGCCCAGACCATGCCGCGGGAGATGGGCCTCGATTACCTTGGGATGTCGTTCCAGGAAAAGAAAGCCGAGGAAGGCGTCCCCCCCGCCGCGATCTTCGCGCTCTCGTTGCTTTTCGTTTTCCTGATTCTCGCCGCGCTTTATGAAAGCTGGTCGCTGCCGTTCAGCGTCCTGCTCGGCGTGCCCGTCGCGGTGTTCGGCGCTTACGCCACGCTCTGGATGCGGGGGATGGAAAACAACGTGTTCGCGCAGATCGGCCTCGTCATGCTGATCGGCCTGTCGGCCAAAAACGCCATCCTCATCGTGGAATTCGCCCGCACCCGTTATGAAAACGGCGTCCCCCTGCTGGAAGCCGCGCTCCAGGGAGCGAAAGTCCGGCTCCGGCCGATCCTGATGACGTCCTTCGCCTTTATTCTCGGGTGCGTTCCCCTCTGGCTGGCCGACGGCTCGGGCTCGGTGGCTCGCCGGGTGATGGGAACCGCGGTGATCGGCGGCATGCTCGCGGCCAGCGCGCTCGCGATCTTCCTGATCCCCGTCACGTTTTATGTGATCGAAATGTGGGCGACCAAAGGTCTCCCGCACAGCGCGCACAAGAATCCACCGAACCCGGGCGGCGCGAAAGAAGGGGAACCGCCTGGCGGCAATCCCGCTTCGCCAAGTTCCGGAGGACATTGAAGATGGCCACGCATCGATTATTTAAACCCGCGCGTCCGATTCTGGCGGTCTTCCTTCTCGCCGGCTGTGCCATCGGGCCCAATTACAAACGCCCGGCGATCGAGGCTCCGGCCGCGTTCCGCGATCAGGCGGCCGGAGGCGACCATTCATTCGCCGACGTCGCGTGGTGGGACGTTTATCAGGACGACCGGCTGAAGGATCTGATCCGTGCCGCGCTGGTGGACGGTTATGACGCCCGCATTGCGGCCACCCGGGTCGAGCAAGCGCAGGCGATCGCCGCCCAAGTCCATGGGCAGCTTTTCCCCTCGCTCGGTTACGAAGCCAACGCCGATCGCGGCCGCAACGCCATCCTGGGCAGTCCCAATGTGCAGGGAACCGGTTCGACGACCAACGGATTTGACGGCTACATTGGCGCGGCGTGGGAGTTCGACCTGTGGGGCCGTGTTCGCCGGCTCAACGAAGAAGCCCGGTCACAGTATCTCGCCTCCGAGGAAGCCCGGCGCGGAGTCTTGCTCAGCCTCGTGGGCCAGGTGGCCACGGACTATTTTGAACTCCTGGAGCTCGATGAGGAACTCGCCATCGCGCACCAGGAAACCGATTCATTCGGCGATAGCCTGAAATTATTCAATCAACGGCTGGCCGGCGGGATCGTCTCAGAACTCGAGACCTCCAGTGCCGAGGCCGCCATGGCCACGAGCGCGGCGCTGGTGCCCGGGCTCGAACGGCAAATCGCGATCAAGGAAAATGAGATTAGTGTCCTGATCGGCCGCAACCCCGGCGCCATTATTCGCGGCGCGCGCCTGTCGGATCAGCCGGTCCCGCCGGATGTGCCCATCGGCCTGCCTTCCCAACTGCTCGAACGCCGCCCCGACATCCGCGAGGCGGAAGAAAACGCCCGCGCGGCCAACGCCGGGATCGGCGTCACCGTGGGCGGATTTCTTCCCCGCATCGGCTTGAGTGCGCTCCTTGGTGCCGTGAGCCCGGAGCTCGACGCCATCACCTCGCGCAAGGCCGGCCTTTGGGCCATCGGAGCCCAAGCGACCGGCCCCCTCTTTCAAGGCGGCGGACTCCGTGGGCAATATCGGGAGTCAAAGGCCGCCTGGGAGGAGGCGAAACTCCAATACCAGCAGACCGCCCTCAACGCGTTTGCCGAAGTGGCCGATGCCCTGGTTTCCCGCCAAAAGCTGGCCGAGGTCCGCGAGCAGCAGGAACGCGCGGTGCGCGCCTACCAGGATGCCGTCAAGATTTCGATGGAGCGCTATACCTTGGGCAATGCCAGCTACTACGAAGTGCTGCAGGCACAACAGCTGCTTTTTCCGGCGGAGGTGGCGCTGGCCCAAACCCGGCGCGACGAATTCGTGGCGGTCATCCAACTCTACGAAGCCCTCGGCGGCGGCTGGAATCTATCCGACTCCGCCTGGCTCGAACCTAAGGAGAAATGATTCATCCCGACGGGCATGTCGGGTGGATCCTTGAAACGAGTTCTTGTTGCGGTCATTTCGCTGGCGGATTGGGATTCTTGGAGCGATTTGACTAAAGCTATAACCGAAATGGCTCTTGGTTTGTCATTCTGAACGAAGTGAAGAATCCACTTGGACAGGGCTGACACTCTCAGTGTAATCTCACTGGATTCTTCGCTACGCTCAGAATGACATGGGGCTCCGAGAACGGCTAAAGTATTTTTGAAAACGCTCTAAACAACCTGCCCATGTCGAAAAAAAGTCGAGCCAGAGCGCCAGTCGTTTCCCGGCCAGCGGCGACGAGCGGCGAGCCAAACGCTTTTTTGGCTCGCTGGGGCGTCCTCCTGGCTGGCGGTGTGATCGTGCTCGCGGCGTTGATGGCCTATCACAACAGTTTCGCCGGTTCGTTTATTGCGGACGATCACGACGGAATCGTGGAGAATGCCACGATACGACACTGGGCGAGTGCGCTCTCCCCGCCGTCTGACACGACCACGGGAGGCCGGCCGCTCTTCAACCTGACTTTCGCCCTCAACTACGCTTTGGGCGGAATGAACGCATGGGGTTATCACGCCTTCAACCTGCTGGTTCACATCCTGGCCGCGCTCACGCTGTTTGGCATTGTGCGCAGAACCCTCGCGTCGCGTCTGGCGACGCGGGGATTTCAAATTTCAAATCTGAGATTTGAGATCGGAGCGGACGCGACGCCGCTGGCCTTGGCTGTCGCCGTCATCTGGGTCGTGCACCCATTGCTCACCCAAACCGTGACCTACATTTCAGAACGGGCCGAATCGCTGATGGGATTGTTCTATTTACTCACACTTTACTGCTTCATTCGCGGCGTGGAAGGCGCGCGAACGTCGAACGCCGAATCACCAACTACCAACTACGAATTACCAACTACGGAAAGGCGCCGACTCTCAGGTTACAGCTTAAGCCTTTGGATGCTGGCATCAGTCGGCGCCTGCCTCCTCGGCGTGCTGACCAAGGAGACGATCGTGACCGCGCCGGCGATCGTGCTGCTTTATGATCGCACGTTTGTCGCCGGTTCCTTTCGCGAAGCCTGTCGGCGGCACTGGCGTTACTATCTTGGACTGGCGACCACCTGGTTGCTGCTGGCCCACCAGATGATTGGCCTGAAACAGCGGGGCGCGGGTTTCAACGATGGCGTGTCATGGTGGCATTACGCATTAACTTCGTGCCGGTCGGTGGTGTTGTATTTCAAGCTGGCGTTCTGGCCGCATCCGCTGGTGTTCGACTATGGCAGCAAGGCTATCATCGTTCAGCACGCGGCCGAGGTTGGGCCGCAGGCGCTGATTCTGGTCGTGTTATTGGTGGGCACGGCGATTGCGCTCTGGCGCTGGCCGGCGGTGGGATTTGCCGGGGCGTGGTTTTTTATCATTCTCTCCCCGACTTCCAGCGTGGTCCCGGTGTCCTTTCAACCGATCGCAGAATATCGGGTGTATTTGTCGCTGGCCGCTGTGGTCGCATTGGTCGTAGTGGGCTTATATTGGCTGATCGGACGCCGCAGCCTGGTCTTATTTGCCGTCATGGCCGTGGGGCTGGGCTGGCTGAGTGTCCGCCGCAACGACGACTACCGAAGTGAACTGGCGATCTTGAGGGATACCGTGGCTAAACAGCCGGACAATGCCAGGGCGCACAACAATCTCGGGTTGGTCTTGACGCACATCGCCGGATGCGAGGCGGAGGCGGTCGCCGAGTGTGAAACGGCGGTAAAGCTCGAACCGGGTTCTGCCGGCGACCATGCCGAGCTTGGATTGGCGCTGGCCAACATCCCCGGCCGGCAGGCTGAGGCGATTGCCGAGTATCAAGCGGCGTTGCGCCTCAAGCCTGATTTCATCGAGGTGTACAATAACCTGGCGATATCGTTGGAGGAAACCGGGAATGTTTCAGCCGCCATGGCCGAATATCAAGCCGCGCTGAAAATCAATCCCGCGTCCGCCTGGACGCATAACAACCTGGGCTTCCTTCTGGCCGGCATGCCCGGTCGATTGCCCGACGCGATTTTGGAATATGAAGCAGCGTTAAAAACAGATCCGGATATGTTCCTTGCCCGCTACAACCTGGCCAATGCCCTGGCTCAGCAGGGTCACTATGCCGCCGCGCGCGAGCAATTTGATGAAGTGCTGAAATTGAACCCCGACTACGCGGATGGGCATGTCGGGCTGGGCGTGCTGCTGGTCAGGATGGGGCGGTTGGACGACGCGATCGCCGAATTCGAAACCGCGCTGCAAATCGAGCCAGGCAATCCCTCCGCGCAGGGCGATTTGGCGATGGCTAAAAAGATGCAGCAAGAGAGTCACGGCCCGGATTCGGGTGAAAAGCCGGCCCGTTGATTTCAAATCTCAGATCTCAAATTTCAAATCGGCCCCTTGGGCCTCGGGTTGTATGAACGCTGGCGCGCGGGCTTGGGCGCCGGCGCGGGAGCCGTTTCTGCGGGTACGGGCGGCACCATTTGCGCGAGATGATGGGTGAGTCCAAGGACCCAGAGGACCTTCATGAGATTGCGGAGCGTGATATTGCCGCTGCCCGTCTCAAAATTCTGGTACGCCGCGCGTGAGAGGTGGGCCCGGCGGGCCATTTCCACCTGCGACCAGTTTCGCTTGAGGCGGTGTTGCCGCAGCCGCTCGCGAAGCATGCGCACCGCATCGGGGCCGCTTTGGACGTGCGAACGTTCAGTCAATACATCGCCAATCATTGCCTTTTACAATAGGCTTAAATTTACTAAATCAACAATAAAGCCTGTTTAATAAGGCTTTTTTTCCATATAATTTATTTTGTCATTCCGAGCCGTGCGAGGAATCTCACCTGTTCTTGTCGATTTCAATTTCGAAGATGTCAGACTGTCGGCTTTCGGCCTCGGTGCCTCGCACGGCTCGGAATCTTCTATCGACCTGTCCCTTGTGGCGGCGGAATTTTCCCCGCGGATGGCACGGATGCTCACGGATGCAAACCAGTTTTAACCGCGGATGGACACAGATGAACGCGGATACGGATTTCGAACACGGAGGTCACGGAGAACACAGAGAGATCCATACATTTGGACCACTGATATTTGGGGCTGAGAAAAAACTTTGCCGGCCGTTGGGTTGCGCAGCAGCACAGTTTTTCGTCAGCCATTCAAATCAATGAGCGCCTATAAGTGTTCATCAGTGGTTAAAAACGGATCGTATCCGTGATCATCGGTGTAATCCGTGGTAGAAACTGATTCGCGTGCATTCGCGTTTATTCGCGGTTAAAAACAGGATTGGTCGTTGGCAGTTCGTAGTTGGTACGGATCAGCGTGAATCCGTGTTCATCTGCGGTTAAAACTTACTAAGTAGGCCCTACAGCCGTTCGACGTTGCTCACGGCTTGCAGCTCTTCGACTGTGCTCAGGGTTTTCAGCCCAAGCTTGCTAGGAATGGCTTCCAACCCCCGAATGACGTGATGTCGCGCGCGCCTTCGACGGCGTAGGCTTCGCAGAGAAATCCTTGCACCGACGTGTCATCTTCAAGGGCGAGCGTGCCGATGCCCAGTGGCGCGGGGATGGCGGCGACGAAGCGTCCGTAGGCGTCGGCGGGCAGCTCCCATACTTCCACTTCGATGGAGGCGCCGCCGCTCTTCACGCGCACGAGCCCCGGTTTTGGCGGGGTGGTGCCGGGCAGCGCGTAGAGTTGGTAATGCGGCGCGGTGCGCGTGGCGCGCACCAGCTTCGCGCCGAGCTGCACGAGCTGCGGGTTCAGTGGCAAACCGCTCAGGTGGGCGCCGCACACTGCAATTTGAAATTTGAGATTTGAAATTTGAGATGCGGCGGCGAGCTGCAGCAGCAGCTGGTCGCCGCCGGCCGGTGCGACGAGCGTAACGCCCCAGGGCAGGCCGTTGGGCAAAAACCCGGCCGGGACCGCCACCGCGCAGAGATCCAGCAGGTTCACGTAGTTGGTGTAATAACCGAGGTTGCTGTTAAGTTTTATCGGGTCGGCTTCGATTTCGGCCACGGTGTAGATTGTCCCCGCGGTCGGCGTGAGCAGCACGTCGATCTCTTGCCATACCGATTCGGTCTTTTGCCGCAGTTCCGCCAGCTTGTAGAAACCTTCAAATGCCGCGACCGCCGTAATGGATTTTCCGCCTTCAATGATTTTTCGCGTCACCGGATGCAGTGCATCGGGATTTTTTTCGAAAAAACCACCGATGGCCGCGTAGCGTTCCGCCACCCACGGGCCTTCGTAGAGCAGGCGGGCGGCTTCGAGGAATGGCGCAAAATCGATCTCGACGATGCGCGCCCCGAGTTGCCGCCAGTGCGCGACCGCCTTTGAAAAAAGCTTCGCGGCATCGGCATTGCCGAAGAAGTTCAGGCGCTCCGCATCAGGCACGCCCACGCGAAGCGGGGCGGTGGAAGCGGAGCGGGTATTTGGTATTTGGTAATTGGTAGTTGGTGACTGAGAGCCGGTATTTGGTAGTTGGTAGTTGGTAATTGGTTTCGATCCAACGCTTGCTGTGCCCTTCGTAGCCGCAAGCTCGTCGATGGGGCGAAGTAGGGCGTCCGTACCAACTACCAAATCCAAATTACCAACTACTGTTCGCTCGGCGTGCGCCGACCTCGCAACCGCGAAAACTTCCGCCGCGTCGGCGCACGTCCGCGCGAACACCGAAACACAATCCAGGCTCCGGCAGGCGGGAACCACGCCGCGCGTGCTGAGCAATCCGAGCGAGGGCTTGAGGCCGACGAGATTATTGAACGCGGCGGGCACGCGGCCCGAGCCCGCCGTGTCGGTGCCGAGCGCGAAGCTGCACAAATTCGCCGCGACCGCGACGGCCGAGCCGCTGCTCGATCCGCCCGGGATATAGGCCGGGTTGAACGGATTACGGGGCGTGCCATAGGGCGAGCGCGTGCCGACCAGCCCCGTGGCGAATTGGTCGAGATTGGTTTTGCCGATGGGAATCGCCCCGGCGTCGAGCAGTTGTTGCACGACCGGCGCGGATTCGGCCGGCGTGTAGGCAAACTCCCGGCACGCCGCGGTCGTGGGCGCGCCCGCAAGATCGATGTTGTCCTTGATCGCGAACGGCACGCCGTAGAGCGGCTGTGTTGCGGGCCCGCGCGCCTCGACGCGCTGCGCATGCGCCTTCAGTTCGTCGAGCGACAAGCGGTGGATCCACAGCGCCGGATCGCCGTGCGCCTCGCAACGCCGCCAGATCTCCTCGACCAGCGCGGTCGGGGTGAAATCCCCGCGGGCGTAGGCCGCGCGGAGCGCTGCAGTTGTTAGTTCAAAGTTCACGGTTGGAGGACGTATTTGGTAGTTTGTAGTTAGCATTTGGTGTCGGTTCAAATCAACGCTTGCCGTGCCCTTCGTAGCCGTGAGCGTGCCAAATAGGTCGAATGGGCGAAGTAGGGCGTCCGTACTAATTACCAAATGCCAACTACAAACTACTGCATTTCCAGCACGACGAGCGTCTCCCCCGCGTTGACCGGGCGGCCTTCGGCGCAGCGGACTTCGCGGACGCGGCCGGCGCGCGAGGCGACAATGGTGATTTCCATTTTCATCGATTCGATGATGAGCAGCGCGTCGCCGGCCTTCACCATGGCTCCTTGGGCGACGTGGATTTTCCACACATTGCCGGGAATGTGCGCGGGCACGGCGATGCAGCCGGGCGGCAGCGCATCGGCTTTTTCCGATGCGGCCGCGGCCGGCGTTTCGGCGGAGAAGTTGAGCTGGCCCGATTCCTCCCAGCGACGGCGCTCGGCCTCGAACGACGCCTGCTGGTTCGCCTTGAACGCGGTGATCGTGTCGCGGTTTTTATCGAGGAACGCGTTGTAGTCGCGCAGGCGGAAAGTCTCGTGCTCGATCTTGAGCTTCACCTTGCCCTGGACGAAATCGTCGCGGAAGCGGGTCAGCTCGGCGTTGCTCACCGGATAAAAGCGAATCTGGTCGAAGAACCGCAGCAGCCACGGCTTGTCCCCGGTGAAGTCGGCCGTTTGCCGGTAGCGGTTCCACATCTGGCAGGTGCGGCCGATGAACTGGTAGCCGCCCGGTCCTTCCATGCCGTAGATGCAGAGGTACGCGCCGCCGATGCCGACGGCGTTCTCCGGCGTCCACGTGCGCGCGGGATTGTACTTGGTGGTGACGAGCCGGTGCCGCGGATCGACGGGCGTGGCCACGGGCGCACCGAGGTAAACGTCGCCGAGGCCGAGCACGAGGTAGCTCGCGTTGAAGGCGATCTCCTTCACCCGTTCGATCGAGTCGAGTCCGTTGATGCGGCGGATGAACTCGATGTTACTCGGGCACCAGGGCGCGTCCTTGCGCACGATCTGCATGTATTTGCGGATGGCGAGCAGGGTGGATTCGTCCTCCCATGAAAGCGGCAGGTGGACGACGCGGGTCGGCACCTCCATGTCGTCGGTGGCGGGCAGGAGCGCCTCGGCCTCGAGCAGCGTTTCCATCAGGCGCTCCAGCGGCAGCACGCGGTTGTCGAAATGGACCTGGAGTGAACGGATGCCGGGCGTGAGGTCGAGCAGGCCGGGCACATGGTGCTGCTGGAGCCACTGGTGCAAGGCGTGCACGCGGAAACGCAGGTTCAGGTCGAGCGCGAGCGGCCCGTATTCAATCAGCAAATACCGATCACCGGAACGGCGGTAGACGACTGCTGGCGCAGTCGTCATTTCAGATTTCAAATTTGAGATTTCAGATCTCGGTGCATTTCGCGCGAGGAGCGTATGGAGGATCGCTGGCTCGACGATTTGAGATCTGAAATTTGAAATCTGAAATTTCTTCGCCGGCGCCGTGAGCGTCTCGACGGCGGCATCCTGCGCGAACTCGGCCGTCTGCGCGGCGGCGGCGGTGAGGCGCTGGAAGCGCACCTTGTCGCCCGGTTTGAGCTGGCCGATTTTCCACAGCTCGCTTTGCACGATGGTCGCCGGGCAGACGAAACCGCCGAGGCTCGGGCCGTCGGGGCCGAGGATGATCGGCATGTCGCCGGTGAAATCGATCGTGCCGATGGCGTAGGCGTTGTCGTGGATGTTCGATGGATGCAGTCCGGCCTCGCCGCCGTCCTGGCGCGCCCAGCGCGGCTTCGGTCCGATCAGGCGCACGCCCGTGCGCGCCGAGTTGTAATGCACCTCGTAAGTCGCGGAAAAAAGATCGGCGATGTCCTCGTCGGTGAAAAAATCCGGCGCGCCGTGCGGGCCGTAGAGGACACCAAGCTTCCAGTCGTGCGTAATAGAAGGGATGAGAGCGACTGGAAGCTTGGTGATTTGAGATTTGAGATCTGAAATTTGAGATGTCGCACGCGGCGCGTCGGCGGCTTGTCGATCTGAGATCTGAGATCTGAAATTTGAGATCCCTCCGCGTAGGCGAAGTACGTCGCCGACGCGGAGGGCTCGTCCCGCATGTCCGCCGAAGAGGCCGAGCGTGAAGGTTGATTTGCTGCCGAGGTAGTCGGGCACGTCGAAGCCGTGGCGGATTGCGAGGTAGGCGCGCAGGCCCGCGCCGTCGGACGTGCCGATGCGCAGCGTCTGGCCTTTTTTCACGCGCACCGCCCGCCAGGGGGCGACCGGCTTGTCGTCGAGCGTCGCGGGCAGGTGCGCACCGGTCAGCGCGATGACCGCGGCGGTGTTGAAACGCAGGCTCGGGCCGCTGACCGCGATTTCCAACCCGGCGGCGGAAGCGGGATTGCCAACGAGGCGGTTGGCCAGTCGGAACGACAAATGATCCATCGGCCCCGAAGGCGGCACGCCGACGTCCCAGTAACCGACGCGGCCGGGATAATCCTGCACCGTCGTCTGCGTTCCGCCCTCGAGCACGTCGATCGTCGCGGCCTCGTAGGGCAGGGTCGCGAGCGAGCGCGTGGTGATTTTACCGGCTTGAAAGACTGGCGAGGCCACGATTTGCCGCAGGTAATCGAGGTTGGTTTCGAGCCCGTGCACGCGGGTCCCGGCCAGCGCCGTGGACATCCGCATGAGCGCCTCGGCGCGATCCGCGCCGCGCACGATGATCTTGGCCAGCAACGGATCGTAGAATGGTGAGACCTCCGTCCCGCGCTCGACCCACGTCTCGATGCGGGCGTCCGGCGGAAAATGCACGTCGGTGAGAATGCCGGTTGCGGGCTGGAAATTTTTGCCTGGGTCTTCCGAGTACAGCCGCACCTGGATCGAGGCGCCGCGCGGCTGCGTCCGGAAATTTTCCAGCGAGCCCAGTTCACCCGAGGCCTGCTTCACCATCCACTCGACGAGATCGATGCCGGTGACTTCCTCGGTCACGCCGTGCTCGACCTGCAGCCGCGTGTTGACCTCAAGGAAATAAAATTCGCCGGTCTGCGCGTCGAAGACGAATTCGACCGTGCCGGCGTTCTGGTAGCCGGCCGCCGCGCCGAGCCGCGCGGCGCAGTCCCACAGGCGCTGGCGCTGCGCCTCGTCCAGGCCGGGCGCGGGTGTTTCCTCGATGACTTTCTGGTTGCGGCGCTGTGCGGAGCAATCGCGTTCGCCGAGCGCGACGACGTGGCTGAGCCCGTCGCCGAAAATCTGCACCTCGATGTGCCGCGCCTGCTCGACATATTTTTCGAGATAAATGCCGCCCTGCTTGAAATTATTGCGAGCGAGCCGGTCCACCGAGGCGAAGGCATCGGGCAGTTCGGCGGCCGAGCGGATAAGCTGCATGCCGATGCCGCCGCCGCCGGCCGTGCTCTTCAGCATGACGGGATAACCGATGCGCGCGGCTTCGCGGAGCGCGTGGTCGGCGTCGTCCAGCAGCTTGCTGCCGGGCAGCAGCGGCACCCCGTTGGCCTCGGCCAGCGCGCGGGCGGCGTGCTTGAAACCGAAGGCCCGCATCTGCGCGGCGGTCGGCCCAATAAAAATAATTCCGGCGGCCGCGCACGCCTCGGCAAAGGATGGATTCTCGCTCAGGAAACCGTAACCCGGGTGGATCGCTTGTGCGCCGGAACTTTTCGCGGCGGCGAGGATTTTTTCGACATCGAGATAGCTTTGCGCGGCCGGCGACGGGCCGATGGCCACGGCCTCGTCGCACGCGGCGACATGCATCGAGTGAGCATCGGCCTCCGAATAAACGGCGACCGAGCCGATGCCCATGCGGCGCAGCGTGCGCGCGATGCGGCAGGCGATGGCGCCGCGGTTGGCGATCAGGACTTTGGAAAACACGGGAACAGTAATTGGTATTTGGTAGTTAGTAGTTGGTGACGGGAATCAGTAATTGGTAGTTGGCGGGGATGCATTGGCCACTGGAACTAATTACCAAATACGAATTACCAACTACTCGGCCGCAACATCGCTGGCGGCCGGAAAATGCTGCTATGCTGGCGGTATCAATCATGGCTAAATTTTTGCTCGAAGAACTGCGCATCTATAAAATGTCGGAAGATTTGGCGGATTTGGTCTGGGAGGTCGCGACTTCCTGGGAGCCGTTTGCAAAGAGTACGATTGGATACCAGGTGACGCGGGCGGCTGACAGTGTTGGCGCCAACATTGCCGAGGGATATGGTCGCGCATCGCCGTTGGACAATCAGCGTTTTGTCCGGATGGCGCGCGGTTCGCTTTATGAGGTCAGGCACTTTTTGCGGCGGGCCGACAAGCGCGGCTTGCTGGTGAAGGGACAAAAGCAACCGTTGCAAGCCGTCCTGAAAGAATTGCTGCCCACATTGAACGCTTATCTGCGGTCCTTGGGTAAGGATGAGTCGTGATTTCATGACCAACTACTAAATACCAACTACAAATTACCAAATGAGCACCTCGATTGGCGTCGGATTGTACGCATTGCACGGATTGTTCAGTTGCGGGCAGTTCGAGATGAGGCCGATGACGTCGCGTTCGGCGCGCAGCTCAACGTATTTTCCGCCGGCCGAGACGCCGTCCTCAAAGGTGAGCCGGCCGTCGGGCGTGACGGGCACGTTCATGAAAAAATTGATGTTGCAGGTGATATCGCGTTTGCCGAGTCCGCAGTCGCATTCCTGCGCGCCGCGGATGAAGCTGTCGCGGCAGGCGTGCATGTATTCCTTCTCGAGGGCGTAGCGCATGGTGTTGCTCTCGCGCGAGCAGGCGCCGCCCAGCGTGTCGTGGCGCCCGCAGGTGTCGGCCACGATGGTGAGCAGCACGTCGCCGCTGGTGGACATGAGCCGTGTGCCGGTCGAAAGATAGAGCGCGCCCTGGTGGCGGATGGTGTCGCTCGCGCTGTAGCGGCTGGCGGGATCGCGCGCGTCGTAGAACAGCGTGTCGGCGGCCTGGTTGCCCTCGAGATCGACGATGCGGAAGACCTGGCCCTTTTTTATTTCGTGCGACCAGTGGTCGCCGGCCTCGATGACGCGGCGGTAGATGGCCTCGGCGGGATCGAGGGTGCTGGGGGTGAGAACGGCGGGCATGGTGGTTAGCAGTTGGTAATTTGTAGTTGGTAGTTGGTTTCGATCCGACGCTTGTTATGTCCTGAGTTTGCCGAATGAGTCGAAGGGCGTCCGAACTAAATACTAAATACAAACTACCAATTACGAATTACTCGCTGCGAAGCGAGTGATACGCCTCCGTGTTGATATACGCCCGTTCGTTTTCCGGCCGGGAACTCAGGCACGGATCATCGCCGTTGTGCGGCGGCGTGCGGAACACATCGAGCCGGACGGAGCGCGGGTGGTAGCTGGGATCGGGATCGAGCGGGTGCTGGCAGGTGTTGAGCACGACGAGCGTGTTCATCTCGAAACGCAGGTCGACGTGATCGCCGGACTTTGAGTGGCCGGGGACGAAGGTGAGCCGGCCGGCATCGTCGGCCACGACCTTGCTGAAGAAATTAATGTTCGGCACGAGGTCGCGCGGGCCGAGGCCCCACTTGGCGAGCTCGATGAGGAAGCACTCGCGGCCGTTGCGGTAAAAGTCGTTGCGGGCCTCCTGGTAGGTTTTCACGCCGTATTTTTCGGCTACCAGCTTGGCATCGGAGCAACCGCACACGGTGTCATGCCAGCCGACGCTGTCGCCCGTGATCGAGGCCAGCAACCGGCCCATGTCGGAATGCAGGCAGAAGGGATGGCGGAGATGGAAGATGTGCTGGCCCTTGAGCGTGTCGGGCATGTTGTAGCGCTCGACGGTGAGGTCGGCGTTGTACAGCAGCAGTCCGACATTGGCGCCGCCCTCGAGGTCGGTGAGCCGGAGGGTTTTCCCGCGGGAAATGACCGCGGACCACAAGCCCGCATGGGTCAGGGTCTTGGTGTGGAGGAGGGTGGGCGGCATGACTGCAAATTTAAGATTTAAAATTTGAGATTTCAGATGATGGAGCAGAAGAGAGAGAAGTATTACGAAATTACTTTTTAGTGTTACTGCAAGTTTAATGCCAGTCACGGCGCTGGCGCCGGGATTTGAAATTTCAAATCTGAGATTTGAGATGCCGCGGCCGCCGTTACAACAACGGCGGAATGGCGGCCGCAGTCAGGTTAAGCTTGCCGTTTTTCACCCCGCGGCAGGTGACCAGTTCGTCGGTGAGTTTGCGCAGTTCGTCGGCCGGGCCCTGCACGAGCAGGACTTCAAGGTAGTTGTGGTGCTCGAGGTGCACGTGCATGCTGGAGACGACCAGCAGGTAGTACTTGTGCTGGATGGCGGCGAGGCGCGCCTGCAGGCCCTTTTTCCGGTAATCGTAAACCAGGCTGATCGTGCCGGCGACCGACCCGTTGCCGGTCTCGCTGGCAAATTCCACCAGGCCGTCGCGGGCCAGCGTGGCCACGGCGTGCGAACGGCTCTGGTAGCCGCGGCGGGCAACCATGGTGTCGAGCTCCGCGAGCAGGCTTTCGGGCAGGGAAACGCTGAAACGGACGACTTTGTCGGGTGTATGTTTCGCGCTGGACATGACCAAACCTGTGGCAGACCGGACCGCCGCGGGCGAGCCAAAGAATGGGCTCGTTTGGCCGGAAAGTTTATCAGGCAGTTGGAAAAGCATTTCTGTTTGGGTGGAGCGAGGTTTGGTTCCAATCGTTCTCATTCTCATAATCTTTCTCGTTCTCCTCCGGGAATCGGCGGGAGAAAGATAACGATAACGAGTACGAGAATGATGATGGTTCAGAATAGGCGGGCATATTGGGCGACGTAGAGCTGAATCGTTCTCATTCTCATAATCGTCCTCGTTCTCGCGGATGCCTCGAATCGAGGTGAGTACGAGAACGATAACGAGTACGAGAAAGAGGGTGGTTTAAAAAAGGCGGGCATATTGGGCGATCTCCCAGGCGCTCACTTGTTGGTGATAGGTGCGCCATTCCTCGCTCTTGTAGGTGATGAACTCGTCGCGCAGGCCCTTGCCGAGCGTTTTCTCGATGAACGGATCGGCGGCGAAGGCCTCGACCGCCTCCTCGAGGTTGCGCGGCAGGTAGCTGATGCCGCGCTTGGCCAGCTCCGGCTCGGAAAGCTCGTAGAGGTTGTCCTCCTGCGGGTGGCCGGGATCGAGATTTTCGCGGATGCCCTCGAGGCCGGCGGCCAGCGCGAGCGTCGCGGCAAGGTAGGGATTGCACGCCGAATCGGCGTTGCGGCTCTCGCAACGGCCGCCACCCATCGGCACGCGGATGGAGTTGGTGCGGTTGTTTGTGCCAAACGAATTGAACACGGGCGCCCACGAGTAATAAGACATCAGGCCGCGGCGCACGAGGCGCTTGTAGCTGTTGACGGTCGGCGCGAACGCCGCGCAGATCGCGCGACCGTGGCGCAGGATGCCGGCGATGAAGGAATACGCCATCGGCGTCAGCCCGAGCCCGCGCGGGTCGTCCTTCGGGTCGCAGGCAAAAAGATTGTTGCCCGTCTTCAAGTCGCGGAGCGACATGTTGAAGTGCGCGCCGTTGCCGGTCTTGTCGGGAAACGGCTTGGGCATGAACGTCGCGAGCAGGCCTTCCTCGGCCGCGTAGTGCTTGGCCATCGTGCGGAAAAAAATATAGCGGTCGCACATCGTCAGCGCGTCGGCGTATTTGAAATCGAACTCGAACTGCGAATTCGCGTCCTCGTGGTCGAGGCTGTAGAGATCCCAGCCGAGCGCGTTGATGGTCGAGGCCATCTTGTCGAGCCAGCCGAAGCGGTCGAGGAACAGCTTCACGTCGTAGCAGCTCTTCACGAGGTTGTCGTCGGGGTTCGGGATGTGCAGGCGTCCCTGCTCGTCGAGTTTCACCACGAACACCTCGCACTCGATGCCGAGGTTGAAGCCGAAGCCCAGCGCGGCGGCCTCGGCCAGGACTTTTTTCAGCGCGACACGCGTGTTGATTTCGTAGGGTTCGCCATGAAACGTGTTGTCGGCCGGCATCCACGCCACCTCGGGCCGCCACGGCAGGATGGTGATGGCGTCGAGATCGGGCACCGATGCGATCTCGTCGTCGTTGGGGCTCTGGCCGAGTCCGTCGAGCGCGTAGCCGGTGTAGAGCTCGGAGCCGTGCGCGAAGTGTTTGAAATGATCGATCGGCACGAACTTTCCCTTCGGCACGCCGTGGATGTCCACGTAGGCGCCGACGCAATATTTCACGCCTTTGCCTTTTAGTTCGGATGCAATCTTGAGGATTTCGGTGTCGGATTTCGTCATTGGTAGTTAGTAGTTGGGAATTGGAAGTTGGTGTCGGAAATTAGTAATTGGTCGTTTATGGGGGTGGTAATTGGTCGTTTGTAATTGGTAGTTGGTTTTGATCCGGCGCTTGCTGTGCCCTTTGTAGCCTTGAGCTTGTCGAAAGGGCGAAGGAGGGCATCCGTACAAACTACAAATTTCTAATTACTAACTACTCCGCCGGGGCGGCATGCCGACTGACTGGAAGTATGAGGCGCCGAGCGGTTGCTTCTCCCGCCGCCCACGGCGGACGAGCGTCGCGAGGTCGGCGGTCATCCATTGGAAAAGTTTCCGGCCTTGTGCGACCGTCGCGCGACTCGGGTAGCCCGTGACGCCATTGGTGCTCGTGCGGTTCACGGGATGGGCAAAGACCAGCCCGCGCGTGCGATCGGGATCGTCGGCGGACTTGATTCGTTGGCGCCGCACCAATTCAGGCGCGAGGGCGAGCATGAGCGAAGTCTCGGCGGCGTTGGCGTGCCAGTCGGTGGCGTCGGCCGAGAACGCGCGGGCCACGCGCGGGCTGAGCGTGGCGGTGTTGATCACCGTCACCATGAAATCGTCGTAGCGGCTGCGCAGGACCTCGAGCGCGCAGCGCAGCGGCGCGGCGTTGGTCATGTGCGCATTGACGATAAAGAAACGCCGGAACCCGGACGCGTGGACCCAGTCGCCGATTTCGCCGACGAGCTCGATCAGCGTCTGCGGGTTGAGCGCGAGCGTGCCCGGCCAGCGGTGTGAATGACCGAGCGAGCAACCGTAAGGCAGCAGCGGCAACACGGGCGTGTTCGTCTGCGCGCCCACGGCGGTGCACAGTTTTTCCGCCAGCGAGGAATCCATGCCGGTGCCGAGGTGTGGGCCGTGCTGCTCGGTCGCGCCGACGGGCAGGATCGCGGCATCGCAGCCCTGCGCGGGCAGGAGCGAAAGCTCTTCCCAGGTGAGGGAGGACCAGGGCTGGCACAGTTTGATTTCGCGGCGGGGCATGGTGTGGGACCGGTAATTGGTAGTTAGTAGTTGGTAGTTGGTTTCGATCCCACGCTTGCTGTGCCCTGAGCCTGTCGAAGGGCGTCCGTACCAACTACCAAATGCGAATTACCAATTACAAAGTTCGAGTGCTCCGAGAACCTTTCCCTCTGCCGCACCGCCATCCAGTGGTTGATCTCATCGAGGCTTGCGACCGGCGTGTCGCTGAACGGCAGGGTGTGCAGATAGCGGTCGGGCCCGAACTCGGGTGTCATCGTCGTGAGGGCTCGGTCGGCCCGGTGGTGGGCGTCCCAGATGGCGTCCCACCAGCGTTCGTGCGCGCCCAGTGCTATGTGATATTCAGGCGCATCGGGGTGGGGCACTTGCGGGCCCTGGTCGTAGCCGACGCGGGCGTGGACGTGGTGCGCGCGTTCGGCGCAGAGCGCGAGGATGTCGAGCTCACCGTCGAGCACGAGGCGTTCGCACACGCAGCACCAGTGGGAAAAATCGCAGGTGAGCCGGAGCGCGGGCAGCTGCCGCAGCAGGTCGCGCGTGATCCACGGGGTGAACGTCGCGCGGCTGCGATGGGTCTCGAAGCTCGCGGTCGCGCCGAGTTCGTCGGCAATTTCGATGGCGCGGCCGAAAAAATCCACGCTTTGCGTCAGCGGCCACCCGTCGCAGCCGGCCAGCACGGTGAAAAAAAGCGGCGCGCCTTCGAGCGAGGCCTCGGCCTTGTGGCGGAAATCGTCGAGGTGCTGCGCGGGTGAGAGGCTGGCCGGCACGTAGCTGCCGCCCGTGGTGATTTCCGCAATGAAAGGAATGCCTGTGGTGAGCGCAGTCGAACCACCTGCATCACGCAGCTTCGCCAGAAATTCGCCGCGGGCATTTTTTTCGAGCGGCACGGGGCCTTCCACGCCGTCGAACGCACCGGTGCGGCAATCGGCCAGCGCGGCGTCGAGGTTGAAGCCGTTGGTCCAGAGCGAGCGGAAAACTTGGAGGCGCATGGTCAAAGGAGAGTCAGGGCGACGCGGAAGCCGACGTTGTCGCGGTGATGCGTGCGTGGCAGCGAGTCGCGCCACGCGCTGCGCAAAAGCCGCGGAAGATAATCCCACGCGCCGCCGCGGATGGCTCGGCAGTCGGAGCCGCCTGTGGCGAGCCACGCCGAGCCACTTGCGGTGAGCCACGCCGAACCATTCGTGGGCGCGCCGTCATAATTACGATGCCAGGCGTCCTCGACCCACTCACACACATTGCCGAGGAGATCGTACAGGCCGAAGGCGTTGGCCGCATAACGGCCGGCCGGTGTGCGCTGGCCAAGGCCGATGCGCTGGCCTTCCTCGGAATAAAGAAAATTGGCATCGTCCGGCGTGATTTTATCGCCATCCACGAAAGAGGTGCGCGTGCCGGCGCGGCAGGCGTATTCCCATTCGGATTCCGACGGCAGGCGGAATGGCTGGCCGGTGATCGAGGCGAGCCAGATGCAGAAAGCCTGCGCGTTGTCCCAGCTCACGTTCACGACCGGCCAGTCGGGGTCATCATTCGGCGCATGCTGCGGCGCGAACGCGCGGTATTCGCCGACCGTGACCGGGAAACGGCCGAGCGCGAACCGGTGCGCGATGACGACGCGATGGGCCGGCCGCTCGGTGTCGGTGACGAATTTGTCGTCGTCGGTTCCGCCCATGATGAAGTTGCCGGGCGGAAGTTCGACCAGGCCGGGCGCGAGCTGGGCTTCACAGATCATCGTTCCACCTCCCTTTCTGCACGTTGGCTGGCGGCACGACGGGATGCTCGGTCCAGCCGGTGGTGAGGCCGCCGTCGATGGCGATATTCTGGCCCGTGATGAAGGCGGCTTCGTCCGAGGCGAGAAACTGGCAGAGCGCCGCGACTTCCCCCGGCTCGCCCAGGCGGCCGAGCGGGGTGCGCTGCTCGATGAAGGCGATCTCGGGATTGTCGGGAATGTCCGTGACCGCCGGCGTGCGGATCGTGCCGGGGCTGACCGTGTTGACGGTGATGTGGCGCGGCGCGAGCTCGATGGCGCCGAGGCGCGAGAGATGGATCACGGCGGCTTTCGACGCGGCGTAAATGGCCGCGCCGGGCACGCCGATCATGCCGGTGAACGAGGCGATGTTGATGACGCGTCCGCCATCGGCGAGGGCGCGGGCGGCGTGTTTCAAGCCGAAGGTGACGCCGTGGACGTTCACGGCAAAGGTGCGTTCCAGCAGCGGGCCGGTGACGCGTTCGAAGCCGATGCCGAGCGGTTGAATACCGGCGTTGTTGACGAGAATATCGACGCGGCCGAACAGTCGTTGCGCCATGTCGAACATGGCCGCGACGTCTTCCTCGCTGGAGACATCGGTTTCGCAGAACTCAAAATCGTCGGATGTCGGGCGCCGGTCGGCGACGAGCACGTAGGCGCCGGCGTCGCTAAACTGCCGCGCGATGGCGCGGCCAATCCCGGAGGAACCTCCGGTGACGATGGCGGATTTGTCGGCGAGGGCGAACATGATAACCAGTAGTTGGTAATTGGTAGTTTGTAGTTGGTTTCGATCTGACGCTAGCTGTGTCCTTCGTAGGCTTGGCGGGGTGGGGCGTCCGTACTAAATACCAAATTCCAAATACCAAATACTCGACGAAGTCGTCACGGCCTCTGGCTCGGCGCGGCGGGGGAGTCGTCGGTGGGCCAGACGCCGCGGATGCGGGCGGCGAGGTAGCGATAAAAAAGCCAGACGGGCATCTCGAGGTGGCTGAGGCGGCCCTGCTGCCAGCCGCTGGCATAAAAGCCGCGTTGCACGGCCGTGCACACCTCCAGGTCCTCGAGGTGAAAATCCACCATCGACTTGGCGGTCTTGTCCCGCAGCTGCGTAAAATTTTCCTGCGCGACGACGGCGGACGGGAGCAGCAAGGTCGTGAGCAGCTTCATGCGATCCGGGCCGAGCGGCTGGATGCGATACCAGATGGCACGGTCCGGGGCGGTGATGAGCAGGAACGAGGGATGGGCCAGGAAAAGCCCCCACTCGTAGGTAAGTTTGTCGCTGAGGCCCGGCATGGGCGGGAGATCCTCCGAGAAATCGCCGCGCTCCATGAAGGCGCGGTATTCCTCGCGCACCGAGTCTTTGTAAGGCAGGTGCGCCCGGATGTAATGGCGGCGCTCCTGCTCGACCCAGGTGTCGCGCGCCGGCATCATCGGCTGGAGCGTCTTGTTGTGGATGCCGAGGTGGTGGTAGCTCTCCATGAAATTTTCCACGAGCACCTTCCAGTTGAACGGGCAATCCCACTCGAAGGCGCTGACGAGCTGCATTTCACCGAGGTGAAACGGGGCGACATCGGCGGCCATCTCCTCCAGGCCTTCGGCCAGCGGCGGCGCCTGGCCGTCGATGTTCACGAACACAAAGCCGTTCCAGATGTCGCTGCGAAAGGTTTTGAGCGCGCAGTCGTCCCGCACGAAGCCCTCGGCCTGGTGCATTTCGGGGCAGGCCTTGAGCTTACCGTCGAGTTCATAGGTCCAGGCGTGGTACGGGCAGAGGAAAAGCCGCGTGTGGCCGCAAGCGGGCGTGCCGGGTTTTGCTTCCGCCGGGCCGTGGCCGTCGTAGCCGAAACCCTCGGGCATGATGTCCATCGAGCGGTGCGGGCAGACGCGTGAAAGCACGCGCACCTGGCTGTCCTTGTCGCGCACGACGATGAGCGGTTCGCCCAGCAAATCGAGGTTCAGGAAATCTCCCGGCTGCGGGATCTGCGAAATGTGCGCGACGCATTGCCAGCCGGCGCGGAGCAGGTGCGTGGTTTCCCATTCGAAGAATTCCTCGCTCGTGTAGGCCTGGGCCGGGAGCGAGCGGGCGCGGGAGAGCGGCAGCCCGGCGACTTCGTCGACGCCGCGCTTGATCGCCTCGAGCGACATCGGCGGCTGCGCGGTGCGCGCGCTCGTGCGGTTGGTGAAGGCGAGGGCCGGGAAGACGGACTGAAAATCGGAGGCGGTGGCAGGCATGGTGGAATTGGGTGGTTTGTATTTAGTCGTTACCCGCGAAACGTGGCGGCACTGCGAGCGGTGAATGTTGTGGCTTGGCAAGGGGTAGTTAGTAGTTGGTAATTAGTAGTTGGTAATTTCTGACTTCGGCTTCGCCTCGGCAGGGATGGTTTGGGGTGGCGTGCGGACATGGGAGCTGTTCCGACGCTTGCGTCCGCACCAACTGCCAAATACCAATTACCAACTGCTTCCCCCCCGAACGTGGCGGCGGGTCGAGTGCCGAGAGCTGAGGGCCGAGGGCGTTTCATGTGGAGGCTCCGACAAGATTTGGATGATCGAAATCGATTTCGCGGCGGGCTTCCGGGTGGGCGCGGACGTAGTCGGCCAGCTCGCGGCCGCGCGCGAACCACACGCCGCCCTTCGCCTGCATCGCGCTGACGAGTTCTTCCAGCAGGCGCACGCGCGACGGCCGGCCGCTGAGCCAGGGGTGGAGCGTGAGCACGAAGCAGCAGCCGAAGTCGTGCATCGCCTCGAACTCGCGCCACCACAGGTCGTAGACCTTCGCGCAATTTTCCGGGATGAAGCCCCACGCCGGGTCGGCGTTGAAGGCGAACTGCTCCCAGTCCTCGAGCATCCACTGGCCGGGAATTTCCACGAGGCCGTTCGCATGCGCGTAGGGCACGTCGTCGCCCATTTCGCTGGCGCAATAACTCAGGCCGTGGCGCGCGAGCAAACCTGCTGTCCAGGGATTGGTCTCGAACCACGGCGCGCGGAAACCGACCGGGCGCGTGCCGGTGAGGCGTTCAAGGATTTCAATGCAGCGAACGAGGATCGCTTCTTCCTCAGCCTCGTTGAGGTAGGCGAGTTTTTCGTGCAGGTAGCCGTGCAGGCCGACTTCGTGCCCGCGGGCGACGATGGCCTCGACCATGCGCGGATGGTGCTCGGCGATGTAGCCGGGAATGAAAAACGTCGCCGGCACGTCGAGGTGTTCGAGCACGCCGAGCAGCCGCGGCACGCCGATGCGCGGGCCGTATTCGCATTGCGACATGAGCGTGCGCCGTTGCGCGAGCTTCAGGTCCTCGCTCAGCGCGGTCGTCTCGCCGTCCACGTCGAAGCAAAGCATCGCGGCGCAGCGCCGCCCGTCGGGCCAGGTGAAACGCGGCGGAGGCGAGAAGCGGCCACGCTGTTCAATGCGAGACATGGTATGGGCCGCTCCTAACATTCAACGTTCAAAGCCCAAGGCTGATCAGAAGCCCGCGGCGGAAATTTGGCGCTGAATGTTGTCACGGAGTTGAATGTTGGATGTTGGATGTTGAACGTTCGATGAAGTGGAATGATCGGTGCGCAACGCACCGATCATTCCACTTCGTCGCCGGCCTGCGTCATTTTGATCAGGTGTAACTTTTCCTCGGTCTCCGACGGGGAGTGGATCAGTTCGTCGAGCCGGTGCTTGAGCGCGAGAAACTCCGGCGAGATCAACTGGTCGGTGGAGCGCGGGCGGGGCATTGGGTTTTCGATCACCTCGAGCACGCGGCCCGGGTTGGTGCCCATGACGACGATGCGGTCGGCCAGGAAGCAGGCCTCTTCCAGGTCGTGGGTGATGAAGAGCACGGTCACATCCACTTTCTTCCAGATCTGCATGAGGTAGCTCTGCATCTTGCCGCGCGTGAGGGCGTCGAGCGCGCCGAACGGTTCATCCATGAGCAGGATGCGCGGTTCGTTCGCGAGCGCGCGCGCGATGGCCACGCGCTGCTTCATGCCGCCGGAAAGTTCGTGGGGATAGGCGCCTTCGAATTTGGCCAGCCCGACCATGTCGAGCCACTGGCGCGCCTCGGCGTCGGCGGTCGAGGTGTCCTGCCCGCGCATCTTGAGGCCGAACATCACGTTTTGTTTTACCGTGCGCCAGGGGAAGAGCGTGTAGCCTTGGAACACCATGCCGCGATCCGGGCCGGGGCCGGAGACCGGCTTGCCATCGATGAGGATTTCCCCGCCGGATGAATCCTCGAGCCCGGCGGCGATCCGGATGAACGTCGATTTGCCGCAGCCGGACGGGCCGATGATGCAGATGAATTCGCGCCGATGGACATCGAGCGACATTTTCTCAAACGCGATGTGCCCGTGGCCGTTGGTTCCGAAAGTCTTGTGCAGGTCGCGCACCTTCATCACCACGGGGCGCTCGCGGATCCGGCGAAAGCGCGCGGCGACTTCCGGGCTTTGTTCGTGATAATCGGGTAATTTGAGCGGGGCAAAAGTCATGGTGGGTTGGTTCCGTCAGGCCTTGGCGGTGATTGGCCGGGGCGACTCGCCGACCAGGTTTGACGTCGTGGGAGCCGCGGATGCGGGGGGAGACGAGTCTTTTTCAAGGGTGTCCGCCAAAACCGCGGGCAGGGCCTTGTGCTCTATCCGCTTCGCTTTTCGCGTGCGCCGCTTCCACGGGAAAAGGACCGTGCCCAGCCAGGCCAGGGTCATGTCGGTGGTCAGGCCGATGATGCCGATCATGCCGATGGCGGCATAGACGTTGTCAAAGTGCCGGTAGCGCGCCTGCTGGTAGATGAAATACGTGATGCCCGACATCGTGCCGACGATCTCGGCCACGATCAGGTAGGTCCACGCCCAGCCGAGCAGGATGCGCATGTCGGTGTAAATGTCGGCGATCGTGGCCGGGATGACCACGTTGATGAGCAGCCGCCAGCCTTTGGCCCCCAACGTTTGCGCCGCCTCGATCAGCGCGGGATCGACCTTGCGCACGGTGTTGCCGATGACCAGGACCTGCTGGAAAAAGGTGCCGATAAAAATGATCGCGATCTTGGGCGCATCATCGATGCCCATCATGGCGACACAGAGGGCGCCAAAAGCCGGCGCGGGCAAATAACGGAAGAATTCGATGAAGGGCTCCTGCAATTTCGCGAAGAACCGATAAGTGCCGCAAAGAATCCCGAGCGGCAGGCCCAGGATCGAGGAGGCGATAAAGCCCCAGAAAATCGTGCGGATGCTGTGGCCCAGGCTTTGGTACAACCAAGGCTCCGTGGGCAGCAGCGGCGGACTCGTGAACGCCGTGTAGAAAGCCCGGGCGACCGCATGCGGCGGCTGGAAGTAAACCGGATTGACCCGGTAGCCCTGCGGGGCCTTCAAGCCGATCTTCACCGCGTTGGCTGATTCTCGGGCAAAGGCGGCCCGGTCAATCTCCATCCCGGTCATGAAATAATCGACGCCGCCGGGATCGGTGACGCGCATCAAGGGGTGCCAGATCCATGGCACGTAACTGATGATCGACCACACCACCAGGGGCAGCACGAACGATAAAATAGTCAGCACGAGTCGCCGCCGTTGCGGCAACTCGTGCCTCAATCCAAGCCAGTCACGCACGCCCATGATGTTTTTTAGTTCGTTAAGTCATGGGGTAGCGGAGCAGAGGTCAGGGCAACGAGAGCGTGATGCTCGGGGCGATATAGTCCTCGGGCTTCTGGCTGACCTTGTAGACGGCGTTATCCAGCGAGAATTTGTCGCTGAGCACCATCGAGTCATGCAGGTTGATCGCCGCGCCCGCGTCGCCTTTGTAATTGGCCTTGGCTTCGGCCAGCGTTTCAAAGTGCGTGCCGGGCACGTTCTTCGCGTAGTCCTCGGGTTTCTGCTGCACCTTGGCCGCCATGATCTTGATGGCGTCGTCGCGCGTCGCGGGATCCATCAGGTAGGCGACGCATTTGTAGTAAATGGCCGCGACCTTCGCCCAGTCGTCGTGATGGGTGGCCAGGCTGGTCGGGTTGACCGCGAGCACGTCGTAGATCAATCCCTTGGCGTCCGCGCTCGTGAACAGCCGTTTCGATCCCGGGGCCGACAGCAGTGCCTGGCTCGAGATCGGATACCATGCGCCGACAGCGGCGACGGAGCCCGAGGCGAGCGTCTGCGGCATGTTGTTGGTCGGCGTGTTGACCAGGGTGACGTCGTTTTGCGTCAGGCCGTTGCGTTTCAAGCCTTCGAGCAGCAGGAAGTGCTCGACGAGACCGAGCTCGATGGCGACTTTCTGGCCCTTGAGATCCTTGATCGAATTGATCCCCGGTTTGCCGATGATCATGTCGCTGCCTTCGCTGTAGTCGATGATCGCGATAAATTTGCTGGGAGCACCGGTTGCGCCCGCGCCCTCGGCATCCGAGGCGACGATGCAGTCGGCGTCGATCTTGCCGGCGGCAAAAGCGTCGATGGACGGCCCGTAGTCGAACCAGATCATTTGGACATCGAGGCCGGCGTCCTTGAACCAGCCTTTCTGCACGGCAACTTCGAAGACGGTATAACCAGGCCAGTCGCTGTAACCAATTTTAAGCGTGTCGGCCGACAAAGCCGGCCGTAGTGCGGTCAGCGAGGTAAAAACAATGAGACAAGCAATCCAACGGGTGAATTTCATGGAGACGAGTGTTACGATTTGAAGATAGTGTATTACGCACCAAATTAAGCACGTCCTATGCCACTCGCCGGCTTAAGGGGCTGGCTTTAGCACCTGAAATAATCGCCGCGCGCGGCATAAGGCGGGGAATCAATGTGCTTGTAGGAGGGGCTTTAGGCCCCGACGTCTTTCCTGGTTTTCCCCGCGGATATCGCGGATGCTCGCGGATTCAAACCAGTTTTAACCATCCTTCGCCAAGGCTACGGATGGCACGGCCGCAGGCCGCAGATAGACGCGGATCGGACTTTGAACACGGAGGTCACGGAGAACACAGCGGGATGGAGGCTGCTGAAAAACTATGCTGCGTTCGCAGCACACGGCCAAGGCCGTGTTGGCCGTCGGGTTGCGTCAGAAAGCACTGTTGCAGCGCTTTCTGATCGCAACGACGGCCAGCAGAGTTTTTCCGCAGCCTGCCAGATCCGCGATCATCCGCGCGATCCGCGGCAAAAAATTAGCGCCGATTAGAGCAAATTAAAGTATTGTGCACACACTTAAAGTGTGATAGGGTGTAGGGAATGAAAGCCTATACCATGGATTTGCGGGAACGGGTGATGAAAGTCTACGATGAGGGCAAGTGGACGATCGGACA
>Ga0210398_10000044_pt1 | contig 148338 bp, 103 predicted proteins | sample IncBWC4OmetaG_FD_161047 | JGI IMG/M metagenome (GOLD analysis project Ga0210398, IMG submission 161047) | Forest soil microbial communities from Barre Woods Harvard Forest LTER site, Petersham, Massachusetts, United States - Inc-BW-C-4-O | ecosystem: Environmental > Terrestrial > Soil >... | reverse complement strand
ATTCGGCTCTACAACCGGCACGCCCAGCCCTTCCACTGGACGTACCGCAATCCCAGAAAGCGATTCCGTGTGTCACCTATTTCAGTTACACGACACTAGACCGGTGCCGGCGATGGTCCAGCCGCGGCGCTGGCAGTGCTCCTCCAACTCGCGGGTTTGCATCGAGCGGTCTTGCCCGTCGTGGGTCGAAACCCGAGCGTAAATGGCCACGTGCGTGCGGCCGGATTGTGAGGGGAATGCGGACGGATGTATGGTGGGAACAGCCATGTTCAGCCTCCATAACAGGTTGATCTGGTCAGGCACCGCTGAAGTTACCGCTTCAGCGGTTGCCGCCTTTCTCTTGAGCCTTCTTGCGCCCTCTGCCCTTTCTGTAGCTCGCCTCCTTGACTTTCAGCAAGGCAGCCACATCTTTGCCTGTTCGTGAGGGGCACCTTGGAGAATAACGCTCGCTTGATCGGTTCGGGACAAACGGCGCTTCGCCCGGAGTCAGCCCTGCAGCAGGCATGGGCCTCGGGCCTCGCTGAGTCGAGTCACGGTGGCACGGGCCGTATCACATTTTGGTTCGCTGGACTTGATTTGCATCGGTATGTGTCGCCCGGCGCGAATCGTGCCAAACGCCTGATTCTGTGGCAAGCCCCTGATTTGAGAATGGCTGGGAGGCAGGGATTCGAACCCCGATACGCAGATCCAGAGTCTGCAGTCCTACCGTTAGACGACCTCCCAGTAATCAGCCAGTACCATAAGTAGTAGCTGGAGCGAGCGTTGATTGTCAAGGTGCGCGCCATTGCGCGCGCCCGCTGTGTGCGCGCCCGCTGTGGCCGTGCTGCTTCTCCTCCCTTCGCGTACGGCTGCTGCTCCCGTCTAGGCGGCTCCTCCTCCACCATGCTACGCTTGGAACTCAGCACAACGGGGGGCACTTCTGCTGACGGAGGTAGACGATGAAGCTCGTTGTGTGCTCGTTTTTCGCCCTCGCGTTGAGTGCGACGATCGCGCTGGCCGACGTGGTCACCCTCAAGAACGGAGATCGCATCACCGGGACGCTCGTGGACGTTAAAGGCGGAAACCTGGATCTGCAATCCCCCATCCTCGGCAGCCTGTCCATTCCTATGGCACAGGTAGCGTCTTTCTCCGCCGAAAAGCCTGTGGCGGTGCTGGTGAAGGGCCAGGAACCTGTCCAAGGACAGCTCACGCTGCAACCGTCGGGCGACTGGCAGGTGGCGGAGAAGGGCAAAACGCAGACGATCGCGGCGGCAAGCGTGGACGTCATTATGCCTGCCGATGCCTACCAGAAGCTCGAAGAGCACACGGCGAAGCCGTGGCAGGACTGGAAAGGGAGTGCCAGCCTCGGATACAGCCTGCAGCGCGGCAACCAGCAAACCAACAACTTCACCACCACCATCAACGCCGTGCGCGAGGAGCCGGCCACGCCGACCTTTGAGCGGCACTGGCGCACGAATTTCGACTTGACTACGCTGCTTTCCAATTCCGAGCAGGCCGACAGCTTCGTCACCTCGCACACCCTGAGCACGGACGTGCGGCCGCAGTACCTGTTCACCGCCGACAATTTCGTGTTTGGCCTGGCCGAGTTCGATCACATCTCGACCCAGGGACTGTACTGGCGGCAGACGTACGGCGGTGGCTATGGACGCGACCTCATCAAGAACGCTCGCACTACTTTCAGCGTGCTTGGCGGTCTGACATTCGTACACGAGAAATTTTTTACAGGAGCATGGGACCAGACCGTTGACGCGCTGGTCGGCGAGAAACTCGGCTTCCAGATATCCAAGCGCGTCCGGTTGGACCACGATGTGAATTTTTACCCCAACCTCACCGACACGGGCCAATATCGGTTCGACACCTCGACCATGATTTCCGCCAAGGTGGCCGGCAAGTTTTCGCTCAACTCAGGTGTGATTGACCTCTATCTCAGCAATCCTCCGGTCGGGAACCGGAAGAACGACGTCACCTTCACTACAGGCGTCGGCTACACTTTCTGACACTACGAGCCTTGGGCCGGACGCGCTACACGTAAGCCTTATCCACATAGCACCAGCGCCAGTCCTGCCCAGGCTCGTTGGACCTCATCACAGGGTGTCCGGAGCTCTGGAAGTGGCCGGCTGCGTGCCGGCCTTTGGACGAATCGCAACACCCCACGTGCCCGCAGGTCAGGCACATGCGCAGCGCCACCCACTTCTCGCCGCTTTGCAAGCACTCCTGGCAGCCCGCGCCGCTCGGAGTGACGTTGCGGATTTGATCGAGATGAGAACAGTTGTTTGCCAATTGAGTCCTCCTCCTTGTGCCTTGAGTGCGGCTAAGGGGCGGCCCTTGATGCGGCAGGATCCCTAGTCGCCCGGCACGACGTCGGCCTCAAGCACTGCTGCCGGTTCCAGATCCTGATCGGCGCTCTGAGCCGCGTTGCCGCTCATCAAGTTCGCCTTGTTTTCGGTCTGCCGTTGCTGCCGGCGCTCACGCTTCAGCTGTGCTTTTTCGCGCAGCTTTTGCTCCCGCTGGCGCTTCTTGAAAGTCTGACTCGGTTTTGCCATTGATCAACCTCACGCAGGATTCGCCTGCATCCGAATTTGGTTCGAAGCAGAGCGTCGGGCCGTATGCGCGCCCATAACCCGGGCGCGGCTGCCTTTTGGCTCCGCTCCAATTGTTGTCTTGGCCCAGGAAGCGCGACCCACGGCTGCAAGGGCGTTCACGACCCTATTTAATTTTACACAATTCGACCGGGCAACGGACAATTACCTGCACGGTTTGTTTGCGCCGCGGTCTTGTCACACGCCCCGCCGGGTCGGCCCGACGCTCCGTTGCTCCGCCGGCGTGAAGGTCAGGCATTCCCTCGCCTGATCTGCTAAACTCGCAGTCGCGTGGCATTTCTCTTCCAATCAGGCGCGATCGAGGCGGGTCGCCGGGCGGTTTCGGCTTCGGTCGCATGCCGGCCGAGGCTGCGCGCGCCGGGCTTGTCCGCGGCGGTGCTCATGCTGCTTGCGGCTGCCCTCGTCCGTGCCGAAAAGCCCCAGGATCTCAAGCCGCAGGGCTACGTCGACGATTTTGCCGGGGTGATTTCACCGGACGCACGCAGCCGGCTCACGACCCTGTGCACCGAGGTAGATCAGAAGGCCCAGTCTCAGATCGCGGTCGTTACCGTGCATAACCTCGGCGGCGACTCCGTGGAGGACTTTACCAACCGGCTGGGCGACCAGTGGGGGGTTGGTCGTAAGAGCAGCCGCGGCGTGCTGATTCTGCTGGCAATCGATGATCACCAGTATCGCGTGGAGGTGGGGTACGGTCTCGAGCCGATCCTCAACGACGCTAAAGTCGGGGACTTCGGACGCGCGATCGTTCCGGCACTGAGGCGCAACGATTATAGCGGCGCAGTGCTGCAACTTACGTGGTCTGTGGCGTCGGTGATCGCGCAGGATCGCGGCGTGACCCTCAGCGGGACGCCGGTACGCGCGCCCGACGATTCGGGCGGATCCGGTTCTCTGCCGCCGGGCGTCGTGATCATCATCGTGCTGGTCTTCATCGTGGTCTTTGGACTGCTCCGCCGGTTCGGCCGAGGAGGACGCGGTGGCTGGTGGGGCGGCCCGGGGCCTTGGATCATCGGAGGCTTGGGTGGCTTTGGCCGCGGCGGGTTCGGCGGGGGTGGGTTTGGCGGCGGTGGGGGGGGGGGTGGCGGTTTTGGTGGCTTCGGCGGTGGCAGCTTCGGTGGTGGTGGCGCGAGCGGAAGCTGGTGATACGATCCCGATTTTTTCGATCTTGAATTTCAATTTTGAATCTTGACTGACGATGGTCACGCCGGCTGCGAGCCTCGAAAATGACGGCGAGACAGGATGGACCATGGATGAGCAATTGACAGAACTTGTCCGCGATCTGACCGAAGCCGCCGGGCCAAACCTGCTCGCCGTGATTCTTTACGGCTCGGCCGCGACCGGCGAGTTTCACGCCAAGCACTCCGACTTGAATCTGCTGTGTCTGTTCGACAAGCTCGATGCGGACACGCTGGCGCGGCTGAATCCCACCACGCGAAAATGGGTGCGTAAAGGCCATCCTCCGCCGCTCGTTTTCGCCGCTTCCCAACTGGCGCGCGCCGCCGACGTCTTCGCCATCGAGTTGCTCGACATCAAAGCCCGCCACAAGGTGCTTCAGGGCGCCGATCTGCTGGCCGGGATCGATGTGCCCCTGGCGCTGCACCACCTGCAGGTGGAACGCGAACTGCGCCAGGCCCTGGTGCGCTTGCGGGAGCATTATCTGGCAGGAGACGGTGACACCAAAGCCGTGCTCGGGCTCATGACGGCTTCGGTCTCGACATTTGCCACCCTGTTCCGGCACGCCACGGTCGCGCTCGGCGCCCCGGTCGCGGACTTGCAGAAGCTGTTGCGCAAGCGCGACTCGATCGACCATCTGGCGGCCATGCTCGGATTCAGCGCCGTCCCGTTTCACACCGCGCTCGACCTGCGTGAAGGGAAAATCGACGCAGGAAAAGTGGACGCCGGCGTACTATTCGGCGAGTATCTGGCCGCCGTCAGCATGGTGGTGAACGAGATCGACCGAAGGCTGGCCGATCGCAGCGGTGTATAAGGGCGGCTCGAGAAGGACGGCTCGAGCGATCTGCAAAGTAGAGGCGGCCTTAGGCCGCGAATTCAGGATCTCAGCGGAGGGTGGTTTATGAAAAAGCTCTTGATCGTTCTCGGTGTCCTGGTGGTGCTGGCCCTGATTTTCGGCAGCATGTACGTGAGCGCCCGCAACCAGATGGTGACCAAGAACGAAGCGATCAACGCCGCCTGGGCGCAGGTGGACGTGAACCTGCAGCGCCGCGCCGATCTCATCCCGAACCTGGTGGAAACCGTGAAAGGCTACGCCGCGCAGGAACAGACCGTCTTTGCCGACGTCGCCAACGCGCGCGCGGCCCTGCTATCCGCGCATGATCCCGCTGGAAAGATCGCCGCCAACGGCCAGTTGGACGGCGCACTCGGCCGCCTGCTCGCCATCGTCGAGAATTATCCCCAGCTCAAATCCAACGAGAATTTCATTCGTTTACAGGACGAGCTGGCCGGCACGGAAAATCGTATCGCCGTCTCCCGCCGCGATTACAACCAGTCCCTACAGGACTACAACACCTTCATCGGCCTGTTCCCCAACAGCGTGTTTGCAGGATGGGCGGGCTTCCACCGCAACGACCACTATTTCCAGGCTTCAGCGCAGGCTCAGCAGGTTCCGAAGGTGGAATTTCCGGGGCCGCCAAAGTAAGCCACCGCACTTGAAAGTCTTCTGACTATTGCAGGCCGGCCTGTGCCAGCATTTGCAGGAACTGGTTCCGGGTGCGCATGTCGATCGACTCGGCCACAAGCTTGCCGCCGCGGTCGTAGACAAAGCTCTTGGGGATTCCGCCCACTTGAAACAGGCTGTTCACCTTGCGCCCGGGATCGAGCAGGACCGGGTAGGTCACCTTGCGCTCGGCGATGAAGGGATTCACCTTGGCCGCGTCTTCGTCGGAGATGGCCAGGATCACCAAGCCCTGATCTTTGAAGCGGCTGTAGAGCGCCTGGAGGTCGGGCATCTCCTTGCGGCAGGGCGGGCACCACGTCGCCCAGAAGTTCACCAGAACCACCTTGCCGCGCAGCGCGCCCAACGTCCACGCCTTGCCGTCCAGGTCCGTGAGCGTGAAGTCGGCGTGCTGGCGCCGCTCGTCGTCGGCCTCGAGTTTCGCCATGGCGGCTGCGAATTGCGGAGAGTCCACGGCAGCCTGCACATGCTCGTAGCGCGCAAGAGACGCGAGTTCGAGATATTCCATCGCCGGACCGTTCTTGGCCGCAGCGGGCGGCTGCTCCTCGACGGCTTTGGCCAGAGTGGTCGCCACTTCCTGGAGGTTCTGGTGTCCGAAGTCCCCTTCGGTAGAGAGACCCGCGAGGCCCATGGCCAGGTTGACCTTGTTCGGACCCGGCGGCAGCGCGCGAATCTGCAACGCCAGTTGCCGCGTGGTCTCGGCCCGGACTTCGTCCGGCAGGGCCCGCAAGCCGTGGAGTTGAGCCACAATGGGCTTCTCGGCGTCGTTCCACACGGGCTGCTGGCTTTGAGCCGCAAGCCGGGGCGTGTGGCACACAATCTGAGCGATCAGAAGAAGGCTGGCGGCAAAACCGGCAGACAGCTTGCCGGCGCAAGGTCGTGAGGTCATGGCACATCTTAACACCTGCCGCCGAGAGCTCACAAACCGCGCAATTCGCTAATCTCCCATTAGAACCTGAGCCTCGCTTGCAGTTCGATAACACGCCCTGCGAGGCCCGTCGACGCGGTGCCGAAAAGGGGATTTGCCACAGGCACGTTATTCGTATTCGAATAGCTGATCGTGGTGGAAGTGCTGCCGAAGGTGAACGGCGCCAGGTTGAGTTTGTTCAGGGCGTTGTAGAAATTGGCCCGTAGCTCGATCTTAGCGCCTTCGCCGAAGAATGGCAGGTTGGGAAGTCCGAAGCTCTTGGCCGCACTGAAATCGAGAGAGCTGAAACGCGGACCGCGGAAGCTGTTGCGGCCCACGCCGGGAAAGCCAAAGCCATTCACATCGAAATAGCTTGTGGCGGGGTTGGGAAAGTTGCCGGCCGTGGGCGGCAGGAACGCGGAGGTTGTGCTGTTCGTGCCCACACCGCCGAAATAGCCGATCGGCCGGAGGGGGCAGATCGTCGCTGAGCCGAGCACCAGATTGCAGTCGTTGCTCGCCACGGCCGTCCAGGGGAAGCCGGAATGGAACTCGAATATGGGGTTGAGCTGCCAACCGCCCGCGATTCTGCCCACCCAATCGTGCCTCTGGCGGAAAATCGGCAGATCCCAGACCCCCCAGGCTCGCACATAGTGAGTGGCGTCAAAGTCGGACGGCCCATATTCGGTGGAGTCGTCGGTAGGGTAAGTCTGGTTGGTGACAAAACCCGGGCCCTCGGCCGAGACCTCGTCGAGCGACTTGCTGTAGGTGTAGCTGAACGTGGCCTGGAAGCCGTGGCTGAATTGATGCTCAAGTTGAGTGACCAGGGCGTTGAAATTGGCGGTGGTGTCAGGAGTGAAGTTGAACACCGCGCCGATCAGGGTGCTGGGCTGCGGATAAAAATACTGCAGGTTCTGGATCCTCAGCAGATCGTGACTGCTGGAACCCTGATAGCCGACCGTTGCCACCCAGCCGCCCCGCAAGGCGTACTGAACTTGCAGGGAATACAGATAGATATACGGCACCGGCATGTTGAGCGGATTCGCGTAAACATTGGGCGCTGCGTACTGGCCCCCCTGGACGACTTCGGGCAGGTTCGTGGCGGGATTAAGCGGCGTGGCCAGACCAGGATCAGCCGGATAACTGACCGGATTGCTGCTCGACGACCCCAGCGTGTAGAGAATCTTGGAGTTGATGGTGGCGCCCGGACCGCCGCAGCAGAGGCCGTAGCTTGCGACGATGGGCGGGTTGTCACGCGTGTTGTCGAACGACACGTCGTCAAACCTGTCGTAGGCGATTCCAAAGCCGCCGCGGACCACGGCCTTCGACTGAAACATCTCCGGACTCCAGGCGAATCCGATCCTGGGCCCGAAGTTGCGCCAGCTGGCGTTGTACTGTTCGCCGCCAAGGACCGCTCTGGCATTCACCAGTCCGTCGGGACCCGAGCCCGGAACGATGTTCTCAAGCTGTCCACGCGCCTCACTCGGCGGGCCGTAGTAATCCCAACGCAGGCCCAGATTGAAGGTAAGGTTGGGCCTGAACTTCCAATCGTCCTGGATGTAGACGCCGTAGTCGCCTTCACGGTAGTAGCGGGCCGTGATGGGAGCAGCGCCGGTGATGGGGTTCACTTCGATCTGTTCGAAGACCGGAGCGCCGTTGGCGAAATCCCACGGGGTATTGAACACGATGTCGGGCCGCGCGCCGCCCAGCAGGTTACTGTTGTCCTGCTCGCGATCGATTTCAACTCCCATCTTGAGCGCATGCTGGCTGTGCTGGGTCGAAAGCTGATCGCGAAAAGAGAACGTGTTCTGCGCGAAAATGCCGGGCGAAGTGTCGCCCTGCGCAGCTCCATACCGAATGCGCTCGGCAAAGGGCAGGAAGTTCTGAAGCTCGGTGCGCGGAATCGCCCAATCGATCTGGGGATTGGCGGAAATGTCGTTGTAGGCATACCGGGTGAAGTTAAGGCGGGCTTCGTTCACCATCGAGGGTGACAGGGAACTGATCCATGAAAGAAAGGCGGACGGGCTGAATCGATGCGTGGCGAAATCGGCGTTGGGCCTGTCCTGGGCCGAAGGATCGGCGCTGATGCTGTTGTAATAGGTCAGGAAGGTGCTGCCGGCAATAGTGTTCCGGCCTCGGTTGTAGTCGATTCGCGCATTGTATTGGTTTCCGCTGGTTTGCTGCGGTTGCTCGGTTTCCGCGGATTCGAATTCCGGAAGATTGGTCAGACCGGCTCCCTGGGCCGCGCTTACGTACGAGCCATAGGGCCCGGACGGGGAACCGAGGTTGACGGCGCTGCCGATCACCTGGCAGGGGCTCGGAGCAAAGGGCACGCAACTTGCAGGAAGCACTTGGGCGATGCGGGGTGCCAGTCCCGGCTCAGTCAACGTGGCCGCCACGGGCGTGTTGGGAGCGTAGCTCGCGAGCAGAGAATCAAACTGTTGCGTCTCAACGTACTGGTCCTGGAACATGGTGTTGCTGTCGCGCAGTCCTTCGTAATTGAAGAAGAAGAAGAGCTTGTCCTTCACGATCGGACCGCCCAGGCTACCTCCGAACTGGCGGAAGGCATCGTCATCCCTGATGTCGGGCGCAAATCCGACGCCCTCGTTGTACCCGCCGAATTTGTTGTACGCGTTGAGGCCGGGATCCTCATATTGAAAGAAGCCCGACCCGTGGAACCGGTTGGTGCCGCTCTTGCTGGTCACCTTGATGTGCGCGCCGGCATCGCGGCCGTCCGACGCGTCGTAGTCGTTGGAAAGGACCGTGATCTCCTGGACGGAGTCGGGACTGGGCGTAAGGACCGCGGCGCCGCCCCACTGAAGGCTGTTCACGCTGACGCCGTCCACCATGTAGTCATTGGAGGTGATCCGCTGGCCGTTGGCGCTAACAGAAATCTGGTTCTCGGTCTGGAATATCGCCGTGTTGGAGCCTCCAGGTCCGCCCGAGCCGTTGTTGGCTCCGGGACCGTTGGGGAATCCGACGGAGAGGCCGGCGCCGCTCCGGGCATTGTCTCCGAACACGCCCGGCGCCAGATTCACCAGCTCGTAGGGGTCGCGCCCGATTGCCGGCAGGTCCTGGACGTCCTGCGTCGTGAGGGTCCCCGATATACTGGCATCTTCGGTGCGTAAGGCCGGGACCACCGAGCCGCTCACGGTCACGGTCTGCGAAACCTGACCCAACTGCAGTTTCAGGTCGAGGCCGCGCAGCAGCTCCGCCTGGATGCTCACGTCCGTTGTCACGTTCGTTCTGAAGCCGCTGGCCTCCACGGTAGCGGTATACGTTCCCGGAGGGATCTGGCTGAACCGGTAGAATCCGGCCTGATCGGTCACGGTGTCTCGTGAGACGCCGGTCGCCTGGTCCTTCAAGGTGACTTTAGCCCCCGCTACGCCGGCCCCGGAGGCGTCAGTCACTGTGCCTTGGAGCCCGGCGCCGTACTGAGCATGGGCAAGCTCGCACGGAGCAAGCGAAAAGAGAAGGAAGGCGAGCGAAAGATAAAGCGGGGCACGTCGCGTCCTCATGGGGTTACCTCCTGCACTCAGGCTTCGCCCGAGCGAACGGCGGCCGGGGCGGTCTATCCCGGCGCTCCGCACAGTCCCCCACGTCCCACGACCCGACGCAATGGATCAACGGCGAGTGTCACGAATAGTATTTACTGCCCGGACATCCGCCATCGGGTTTTGATGCAATTCCCCATGTCGAAGTATGCATTTTTCGGCGCAGCGTTCAGGTGGCCTCAAATATGTGCTCCATCGCCCGCCGGATGTCCGGGGAGCGGCTGAACCATCGCCAGACCCGGCGGGAACGCAGGTTCTCCGCGCTCAGCAGCGTGATGCCCACGTCAATGCCGACCACGTCTGGATCCACCCACAGGGTTTGCGGATGAAAAGCGTCCGCAAATCCATAGCGGCCATAGACTTCTTCCGCGAAATGCTCGTGGATGTAGCGAAGCACCGGCAAGCAGACCTCCGGCGCGAACATCAGGGACCCACCGGCCGCGCACGGAACAACGGTGCCGTCAATATTACGCCGGGAGAGGGGATCACCCCAGCCTACGTACCCGATTCCGCTATCCGAAGTGGTGACGCCCCACAGGGATTCGGAGTACCCGGGGTACATCCCGCGAAGGTTCAGGCAATAGGCGCGATGCGCGTAGGTGGCCACCACCGAGTTCCGGAAGTAGTCGATCTCGAACGGAGGACCGTCGCGCCGGTCCCGCAGGTCCAGCCACCCTTGCGAGTATTGATGTGTAAATAGAGGGCCGAGGCCTACAAAACTGTACCCATGGAATAGAATGGGCTGGCGCTGGAAACGATACCACGAGCCCGCCGGGATCGACAACGCCGGTGATCCGATGGCCAGCAGATAGAGGATGGCTTCCTCGTCGTAACTCGCCCACTCGGCGCGCAGCATACCCGTTTCCGGGGTCCAACCCATGTGCAGCAAGCTGGTGACGGGGTCGAGCATCCAGCCAAAGTCCACCCTGCCGTAGAGGCCCGAGGCAAGGTCGAAAATCTCGGCGTCGTCACTGTAATATTGCTGGACCGTCACGACGCCGGCCAGCAGGAGGGCGGTGTCCATGGTGGAGAGTTCGGATTTCCACACGCGCTCGCCGGTCTTGCGGTTCACAAAATGGAAGTACCAGCCGCGGACGTGGTCCTGCCCGTAGGCCAGGTGCCGGAGTGTGGCGCGCACTCGTTCTCGAAGCTGGTTCGGATCCATCCATCGGCGGTCGGAAGCGATGCACATCGCCGTGAGGCCGAAGCCCGTAAGCGCCGTGCTCGCCACCTCCAGGTTCCGGCCGCCAATCCCGTCTCCGCTGGTGCGGACGCGGTCGAGCACGAGTCCCGTGTGGGGATCACCGGCCTCCCAGAAGAAGCGAAAAGCGCGGCGGGAGAGATCCTCCAGAAAGGCGTCGTCCGAGCTGGAGATTTGCCCGGCGGAGCCGAAAAAGGCGGGAAGAGCCGCTGCCGCCTTCAGAAAGCTGCGACGCGAGAGTTCTCTCATCTGATCCCCCGGAGCACCGGGCCGTCCTTACCGCGTTGCTGGAAATACGTCGATCTCCAGCGCGAAAACGCGCAGAACCCTTGCGCGCTTCTACCCTATACTATCCCCATGTTTCCCGTGCCCCCCATGCGCCCCGTCCCCTTGATCGCCCCGAAACGCGCGCTCGGGTGCATCACCGCAGCCGTCCTGGTTTTCGTCGCGGCGGCTCAGGCGCAGCAAGGCCCGCAGTCCGCCCAGGTTCCGTCGATGCGTGTGCACGGGGAGTCGACAATCTCGGTCGAGCCCGATCAGGTGCAGTTTGACATCGGAGTGCTCGCCGAGGCTGCCACGGCCAAAGCCGCAAACGACCGCAGTTCCGCAGAGTCCAGTGCCCTGATTCACGAATTGCGGGCGGCGTTTCCTTCGGCCACCATTGACAACATCAATTTCTCGGTCAACCCCAACTACCGTTATCCGCCGTCAGGTCCGCCCGCCATCGCCGGCTACACGGCTAGCAGCACCGTGCGTTTCCTGTTGAACGATATCTCCAGGCTTCCAACCGTCATCGATATCGCCATCAAGTCGGGCGCCGACAGCATCAACCGGCTTACGTTCACCCTGCAGGACGAAACCGCGGTGAGGGGCCGGGCGCTCGCGCAGGCGGCGAAGCAGGCGCACTCCGGCGCTGAGGCGCTCGCTGCTGCGCTCGAAGTCACGCTCGGAAAACTGCTGAGCGTCGAGGAAGGCCGGCCCGTCATCATTTCGCCGCCCCGCGAAATCACCTTCGAGAAACTCCAATCGACCACCCTAACCCCCGTCTCGCCCGGGAACATTGACGTGCACGCCGAAGTGGATCTGACCTACGAGATAGCTCCTGCCGCCAGCCGGTAGGGCGCGCCTTGTTGCCGGGCAATCAGCCGTGAGAACATGAAGCCGATACGCATGCGCAGCGAAACCGGGCATCTCGCAAGTCATGTGGAGGAGCAACTGCTTGAGCGCAACCGCGTGTGTGAGGATTTTTTTGCGCGCGAAGCGGGACGGCTGGCGCTCGCCTGCCGCGAGATGGCCGAGCGCTTCCTGCAAGGGGGACGTCTGCTCGCTTTCGGACGCGGCCCGTATGCGACCGATGCCCAGCACGTCTCGGTGGAATTCGTTCATCCGGTGATTGTGGGCAAGCGCGCCCTGCCTGCGCTCGACCTGTCGATGGCTTTTGCCGCATGGATCGACGCGCTGCTCCGGCCCGAAGACATGGTGATGGGATTCGGACCGCCGGCGGGCGATCCCGAGGTGCGGGCCGCGCTTGAGCGCGCGCAATCGCGCCACGCCATGACGTTTGCGCTTCCCGGCTCCGAAGGTGCCTACGCCGTACCCGCTGCCACCGAACATCCGTTTATTCATCAGGAAGTGATCGAAATCCTGTATCACACGTTGTGGGAAACCGTGCACGTCTTCTTCGAGCGCCGCGAGCTTGGCCACGACGTCGGCGAGTCCGCCTTCTTGTACCCCTTCCTCGGTCAGGAAAAGCAATCGACCGCCGGAGTGGTCGAGCAGGTCGAGGAATCGATCCGGATGAAGGTCGTGGACGACGCCCGCCTGCGCGAGCAGATGGCGCGTGATTCGAGCGAGCAGATCGGCAACGCCACGGAGGCGATTCGGCAGCGAATCCTGCGCGGAGGCAAGCTGATCCTGTTCGGCAACGGCGGATCGGCCACCGACGCCAATGACTGGGCGCTCGACTGCGTGCTGCCCCCGGCGGGCTACCGGCCCGTGCCGGCGGTATCGCTGTCGCTTGAGCCCGCAAACATCACCGCCATCGCGAACGACGTGGGCACCGAAGTGATTTTTCTGCGCCAGCTCATCGCCCAGGCGCGTCCCGAGGACGTGGCGGTGGCGATCTCAACCAGCGGCGGATCGCGCAACGTGATCGCGGCGCTCGAGGAGGCGCGCCGTCGCGGGCTTGTGACCGTGGCGCTGCTCGGTTACGACGGCGGCGAGGCGCTGCGGCGGGGTCTCGCGGATTTTCCCCTGGTGGTCCACTCCGACTACATTCCGCGCATCCAGGAAGTTCAGGCGTCCGTCTACCACATCATCCGCGAAGCTCTGGAGGCGCCCGCGCGTGCCTAAGCTCGAACTCTACGGAACCGCAGGCTGCCCTTATACCGGCGAAATGCGCGAGTCGCTCGAGTGGCGCGGACAGGAATTTGTGGAGTATGACGTGGAAGCCGATCCCGCGGCCCGCGCGCGCCTGCTGGGCCTGGCGGGCAACCAGCGCACCGTCCCCGTGCTGGTGGAAGACGGCAAGGTGATTCAAGTGGGCTGGCAGGGGCGCGGCTGCGTAATTGGGTGATTGACGATTTTCGATTGCAGATTTTCACTGCAGCGCCGGTGTCCTCACCGGCGATTTCCGGCCCAACGAAAAGCCGAGATGACGAAGGCTTGCTCCATTCAGGTTCGAGGCATCGTGCAAGGCGTCGGTTTCCGTCCGTTTGTGTTCCGGCTGGCGTGCTCCCTCGGCCTCGCAGGCTCGGTCCGGAACGGTGCCGAAGGGGTGGAGATTCATCTCGAAGGCGCGGAGGAATCTTTGCGCGAGTTCGCCCGCTGCCTGGCCGCCCACGCGCCGCCGGCAGCCCGCATCGCCTCTGTGGATCTCTGCCCTGCCGAGCCGCTCGGGCTGACCGGCTTCACCATCGAGGAGAGCGATCGGCGGGAACATCCGACGGTCAGGATTTCGCCCGATCTCCCGGTGTGCGAGGACTGCCTGCGCGAGCTGTTTGACGCCGGGGACCGGCGCTATCTTTATCCCTACATCAACTGCACCAACTGCGGTCCGCGCTACACGGTCATCCTCGGCTTGCCGTATGACCGGGCGCGCACCACCATGAAGGACTGGCCGCTCGACGAGTACTGCGCGCGCGAGTATCACGATCCCGCGAATCGCCGCTTTCACGCCCAGCCGGTCGCGTGTCCCGCCTGCGGTCCGCAATACACGCTGGAGGTGGACGGCCTCGCCGGATTAGCCGCCGGTGCCGGATTAGCCGCCGGTGCCGGATTAACCGCAGGTGCCGGACTGGCCGCCGGCGCCGGACGGGGGAGCGAGGGTGCCATCGAGCGCGCGGCGGAATTGCTGCGCGCGGGCAGGATCGTGGCGGTCAAGGGGCTCGGCGGCTACCATCTGGGCTGTGACGCGCGCAACGCCGGCGCCGTGGCCGCTCTCCGCGAGCGCAAGTATCGCAAAGAGAAACCGTTCGCGCTGATGGCGCGTGACCTGGAAGCGGCGCGGGCGCTGGTGCGCCTGTCAGCGGAAGCGGAGGACCTGCTGACCTCGGTAGCGCGGCCGATTGTGCTTGCGCCGGCCCGGATGGCGCTCGCCGGGGTGGCGCCTGACAACCACGAGATCGGCGTCATGCTGCCCTACACGCCTCTGCAGCACCTGCTGTTTGCGAACGGCGCTCCGGACGCCCTTGTCATGACCAGCGCCAATCGCTCGAGCGAGCCGATCGCCTACCAGGATGAGGACGCGCGTGCGCGCCTGGCCGGCATCGCCGACGCTTTTCTGACTGGCCAGCGCCCCATCGCGCGCCGGGTCGATGACTCGGTGGCGCGCTCGGGCGCCTTCGGACCCGTCATCCTGCGGCGCGCCCGCGGATACGCGCCCGGGGCGGTGGCCACGCTGCCGGCGGCCACGCTCCCGTTTGAACGTCCGGTGCTGGCGGTGGGGGCGGATTTGAAGAACACCATTACACTGGTCGTGGACGGCCAGGCCTTCGTGAGCCAGCACATCGGCGACCTCGACGATCACGCCTCGGCCCGGGCCTTCGACGAGACCCTTCAGGACCTAGTGTCGATGTACGGTGTTCGCTGGGACCGCTTGCTTGTAGCCTACGATGCGCACCCGCAGTACGTTTCCACGGCGCGCGCTTTGGAATTGCCGGCCGCGGAGAAAGTGGCCGTACAGCACCATCGGGCGCACGTCGCTTCGGTTCTCGCGGAACTGGGCCTGTGGGACCGGCAGGTGTTGGGCGTGAGTTTCGACGGCACGGGCTACGGGGATGACGGCGCCATCTGGGGCGGCGAATTCTTCGCGGGCAGCGTGGCTGGCGGATTCGAGCGCGTGGCGCACTTGCGTCCCGCCGTGCTTCCCGGCGGCGATGCGGCCGCGCGCTGGCCCGTCCAGGCAGCGGCGGGATTTCTCGCAGACGTGAACGATTCGCACGGGCTGCCCGATTTGTCCGCGCCGCCGTTCGACTTCCCCGCGCGCTACGGGAACGCCATGGAGATGGTCCGGAAGGGTGTTCGGACCTTCGCCACCACTTCCGTGGGCCGGCTGTTCGACGCGGCGGCGGCGTTGCTCGGCTTTACGCGCGGCATCACCTTTGAAGGACAGGCGGCGTCATGGGTCGAGCACCTCGCGTCTTCGGCGCCTGCGGCCGGCGCTTATCCTTTTCCGTTCGCTGACGGCGAGCTGGACTACCGTCCACTGCTCTCTGCCCTGATGCTCGACCGGATGCGCGGGCGCAACGCCTCTCAGATCGCGCGCGCGTTTCAACGGGGCCTCGCGCAAGGGCTCTCGGAAGCCGTCAAATCCATCGGCCGCGCGCGCTCTCTCGACACGGTTGTGCTCTCGGGCGGCGTGTTTCAGAACGAACTTCTGATGCAGGATTGCAAGTCTCTGCTCGCGGACACGCGCCTCGAGGTCCTGACCAATCACGCTGTGCCGCCGAACGACGGAGGCATCAGCCTGGGACAGGCCACGCTGGCCTTGTGGGATGAGTTGAGGCAGAAGGAAGCAACGGCGGCCCTCGCAGCCGCCCGATTGGCCCAGGGTGGCTCCGTCGCCCGCTGAACCTGGGATGACGTAGAGAGTAGCGCCGACCGCCGCCTTTGCGGTCCGCGTCCTTTGTCGCCGCGACGAACAAAGGGCAACAGACAACGGGCAACTGACCACTGACCACTCTATGCACGAACTCTCGATTGCCATGAGCATCGTCGAAATGGCGGAGCAGGAATCCGAGCAACGTGGAGCCCGCGTGGGCGCGGTCCACCTGCGCCTGGGTCCGCTCGCAGGGGTCGTGAAAGAGGCGCTGCTTTCCGCTTACGAACTGGCGTGCGAGAATACTTCGCTCGAGGGTTCGACCTTGATCGTGGAAGACGTTCCGATTCTGGTCTATTGCCCGCAGTGCCGGGAGCGGCGCACTTTGAATTCAATGCGCTTCCAGTGCCCCGAATGCCAGACGCCGACGCCCGAGGTGCTGCAGGGCCGCGAACTCGAGATCTTCGCCCTGGAGCTGGAGGAGCCCGCATGAAACCGCGTCTGGTGGAGGTGCGGCAGAACGTCCTGAAGCACAATGATCGGGTGGCGCGCGCCCTGCGCGAGCGCTTCCACCGGTCGGGCGTGTTCGTGGTGAGCCTGGTATCGAGTCCCGGTTCGGGCAAGACCACGTTTCTCGAAAAGACCCTCACTCTGCTCCAGCGCGATTACCGCGTCGCCGCGCTCGTGGGCGACCTCGCCACCGAGAATGACGCCTTGCGCCTCGCGCGCAGCCAGGCCCCGGTGAAGCAGATCATCACCGGAACGCTTTGCCACCTGGAAGCGGCCATGGTCGAGAACGCTCTCGAAGGCTGGGAGGTCGGCGATCTCGATTTTCTCTTTATCGAAAATGTGGGCAACCTGGTATGCCCGTCCTCCTACGACCTCGGCGAAGACCTGCGCCTGGTGCTGATCTCCGTCACCGAAGGCGAGGATAAACCCCTCAAGTATCCGACCATTTTCAACACGTCGGACGCCGCCGTCATCAGCAAGACCGACCTCGCCGTTGCGGTGGAGTTCGACTGGGCCGCGCTCGAGAACAACATTCAGGCGGTGCGCCCGGGCATGCGAGTCATCGGGGTGTCCGCCAAGACGGGGCAGGGAATGGACGAATGGCTGGAATGGCTGGTCGCGCTGCGAACGAACGCGGCCGGCGTGCCCGGCAGGTGAGCTGTGTCTGATGATGTTGGGGCAGGGCCCCATGCCAGGCGATGTAGGGGCAGGCCTCCGTGCCTGCCCAAGCCCCGAATGGGGCGAAAGATTTTAGCCCCGGGCGTGAGCCCGGGGACTCAAAGGCACTCCTCCTCATTCCCTCTCTCCCGCCTGGGCGGGACAGGGGGAATGGCAAGGGCTCGACATGATCCCTTGGACCCCGGGCTCAGGCCCGAGGCTAAAATCTTTCGCCCCTTCGGGGCTCTCGGCCCGCTTGCTTGGCGGCATTCGTTGATCCCGCGTATTTTTCCACCGATCGCTGTAGCCTATATGTGACTGCCCACAGAGCTTGACAAACTGCTAGCCCTTTGCTATGCTCCATGTGTCGTTTCCGCACGGTGAATTTTGCCGCCTGGGAGGCTCTTCATGCTTCGCATATCCTCACGCCGCGTCCCGATCGTTGCGACCCGAGGGCCAGCCCGCATCATCGAGCTTGCCCGCACTTCTGCTGCGTCTTCGCGCCTCGATGGTGAGGTTGCACGCGACGAACGGGCTCGGCCCGCCGGCAAAAGCCCAAAACCCTTCCAAAACCAGAAAAAAAGAATCTAAAATTTTGCAAAACGAAGCCACCAAGTCCAATAGAATCAATAAATCGACCCGAAAAACAGGTCAAAACGAAGCCAAACGAAGCGAAACACGATTTCCATAAGTCTTTTGGAATCAATCAGCCGATGTTAGGGGTGGCTTCGTTTTAGCGAGTCAAAGCCAAACTCGTCCTGCGCGGGGGTCAGCTGGATAAAAACGCTTCGGAACATCGGCATCGCACTCCGATCGATTTTCGAGGCCGACGGTTTCGCGCGGTTGCGGTTGCTCCTCTTCACGCTTGCCTGCCTTCATCCGTCAGCGTTCGGGCGTCTGTAGCCAGGGGTCTGAAAGCTGAGGGCTCAGGCTTATTGCGCTCGATTGGGCGCGGGTATATGCTCTTGTTGGAAGCCCCGGGTTTAAAACTGAATTGATGTGGACTGCAGGCGATATTTCCTCGTCCACACGGAGGAATTCAATGCGCAAGACACTGGTTAGGGCGTTTGTGCTCGCCGCGGTCGCCCTGACGCCGGGGGCCATTTGGTGCCAGGCGCCGGGCGGGAATTACGGGGCTCCAGCCGGGGATCCGAGTGAGTTCACGGACCTCGCCAATCTCGAGAAAATTACCTGGCACGTCTTCGGTAAGATCACCGACCTCAAGGGACAGACGGTGCGCGGAGCATCGGTAACCACCGACATCGGCCTCGGCACGCTGTACAGCCGGCAGCTCACGACCGACGTTCAGGGAGGGTTCCAGACCGATTACAAGGTGGACGCGACCACGATGAAAAGGCTTGGCGTCCGTGTGGCGGTGAGCGCCCCGGGATACCACGACGCCTACCAATTTGTGAACTTCGGAGCCGGCGACAAGACTTGGGAGATTGACATCACGCTGCGCCCGGCGACCGAGGGCGCGGATGATCTGCCGGTGGAATCGCTGGTGGAAACGCTGGCAGCGCCGCTGCGCTCGGCCTTGCAGAAGGATCCCACGCTGGCCTCGTCGCGGAAGGATCTGGATAAAGGCGCGACGGCGTTCCTCGGCGGCGACGCCGCGGCGGCCATCCCGATTCTGCAGAAGGTGGTCGATCACAACCCGGACTGCGGCCATTGCCGGACCTTCCTGGGTCTGGCGATGCTCCAGGCCGGGAGTTGGAACACGGCAGGGGATCAGTTCCTGGAAGCGGACAAGCTGGCCCAGAGCAAGGGGACGAACCCGGACAAGGCCCAGTCCTTCCTGATCGTCGGCGAGATGGAGAATTGGAAGGGCGAATACAACAAGGCGGCGGGCTTCCTGATGCAGGCCAAAGACCTCGACCCCGGGAACGCCCTGATCCTGCAGGAACTCGGCCGGACTCTTGTTTTCCAGAAGAACTGGGAAGCGGCGGACCATTACCTGGCCGAGGCCACGAAAGCCGGGGCGCCGAAAGAGAGCTTGCTGCTGCGTGTGCGCGCCCTTCTCGAAGAGGGTGATCCGTCGGCCGCCGAAGCGGTCATGAAGGACTACGTGGGCGGCGCCAGCATAAGGGACCTTTCGCCGCGGGCGCGCAACCTACAGTCGCAGATCGCCACCCGCATGAGCATGGAGAACTCGACCGAGGTCCAGTCCGTGGTGACCGAGCCCGTGCCGGAATTGATGAAGGCGGTGCCGGAGCTTGCGGGACTGGAGGCCGCGTCCAGTCAGGACGAGCTGCCGGCAATCCTCCAGAAGACGGGCGAGAACGTCAGCGCTTTCTTCACCGGTTTTCAGAACACGGTCTCTCTCGAACAGGTGCGCGAAGAGCGCCTTTCCAAGCAAGGCAAGGTCAAGGACTTTCAGGAACTGAAGTTCCAGTACCTTCTCACCAGCCAGCCTCAGGCGGGCAGGCTGGAACTCGAGGAATACCGGACGGACTCGCACGGCGATCGCGCGGCGCCCACGGGTCTCGACTCCGGCTTCATGCTCACCTCGGGATTCGCTTCGGCGTCGCTGCTGTTCCACCCGAATTATCAATCGGGCGCCAACTTTCGCTACCTTGGCCGGCAGACGGTGAAGGGCAAGGCCATGCACGTGGTGGCTTTCGCGGAAACGCCCGACAAGGCGCAGATGATCGAGCGCTTCAACACCAATGACGGCTCGGTGCTGGTCGTATTCCAGGGCTTGGCCTGGATTGACGCGGATACCTACAAGATCGTCCGGCTGCGGACCGACCTGCTGAAGCCCGAAAGCAAGATCCGGCTGCAGCGGCAAACCACCGAGATCACCTATGACCCGGTGCAGTTCAAGCAGCTGGCGGCCGCGGTGTGGCTGCCGAGCGAAGTCGCTGTAACAGTGCAGTGGGCCGGAAAAACATTCCGCAACATGCATAAATATACAGATTTCAAGCTGTTCAACACCGGGATCGAGGAGCACGTGAAGCCGGTGGATGCTCCCGTGCAGACCGTAGAGCAGCCGTAACCGCGCGGAAAGCGTTTTCGGGCTTCGAAAAAGGGCGAACGTGAAGCCGCGCCTTGCCCGGCTGTGACAACGACAAGGTGGCACGATGCTTTACGCAGGGACGTCCGGCTTTGCCTACCCGAGTTGGAAACCGCGCTTTTACCCCGCCGATCTCAGCTCGAAGAAGTTCCTGGAGTTCTACGCGACGCGGCTCTCGAGCGTCGAGATCAACTATACCTTCCGGCGTCTGCCGGCGGAGAGCACCCTCGAAAACTGGATCAAGGCCACACCCGAGGGATTCCTCTTCTGTCCCAAGGCGCATCAACGCATCACGCATACCGCGCGCCTTCGGGGCGCCGCGGAATTCACCAGCGTCTTCCTGCGCTCCATCGATCCACTGCGCGCGACGCATCGTCTGGGCCCTGTCCTGTTTCAACTTCCGCCCTACTTCCACCGCGACGACGGCGCGCTCGGAGACTTTCTCGCTTCGCTGCCCGATGACCTCCGCTACTCATTCGAATTCCGTCACGATTCGTGGCTGACCGACGAGGTCTACGCTCTTCTCAAGCGGTACAACGTCGCCTTGTGCTGGGCCGAATCGGAGAAGATGGAGATCCCTGAGGTCGCGACTGCGGACTTCGCCTACCTCAGGCTCCGCAAGCCTGACTACTCTCCGGAGGAACGCCGCGCGATCCTCGAGAGCATCCGTCCCATCGTGGCGCGAAACCAGGACGTGTTCACGTTCTTCAAGCACGAGGAAACGCCCGACGGTGCGCTCAATGCCGAAGAGCTTTTGAAGGAAATTCGCTGACTCGCTTCTATCGCGGAGTGGAAGAGTGCGCTTCCGCGGAATGCAAGGCCGCGACCTGATCAGGCTCGGCGATCACCAGGGTGGTGAAGGCCTGAACCCTGGCCCCGCGACGCCACGCGTCCGCAGGCAGACCGGCCTTCAGGCAGGTTTGTTCGAGAAACTGCTCGCGATCCCATCCCCATTGCGCCGGCACCTGGGGCAACAGCAACCCGTGCCGCAGACCCTCGGAGATCAGCAGGCCGTGCCGCCCGATCTCGATCGCTTCCGGAGCGATGTCCGCGAGCGGCGAGAGCACGCTGATCTCGATGCTGATGTCGGGAAGTTCGGCCGGGGTCACCGGTGGAAACCGCGGATCGTGGAGAGCGGCCGAGGCCGCGCTGCGGGCGACGTTCCGCGCCAGCGCTTCGTCGCTTTCCACCTGGCCGATGCACCCGCGCAGCTCACCGTGCAGCCGCAGGGTCACAAAAGCGCCCCCATTTTCCGCGAGGGCCCCGAAGTAGCCCTCCATGTCCGGGCTGCCATGCCGCAGAACTGCGGCCTCGAGCGCCTGCCGGGCGAGCGTCAGCAGCTTTTGACGCTCCTCGTCAGTGAGCGGCGACATCCTTCTCCTTCTCTTCCTCCACTTCCGGCATGACGACCATGCGGGGCCGGAGCGGCTGGCGCACGCTTGAGTCGAGCTTGCGCCAGAAGAGCCAGAAATAGTGCGCCGCGGAGACAAGGGCGGAAACGACCACCAGCGCCAGCAGCAGCCATCCCGGCGCTTTCATCCAGGGGAAGCGCGGTTCGAGCACCAGGGCGGTGATGGCGGCCACTTGCAGGACCATCTTGGTCTTGCCGAGGTCAGAAGCTTGAATGATGAACCCTTCCGCGGATGCAATCGCCCTGAGGCCCGAAACGGCGAATTCCCGGCCGACGATGATCACCACAAGCCAGGCCGGGATGAGGCGCAGCTCCACCAGCGAGATGAAGGCCGCCGAGGTCAGCAACTTGTCGGCTATGGGATCGAGCAGAGTGCCGAGGCGCGAGATCTGGCCGCGCTTGCGCGCGAAATAGCCGTCCAGCAGATCGGTGGTCGCCGCCGCTAGAAAGACGCCGACCGCCCACAGATCCATGTTGGGCTGTGTCGTGAGCAGCAGCACAACCAGCAGCGGAACAAAGAAAATCCGAAGTATGGTGAGCGAGTTCGGAAGGCTCATGGACTTCACTGCATCCCTGAGCGGAGACGGAAAGCGGATACCGGTCAAACGCCCCGTCAGCGGGAGACTTACACTCCAAGGCCAAATATAACCAAGCGCCTTTCGGGTGTCAAACGCAGCAGGCCGCAGCAGGCCGGTTCGAGCGCTGGCGGGGCCGCATTCGCGCACCGGGCCGGACGCCATCCGCAGACTTTTGCGACGCGGAGCGTGCACGTTAACGGAGCCTTCAGGAATCCGCTCGTACACTGCGAGGCGGAGCATCGGTACGCGACTACGATGGTAGTCAATCTCTGTAGTCAGGTTGAGCGTGACCTGATTTCATGCGGCTGAGAGGAGCATTCTTTCGATCCAAGCGCCGCATGGCGGCCCTAGCCCCTTGTGCAAAACCTATCTGCAGTGTAACGACTTTGTAACAACAGGAAAAGCATGCGGCCAAGGGCCTCCCGCCCGGCAAAATCCGGCGCTAATCCGCTGAAAACACGGCAAAAAGGGAAAGAAGCCCGAAAACAGCCCGATCTTGCGGTGATACGGGCGCGATGACCCCGCCCGGCGGGCGCGGGCGGGTTTTCCACATCGATTTCCACAGGCTCTGAGGACGCATAACTCCCGTCCAGAGCCGCTTTCGCCGCCCGAAGACATCTCCGGGCTAAGCGCGCGTGAAGCGAGATCGCGCTTACCCGTCTGCGAACAGGTGGCTTGGGCGCTCCGGCGCGGTTGTAAGGTTAATCCTCTGGATAACGCGGCTCCGGATCGGACGACGGGCTGGCGACGGGGGCCGCGCGGTTGACGGCCTGGGCGCCGGACGTGAGTTCAGCGATCCGGTGCCGGAGCGCGTCGAGGCCCTCGCCCGTGCGGGCTGAGACGGCAACGTCCGCCGGCCCTTGCGGCAGACGCTCGCCGGGTTGCAGCAGGTCAAGCTTGTTCCATACCTTAAGCCTGGGCGTCGAGCTCAATTCCATGCTTTCGAGCAGGCCGTCGACCGCAGCATCCTGGCCTTCGCGATCCGGGTGGGAGGCGTCCGTGACCTGGAGCAGCAGCGCCGCGTCCTCCAACTCCTCGAGCGTGGCGCGGAACGACGCCACCAGATGCGGAGGCAGACGGCGAATGAACCCGACGGTGTCGGAGAGCAGCACCTGCCGGCGCGCATCCAGTTTCACCGCCCGCACGGTGGGGTCGAGGGTGGCGAACAAACGGGCGGAAGCTTCCACCTTGGCCGCGGTAAGGGCGTTGAAGAGGGTTGATTTTCCGGCGTTGGTGTAGCCGACGAGGGCCACCGTCTGCCAGCGTTGCTCGCGGCGATGCTCGCGATGCAGGGCGCGCTGCGACCGCACTTTTTCGATCCCTTCGCGGAGTTTGCGGATGCGGGCGCGGATCCGGCGCCGGTCGAATTCAAGCTGTTGCTCGCCGGGTCCGCGCGTCCCAATGCCGCCGCCCAGGCGCGAGAGCAGTGTTCCCTGGCCGCCCAGGCGCGGAAGCAGGTAATTCAATTGCGCCAGCTCGACCTGCAGTTGTCCTTCGCGGCTGCGGGCCCGGCGCGCAAAAATATCGAGGATGAGTTGGGTGCGGTCCAGCACCTTGAGGCCGAGCGCCTGCTCGAGGTTGCGTAGCTGGGTTGGGGACAGGTCGTTATCAAAGATCACGCACTGAGCGTGGGCGCCGCGCGCGAGCGCCTCGACCTCGTTGACTTTGCCGCGACCGATGAGGGTGGCGGGATCTGCGCGCGGCGAGCGTTGCAGGGTGACGGCGAGCACCTGCGCGCCTGCGCTGCGGGAAAGCTCGGCGAGCTCCTGCAGGGATTCCTCGCCCTCTGCGCCCGTCCGAGGGGGCAGGCCGGGACGCCGGCTCGGCGCCCAGCCGACCAGATGCACCTTTTCGAGCGACTGCGCGGGACGAATCGAGTTAGCCCTCAGGCGACGGCGAGACGGACACCGGTGGTGCGCCCGGCCGAGGCATGACCACGGTCGAGATGGCGTGCTTGAAGATCAGTTGCTCCTGGTGGTTGCTCTCGAGAATCAGGGAGAACTTGTCGAAGCTCCGAATGCGCCCCGTCAGCTTCACCCCACTCACCAGGTAGATGGTCACGAGCGCTCTCTCTTTACGCGCGGAATTCAAGAATCCGTCTTGTATATTCTGGGACTGCTTCTCGGGGTGTTCTCTTCTCTCAGCGGTAGCAGTGTTCATGGCCATATCCCGGAACTCCGAAATGATGAAGAAGCCGACCCCCGCCGTTGCGGCGAGTTGCCGGAAAGCGCCTGCGCCAGCCATTCGAAAACCTGCCGTTCGACGGCGGGGTCGTCACCGAAGCCCCTGAACCAGTGTACGCCGGGCTCGCGCCGGAACCACGTCATTTGGCGCTTGGCGTATTGGCGGGTCTGGGATTGGGCCTCACGGATCGCCTCTGCACAGGTCACCCTATCTTGGACGAACGCGCGAGCCTGCCGGTAACCTAGTGCCTCGAGTGGCGGAATCAGAGCGGCCTGGCCGCGCGCGAGCGCCCTCCGGACCTCTTCGGTGATGCCGCCAGCGAACATCCCTTCCGTGCGAGCGTTGATGCGTCGCGCCAAGGCCTCTCGCGGCGGAGCCAATCCGATCTTGCAGGTGCGGAAGCCCTGCAGGGCTTCGCGGCCGCGTCCGAGCAACTCCGAAAAGGGCCGGCGCTCGACGAGACAGACCTCCAGCGCCCGGACGATCTTTTGGGTGTCGCGCGGGTGGACGCGCGCGGACGTCTCCGGGTCTTTGCGGGCCAGCATCCGATGCAGAAAGTCGCGTCCTCGCCGCTCTGCCATTGCCCCCAGACGCCGCCGTAACGCTTCGGAGCGCTTCGGACCTTCAAACAGTCCCGCGAGCAGCGCCCGCAGATACAGTCCCGTGCCTCCCGCCAGAATGGGCAACGCGCCCCGGCTCCGGACATCTTCGAGGGCCTTCAGGGCCTCGCGCCGGTAATCTCCCGCCGTGAACGTGCTTTCGGGCTCAGCCACGTCAAGCAGGTGATGCCGGATTCCCTGGCGCTCGGCGGGGCCCAGTTTGCCGGAGCCTACATCGAATCCTCGATAGACCTGCACCGAGTCGAAGTTAATGACCTCGCCGCCGAAGGCGAGCGCCAGGCGAATCGCGAGGCCCGATTTGCCCGAAGCTGTCGGCCCCACAATCACGACCAGGGGGTACTCTTCTGCGCCCGGGTCTAGCGGCTCCACCACAGCACCCGCAGATACCGGTACAGCAGCAGGCACAGAATCAAGGCCAGCACAATCATCGCGCCGAGGAGTTGCTGACGCCATCGCTGCATGGATGCCAAGACTCGAAGGGGGACTGCCCGATTCGTGCGCACCGGCGCCGGTCCGCCCTGGCAGAAAATCAGAGACCAGGCCTTGAGGCGCGCGGTTCGAGCGTCCTTCCAGGTTCACTGAGCACCATAGCCTAAGTTGTACAAAAAGATGAATCGCAATTTCAGGTCATTGCCCTTGTATTCTTCGGGCAAGGGCGGGAAGGGAACAGAAGCGTGAATGGAGGCGTGGGCCGCCCCATCCAGCGCCGGGGAACCCGAGGACAGCACCAGATCGATATCCGGCACGCGGCCGTCCTTCAGGATCGAAAATTGAATGGCCACACGGCCTTTTTGTCCCAGTCGCGCTGACTCTGGCATGAGGGCATACCAATTCTCGCGCACCACTCGCACGATGCGCGCCAGGTAGGGTCCGAAGTCCACTCCTTGCGTGTCCGACAGGATCATCGGACCTTCAAGCGAAAAGTTCGAATTGGGGTTGTTGAACTGGCCCATGGAGTCGCCTGGGCCCACGACCTGACCATGGGCGCGGCCTTGGGCGGCGGCCTGAGCCGCCTGGTCGACCATTTCCTGGGGCGATGCCATGGCGAGGTGTGTCGGCGATTGCGCCGGCTTGGGCACATCCTCGAGCTTCAGGCCGTCATCCTGCTTTTGCGGAGCCGGCGGAGCGGTGGCAGTTGCTTGCTGCTTGGGCGCGGGCGGCTGAGGTTGGGGCTGGGGTGGAGGCGGCGCGGGCTTGCCTCCTCCGGCGATTTCTGGCGCGGGCGTGTTCCCCTTGGAAAAGGGCATGGGGGGAGCCTCGGGCTTCACCACCGGCGCCTTGCCTTGCGCTTGCCGGTCTCGATCTGACTGCAGACGGGCCCGGCGTTCCTGTTCCAGTTGCTTTTGGAGATCCGGAGGCAGCACCAGAAAAGTTGGCTGGGGCGGCTGCTCGGGGGCGGTCTCGAGAGCAATCAATCGCTCATGACGGCTGATCATGCTGCCGACCAGGAGAATCAGGGCCAGCAGCACGACGTGTCCCAGAAGGGCGAGCTGGAAAATGGCAAGGAAACGCCACCGTTCCGACTCCGGCTCGAGCTCCAGCAACAGATTCAGGTCGTCCCGCGAATCAGTTCTCAACGGCTTACCGGTGAACCGGCCCTCTCCTGTCCCAATTCTGCGATCGGCCGCCACCCATTACGCCCAAAATGATCATAATAAAAGGCTTCCCGCTCGCCTTCTTGACTTGCCCTCGACCCATCCGTTACGGCGCCGAATCGACCGTTCAATGTTACCATTTTAGGCGCGCAACCGCGCGCGCTTTGGTTCACGTTCGCCCGTCGCATCTGATGACCCGAACCCGGACAGTGACCCGATTTCAGCTTTCACCCGGCTGGCCTGTGGCCCTTGAGCCCAGATGCACCTGAACTCGCGCCGCATGTTCTTCGATGCAATTCATCACCCTCTCGGCCAACGCCAGGGCCGCCATTCCGGCGCGGCCGTCAACCGGGGGTTGACGGCGGCTCGCGACCGATTCGAGGAAGGCGCTCAGCTCCGACCGCAATGGATCGCCAGGCTTCGTTTCAAGCTTCCGGAATTCGATCTCAGGTGCCGTGCCCGTGCGGTCGACGCTGATCACGAGAGCGTCGCGGCGGGCGAAGTCGATCGAAATGTACTCGCTAGGCTGGAAGTAGCGGAACTTGCGGATTCTCTCTGTACTGGCGCGGCTTGCCGTCAGGTTGGCCACGGCGCCGTTCGCAAATTCCACCCGCGCGTTCGCGATATCGACCTTATCGGAAAGCACGGGAAGCCCAACCGCACGGACGTCGCTCACCGGCGACTCCACCATCCACAGCAGGAGGTCGAGATCGTGAATCATCAGGTCAAACACCACGTCCACATCGAGGCTCCGGCTGCTGAAAACACCCAGGCGGTGCACCTCGAAGAACATGGGATTCCGCGTCACCTTTTTGGCTGCTACCACGCCGGGATTGAATCGCTCCAGATGCCCCACTTGCAGGATTCGCTGCTCGCGCTCTGAACGTTCCACTAAATCGGCGGCTTCGTCCGCTGTGCGGCTGATGGGCTTCTCCACCAGCACGTCGACCCCGGCGTCAAAGCACTTGTGCACCACTTCGGCGTGGGCGGTGGTGGGAATCACCACACTGACGGCCTGGACGGAAGCGAGCGCCTGTTCAAGGCTCCCGAACGCCACGCAGCCAAGCTCGACGGACATCGCTTCCGCGCGCTCAGGGCGCGCGTCATACACGCCCACCAGGTTCGCCTGCTGCAGGTCGCGGAAAGCGCGGGCGTGGTGGCGTCCATGCTCGCCGACGCCGATCACGGCCAGGCGAATTGGGTCCAAGGTCTCCATCGGTATCCGGCCTGGCGGCCGGCGTTGTGGGTCAAACGATCAGCCAGAAGGTTGGGTTCGATTGACTTGCTCGTCGCAATCTCTTACATAACGTGCGGTTTCCTGCTCGTCTGTGCGGTCGTCGATCTACCCTGCCACAATCGCGATCCCGCAACGGTCCGCTTCCTCGATCAAGTGCTGGCGGTCGAACAGCAGTGTCCTGCCGGCGTCGATCGCGAGAGCGCGCGCGTTGGCCTTGTCCATCACCCGAATGGTGGCGAGACCCACCACCGGGACGTCAAAGCGCATGTCCCCCTTGCTGACTTTGACGACGGTCAAACGGCGCCCGTTACCGAGCCGAGCCGCGCGCTCGATGGCGGCGTCAGTGCCTTCCATGGCTTCGACCGCCACGCAGGCGCGATCGGCGACTACTACCGTCTGGCCGATGTCCAGGGCGGCAATCTGGCGGGCAATCTCGCGGCCGAATTCCACGTCGGCGGCCTCGTCAGCATCAAGGGCGCGCGCCGTCAGTACTCCCGCTGCGGGCAGCAAGGGCTTCAGAAACAGCGTGGAGTCCACCACCTCGATTCCACGCGCCTCCATCATCCGGACGAACACGCCGATCAGCGCGTCAGTGTTCCTGCGGTCGAGGCTATCGAGAGTATCTTTCATGACGCCGTCGGCCGGAATCGAGCTATAGAGCTGCACGTGCTTCACCTGGCCGGCCAGCGCCACCCGTCCCACTCCCTCGGCGTCGAGCAGCTCGAACAGCTTCGCCGCCTCGCCGAGGCTGAGCCAGTGGATGGTGGATGTTTCCCGCGCGAGTTCGGGCGACGCTTCCTCGCGGATGGCGAACACCACGGGGTCAAAGCCCTGGTCGCGGGCGGCCTGCAAGACCAGAAACGGGAAACGTCCGTTGCCGGCGATGATCGCGAGCCGCGGGCGCGTGAGCGGCGCCGCCTCCTGAACCATGGGTTCTGCCGCCAAATTGTCTTCTCCTTAGGTGCTTAGCAGTCAGGCCGGCCCCTTCTAAAACGAAGAATAGCGCTGCCGTCGCCGAATCCGGACCGCGCGGTGACGTTTCTCGCGCGCGTCGTCGCGGCGCTGTTACTCCGCCATGGCCCTTTTGCGCCGCCGTCCTGACCCTTTCAGCACGCCCTGCTCGGATGAGCGGACAAATTCCACCAGCGCGCGCACGTGCGGTGAGGTGAAGGCGCGGGCCTCGATCGTCTCCAGCGCCTGGGTGGTGTTCAGGCCGGAGCGGCACAGCAGACGGAGCGCCTCGTTGATCTCGTTGATATCCGCCCGTCCCAGGCCGCGGCGCTCGAGGCCGATTCCGTTGGCGCCCAGCACCTCCACCGGGCGCGGCGCGGTGGTCTTGGAGTAGGGCAGCACGTCCTGCGTCACCACGGTGTAACCGCCCACAAAGCTATAAGATCCGATGCGGGTGAACTGCTGCGCGCCGCTGAACGCGCCCACCGTGGCGTGGTCGCCCACCTCAACGTGGCCCGCCAGGGTGCATCCGTTCACCAGGATGATATGGTCGCCCAGGCTGCAATCGTGGGCCACGTGCACGTAGGCCATCAGCAGATTGTGACTGCCGATGCGCGTGACGCCTCCGCCCACCGCGGTCCCTCGATGAATGGTGACAAACTCCCGGAAGGTGTTGGCGTCGCCCACCTCGACGCGCGTGGGCTCGCCGTGAAATTTCAGGTCCTGGGGAGCGAGGCCGATGGACGCGAAAGGGAAGACGCGGTTGTTGCTTCCCATGCGCAGAGGCCCGCCCAACACGACGTGCGCCATTACCTCGCAGCCCTCGTCCAGCTCGACGTCGTCGCCGATGACCGTGTACGGCCCCACCGCAACACTCGACGCCAGCTTCGCCTGAGGATGAATGATGGCCGTGGGGTGAATGTTCATTTTTCCGGGCGATCCACGATGGCGAACCGCACCGTGGCCTCGGCCACCAGACGCCCTTCCACCAATGCGCGTCCGTTCATGGTGCCAAAATGATTCTTGCGGCTTACCAGTTCCATTTCCAGGCGCAACTGGTCGCCGGGGATGACGGGCCGGCGGAACTTCGCGTTCTCGATGCCGGTAAAGTAGACCAGCTTGCGGTCGCGGTCGGGCAGGTTGTGAAAAGTCAGGATGCCGGCCACCTGGGCCATGGCCTCGATAATGAGCACGCCCGGCATGACCGGCGCGCCCGGAAAATGGCCCTGAAAGAAGGGCTCGTTGATGGTTACGTTCTTGAGGCCCACGATCCGCTTGTCAGCCTCGAGCTCCAGAATGCGGTCGACCAGCAGAAACGGATAACGATGAGGCAGGATCTTCAGGATATCGATGATGTTGAAGACCGCCGCCGGTCCAGTCTCGGGGTTTGCATCGGCCAAGATGTCAGATCTCCTTCAGCGCCGGGCGTCTTTGGCATGCTTGCCCGCCCCACCCGCCGCGCCGTCATTATAGTCGAAAGGCCGAGCCCTCCCCAAGCGCCGCCAGACATGGTCCGCGACCGCTCAGCGCGTCCGCAACCTAGTCTTTCGGTGTCTTTCGGTGTCTCTCGGGCCGGCGTTGGCAGAATGAACAAAAATTAATTTGCTTTCCCGTAGCCGGTAGGCCACCATCAAGGCCTCTGACCACTCAGTCGGGGCAGGCTTGCCGAGCCGTTGATGGAGTCTTTTCCCCCCTCTCGATTCCATTGGTGTCTGGCAGGCCTTCCCCACTCACACTTCGGGACAAAAAGCGCGAATTCCCCGCTCGTGGACGGCGTCCGCCTGCATCCTCGTCGATTTTTTGGTAAACTCGCAAACTCTCTGTGGAGAGAATCTATGCCCTGCCTCGGAAAGCCCCTACCGGTTGCAACCCTGTTCGCGGCCGCTCTCACTTTCACCTGTTCCGCCGGAGCGCCCCTGGCGCTAGCCGATGGACCCTACCCCGTTGTCGTCGAGCATAACGTGGAGGCCCGGATGCGGGATGGCGTCGTACTCCGGGCGGACGTCTACCGGCCCGATAAGGAAGGAAAATTCCCGGTGCTGCTCGAGCGCACGCCGTACAACAAAGGCGATGGCGAGAGCGGATTTGCGCGGCAGGCAGCGGCGCGCGGCTACGTGGCGGTGATCCAGGATGTGCGCGGCCGTTATAGCTCCGAGGGTGAGTGGTACCCCTTCAAGCACGAGTCCGACGATGGCTTCGACACGGTGGAGTGGGCTGCGGCGCTGCCTTATTCGAACGGCAAGGTCGGCATGTTTGGAGGGTCTTACGTGGGCGCCACGCAAATGCTGACTGCAATCACCCATCCGCCGCATCTCGCGGGGATATTCCCCGTGGTCACCGCCTCGAACTATCACGACGGCTGGACGTATCAGGGGGGCGCTTTCGAGCAGTGGTTCGATGAGTCGTGGACGTCTGGCCTCGCTCAAGACACGTTGAACCACAAGGTTCAGGCCGCCACCAATGCCCGCGAAGGGGATGGCCGACTGCCGCTCACCACTTATCCGCTGTTCAACTTCGACGCCGCCCAAGCCACCAGCCTCGAGACCCTGGCGCCTTACTTTCTCGATTGGCTCCGGCATCCGGGCTATGACGATTACTGGAAGCGGTGGTCGATTGAGGAGCATTATGCGGACATTCAGGTGCCGGCCTACGTTGTGGCGGCCTGGTATGACATCTTTCTTGGCGGCTCGCTCCGGAATTACCTGGGCATCATCTCGCACGGCGGAAACGAAGACGCGCGCACGAAGTCACGGCTGCGGGTGATGATCGGCGGACATGCGGGCGATGGGCCCAAGATCGGTGATGTCGACTTCGGTAAACAGTCGGTGCTGGATGAGAACGGCAGGAAGCCGGGGTCAGGCGACTTGATGCTCGACTGGTACGACATCCTGTTCAAGGGTGAGGACAACAAACTCGCGCATGAGAAGCCGGTTGAGCTTTTCGTCATGGGACCGAACGCTTGGCGTGAGGAGTCTGCCTGGCCGCCGGCGGAGGCGCGGCCGACGCTCTATTATTTGCACTCCGCTGGACGCGCCAACTCCGCAGAAGGCGACGGCACACTCAGCAGGTCGGCATCCGGGCCGGACGCTGTGGATCGCTTCACGTACGATCCAGCGAACCCGGTGCCGACCGTCGGCGGACCCCTCTGCTGCGACGGCGGGCATCTGGCTCCGGGGGCCTTCGACCAGCGGAAGGTGGAATCGCGGCCGGACGTGCTGGTCTACACCACCCCGCCATTCGACCGCGACTACGAAGTCACGGGTCCGGTTACGCTGGACGTCTACGCCAGTTCCACCACCGTGGATACCGACTTTACGGCCAAGCTGGTGGACGTGGGTCCGGACGGCTTTGCGCGCAACCTGACCGAGGGCATCGTCCGGGCCCGCTACCGCGATTCGCAGGAGACCCCGCAACCCCTGCAGCCGGGCAACGTCTATCGCTTCCACATCGACTTGTGGGCCACCAGCAACGTGTTTCTGGCCGGGCACAAACTGCGCCTGGAAGTCTCGAGCAGCAACTTCCCCCGCTTTGACCGCAATTTGAACACCGGGCAGGATGCCGGACAATCCGCGAGCTTCGTCGCGACCACCAACGCGGTCTATCATGACCGGGCGCATCCATCCGCGCTCACCATCGATGTCCTGGAGCCGTGAAACCGACGGTCACGCTGGCATTCCCAGTGAGGACCGGCCCCTCATCGCAGTCGTGCACGAAGAACAAACACACCAACACAACGTTCACAGAGCTCACGGTCGATCGCCGCCCGGGGATCGAACGAAAAGATTGCACCCGTTGGGCGGGCGTTCCCGTACTGATAGATGAAGGGTTCGGCAGCACCGGTTGAGGCGATGGCGTGAAGGACCAGACACGGGAATCGCAAAACGCCGCGCTCGCACGGGCAGCGGCCGGTGATACGGCGGCCTTCGAAGAGATTGTCCGCGCGCACCAGTCGATGGTGTTCAGTGTGGCCTGTCATTTTCTGCGCGATCCCGGGCGCGCCGAAGAGATCGCGCAGGAGGCTTTCCTGCGGCTGTACCAGAACCTGGATCGGATCGAGTCGCCGGAGCACATGGTTCAGTGGCTCAGGAAGGTGACGTGGCGCTGTGCCATCGACGAGTTGCGGCGGGCCGGCCGCGGCAAGGAGACCCCACTCGAGGATGTGGCGGAACCCGCAGCTCAAGAACGGCGAGGAGACGTGTTGCTGGAAGGACGGCTGTGGAAGCTGGTTGGGTCGCTTCCACCGCGCGCGCGGATGATGGTGATCCTGCGCTATCAGGAGGATCTGGATCTTGCGGAAATCGCCAAAACGATGGACGTGCCGCTGAATACAGTGAAGAGCGGCCTGGCGAGAGCGGTCGGCGTGCTGCGCCAGAAACTCAATCGGGTTCTCGGAGATGTGAAATATGAAACCGCTTGAAGATGAGCTTCGGAACGCTTTGAAGCGCCGCGAACCGCCCCCAGGCTTTTCTGGCCGGGTGATGGCCCGGGTGGAGCAACTGGCAGAGGATCGTGTGCGAACCGCGGCCAAGCCCGCCCCCCGGCGGGCGCCCTGGGTGCCTTCGTCATGGTTCGGACGCCAGGTGTCCGTCAGCTTCGGCGCCGTGGCCGCTCTAGCCGCCGTCGTGCTGCTTACGATCGGCGTGGCGGTGTGGCAGCAGCACCGGATCGTGCAGGAGCGCAGGGAAGGTGAGGCGGCCCGCGCGCAGTTGATCGAGGCATTGCGGCTGACGAGCAGCAAGTTGAATCACGTGCGGACGAAAGTGCGGTCGGTAACCGACGATGGAGCGCTCGACCACGCGCCGAACCGGCACCGGTCAAGCTCGGAGTTCCCGTTCGACGGGCCGCAATCCGTGGCTTTGCCCGCAGCCTGAACGGAGACGAGTCGCCGGAGAGTTTGCATGAAGGGCCGGAGCATCCCGGCCGCAGATGAGGAGCTGATTATGAGACTGAAATTCGAGAGCATCGCAAAGATCCTGGCCGGCGCCAGCGTGATTGCGCTCTCGGCCGCTTTGCCGGCCCGGGGGCAGAATCCGAAGCTCGACCTGGGGAATCTGAGCAAGCTGGCGGACAAGGCTGACGAGGTGGTCGATGTGACGCTCGACGGCCCCACCCTCAAGTTTGCGGAGAAATTCATGCAGGATGATGACGACGAAAAAGATGACGCCGAGGCCCTTCGGATTATCAAGAACCTGACCGGCATCTACGTCAAGAGCTTTGAGTTCGACAAGGCTGACGCGTACTCCGATGCCGACGTGGATGCGGTTCGCGCGCAGCTTAAGGGACCAGGCTGGTCGAAGCTGGTGGACGTGCAGAGCAGGCGCGACCACGAGTTGGACGAGGTCTACATCATGACCGATCCCTCGGGCAAAAACCTGGGTCTGGCGGTGATCGCGGCCGAGAGGGAAGAGTTGACGGTGGTCAACATCGTGGGACCGATTGACGTGGACCACCTCGCCGACCTTCAGGGTAAGCTCGGCATTCCCGACGACCTGGACCTGAAGGATGGAAAGCATGGAGGCCACCATGCGCACTAGATCCTCCCTGCTTGCGCTTGGCCTCATGGTGACGTTTGGCGCGGCGGCCGCGCACGCCGGCGACCGCGAGTTTCACGAGATCGTGCAGCGACTCTCCGCCGCTTATCAGAAAAAGCCCATGCCGTTCATGGGCTTCGTATCCCTGGTGGGACGTTTCGCAGAGCCGGAGGGCGTAAGCGGCCTGAGGATCGCCATCTTCTCGGACGTCGATGCTTCCCGCCACCTGGATGCGGCCGGATTCGACGCGTTTGTGCAGGGGGTCGCCGGCGCGGATTATCACTCACTGGTCCGGGTGCGATCAGGGCACGACTCTGATCAGACCTACATTTACGTGCGGGAGGCCAAGGGCGGTTACGAGATGCTGGTGGTGAATCTGGACCCGTCCGATGCGGTCGTGGTCAAGATGCACCTGAATCCCAAGGCCATGGAAGGGTGGATGGATAAGCCCGTCGATCACGGAAAGGACTTCGCCCACCAAAGCCACTTTGACGAGAGAGACTGACGGAGCGGGCCTGAATTGGACGGTGGACGCTGACTGATGAACCTTGAATTTCGAGTTCCGCGGGTCAAGCCTTAGTCGAACTCCCGACGCGGCGGAACCTGATCGGGCCCGACGCTGCCTGCCGTAATCTCGGCCCGAAAATAATTTTCACTCTTGATGGGCGCTCCAGCCAGGCGCCGTAACATGGCGAGCTGGCCGACGTGGGTGAGAGCGTCGGCAACCGGGCCCTGAAACAGATTCTCCGGCGGGGCGTTCAGCGGCGCCTCGGAGCCCAGGTAATTGTCGAACGTCTTTAAGGCGGCGAAAAATCGCTCCACCTCCTGCGGCCACGGGAGCGGGACGGAGTTATGCCACTCCGGCTCGCCTTTTGCCAGCGCCACCGCCCAGTCCAGCAGGTCTCCGATGTGAGCCAGCAACTGCGCCGGCGTGCGCGCCCCCTCGCCCGCCCGGAAGTCCGCGAAGCGGTCCGGCGCGGCCCGCAAAGTCTTGCCTCCGCGATAAGCGAGCGTGGCCACGGTGTGGCGAAGAAGCTGACAGTTCGAGTCCATGCTTTAGTCTCGCGGTTCCGGAGCCCGCGCTAGTCCATTCGGCCCGGCAGATACATGCTGAGGAAGCGATGCGCCAGGATGAAGCCGTCTTTGCGCTCCTGCGGGAAATCCGGCTGATTCTCGGTGTTGGACTTGTCCCAGAACTCGTCTTCGTGCTCCACGGCGATTCCGCCGGCGAATCCGGCCTGCAGGAGGACGGTTATGAAAGCCGGCCAGTCGATCAGGCCCTGCCCGGGGATGCGGTATCGCCACCATCCTTTTCCGTGGATGCCGACCTGTTGAAGAACCGGCTTGGTGATCTCGGTGTCTTTGGCGTGCACGGCGTGGATGCGAGGCTGCATCTCCCAGGCGGCCCGTATGGGATCGATGTACTGGCGCACCAGGTGCGATGGATCGAATTCGAGGCCGAGGCGCGGGCTCGGCACTCGGGAGAACACCGCTTCCCAGGCCGCGGGGGTGGTGGCAAAGTTGGTCTCGGTAGGGTAATTCTCCCATCCCGTGTTCAGATCGAGCTTGTCGCAGACCGGCTGATACTGTTCGTTGAAAGCGTCGGCCAGCGCCTTGGCCTGATCCTCCATCGAGGCGCCGGCCATGCCGCCGCTGAAAGTGCCCACGAACTTGCAGCCCAGGCGATGCCCGAATTCGAGAGCGCGGATGAAGCGCGCCTGATTGTCACGGCGCTGGGCGGCGTCGCGCGCAATGTGGTTGTACCCCCACATGCACTCGATGCTGATGATCCGCACGCCGGCCTCGCGCGCTGTGGCCAGCACCTGGTCGATCTGGCTGTCACTGAGGTGTTCGGGGCCGAACGTATCGGTGACCGGAACCACCACGCCTTCGTATCCCGCGGAGGCCGCGAAGCGCAGCTTCTCCGCCGTATACGGCGTGATGATGGAAAGCTTCGGATACTTCGTCGGCCCCGGAACGTCCGGTGCCGGAACGTCCGGTCCCGGGCTGGGCGCACTCAGGCCTGCGCCGAGCACACCCGGCGCGTGCAACGCCGCCGAAACCCCCGCCGCTGAAACGCCCGCCGCCTTCAGGAATCGCCGCCTCTCCACCTTGGACATCGTCTCACCTCCGGAAAAAATCCGAACCGGCAGCATAGACCAAAAGAGCGCAATTCGGAAGCACGTTTCCGCGTCGCGTCGCTTTCAAGACGGATCTCACGTACGAAATTGACGCCGGCACCGAGGGAAGATTCTCGGAACTTGCATTGGGGATTGCACTCCAGGCGGCGGCGAGGTTAAGCTGTCTGCTCCTTCCGGGGGGAAGGCTTTGACCGTGACCCCGCATCAGCGAGGTCCGATGAAGCGTCTTACGGCATCCTTCCGTGTTAGCGCCGTTCAGTCCGGCGCTGCACCAAAGCGCGCAGTTTGTGCGTTCCGCCTGAAGTCATACTGTCCGGTTTCATTTCCGTAATAGGCCGTCCCGACCAACTACCGAGGATTACAAGGCGCGTTAACGGCAGTCGCTGTAGTGGTGCCATCCCGGGCCGAACACCGGCGCTGCAGCTACAGCAGTCACTTCAATTTGTAATCCTCACTCAGATCAATTCGATGCCTTAAGGCATCCGGCCTTTCCAGATCCTGGCGCGTGGGGGACCTCGCCAACCTGAATCGAACGGAGTCATATGAGAGATCATGCCTATTCGTCCACATTACGTGTGAGCATCGCAGTGTTGTCGATTCTTGTGGCAGTAGTGTTCCTGGGCGGGCTCCGGACGCGCCCGGAGCAATCGAAGCACGGCGCGCCTGAAGATCCGTTTTTGCGCGCCGAGTGGTTTCGCACCCAGCGGGCTTACCCCTTGAACGACATCCCTGCGGGCGCACGACTTCGTTCACTACAGCAACTCAGCCAGAAAATGGACGCCGAAGCTCGAACGATCGGGATCGGCGGCCAGATGGCTGGAGTTTCCTGGCAGTTGGCCGGGCCCGAGCCTACAAACACGGGCTACGCTTACCCCACGACCTCAGGGCGGGTGACTGCTCTGGCTATTGATCCCTCCGACTCGAAAATCGTGTACCTGGGCGGGGCCGAGGGAGGTATCTGGAAGACGATGAATGGTGGGGCGACCTGGACGCCTCTGACCGACAAACAGGCGTCCTTGGCCATCGGATCGATCGCCATTGCCCCGTCCAGTCACGAGACGATTTATGTGGGCACCGGTGAGGAGGACTTTTCGGGCGACAGCTACTACGGCCTCGGGCTACTCAAATCGACGAACGCCGGAAATAGCTGGACCCTGATGCCAGGTCCATTCGCAAGCGCCAGAATGGACATCGGGTCGCTCGCCGTGCACCCGACCAATGCCGATGTCGCCCTGGCGGGCACTAATTCAGGAGTCTATCGCACCATGAACGGCGGGAGCAGTTGGACCGAAGTGCTCTCCGGAACCGCGACCGGCGTCCTTTTCAATCCATCCAACGGCAACACCGCATATGCCGCCGTGGAGGGCAGCGGAGTCTACGTGTCGAGCAACGGGGGAGCTACCTGGAGCCACGACAACGGCAGCGGCGGCGGAGCGTTGCCGGCGAGCAACGTGGGCCGGATCGCACTCGCGATTGCGCCCTCGAGCTCTTCCACCCTCTTCGCCGGAATCGCCAATTCGTCGACCGGCAACCTGCTCGGCCTGTATAAGACCACGAACGGCGGGTCAACATGGACCAAGCAATCCTCGATCGTGGACTACTGTACGCCCCAGTGTTGGTACGACAACGTGATTGCGGTGGATCCCGTCAATCCCAACGTGGTCTTTGTCGGCGGCTCCGAGGATAACGGAACCCTTTTCCAGTCGCTCGATGGGGGCTCTTCCTGGACGAACGTGAGCTTCGGATTCAACCTGGTGGAACTCCACGAAGATCATCATGCCCTGGCATTTTCCGCCAATGGCGGAATCCTCTTCGTGGGAAACGATGGCGGCGTCTGGAGCACGGTCTCGCCGGCTTCGGCGGCTGTGAACTGGACGAACCTGAACAGCTCTCTGGCGATCACGCAGTTCTATCCCGGAATTTCGATTGGAGCGAACAACCCCAACCTCGTCTACGGCGGTACCCAGGACAACGGTATTCAGCAGTATACCGGCAGCATCGCCTGGAATTACTCCTGGTGCGGCGACGCCGGATGGACGGCGCTCGACTTTGTAAACCCTCTCAACGTGTACTCCAGTTGCGTGCAGTATGACATCGAAAAGTCCACTCTGGGAGGGTTGCTCGGCACCTGGTATCCTGCAACTTCGGGCATCGACACCAGTGACCGCTCGGCGTTCGTTCCCCCGTTGGTGATGGACCCTGTGACGGCCGAGACCCTGTACTTCGGCACCTACCGGATCTACCAGACAACCAACGGCGCGAGTTCCTGGCAGACGATCTCGTCGGACCTGACGGGCGGCTCGGGAGACATCGCGGCCATTGCTGTGGCTCCAACCAATAACAGGGTCATTTACGTCGGGACCAGCGGCGGCCAGGTGCAAATGACCAGCAACGCGGGTTCGGGCGCCACCTGGACGAAAGTGAACTCAGGGCTGCCGTCCCAATCCATCACGCAAGTGGCAGTGAGTCCGACATCCTCCAGCACCGTCTACGTAACGTTTTCGGGATTTCCTTCGGGAAGCGGGCACCACATCTACGAGAGCACGAACAGCGGGGCAAGTTGGACGGATATCAGCAAAGACCTTCCGAACACGCCTGTGAACGACCTTGTGGTGGATCCCGCCTATTCGGACACTCTGTATGCCGCGACGGACATCGGTGTCTTCTACACCACCAACTCGGGGAACTCCTGGACTACGCTGCTGAACGGTCTGCCCAACGTAGTGGTCCTGGGCTTGAGGATCTATCGACCGACCCGGACCCTGTGGGCCGCCACTCACGGGCGCAGCATGTGGACGATCAGCGTCTCATCGATACAGTGAGGCCACGCTGATACGGTGAGACTTCTCTGCCGCTACCAAAGACGGGGCGACCCTGTGAGGGCGCCCCGTGCTCTGGTCGAGTAATGTACGCAGTGCGGTGAAGCCCGCCGTTCAGCGCTTGGCTCTGCGCCTCATGTAGAAGGTGAGTCCGCACAGCCCCGATCCGAGGAGAAACAGCGCGCTCGGTTCAGGTGTGGGAGGACCGCCGCCGCCAGGACTCAGGACGAGGTCGCCGCTGCCGACGAGGCCGTTGAGTCCGCCCATGCACCCGTCATAGAAGCCGCCGCTGCACACCAGCACACCATCCAGGCTCCCAGTGACGTTGTCGGAGGTGAACCCAAAGAAGGCTGCAAGCAGAGGATTGACGGTACCGCTGACATCGATCGCATCGAAGTTCAAATCGCCATTGCCGGTGTAGGCCGCCTCTCCTTGCAGAAACTGCCCTACAAAGAGAGTCACAGCCGAGCAACCGCTGCCTTGCCCGGGCAGGCAGCCGGTGACAGTGATGCTGTCGGCAGCGCTCGGCCCAAACGTATAGGGACTGCTGATTGTGCCGGCGCCGCCCGTACCCGGTCCGGAGGTGAAGGAAATGACTGCGTCTGTTAGCGGCGAGTGAGTGCCTCCCACCGAGCCCAGAGCTATGTTATTGGCGGTGGCAGAGAGGGTGGTGGTTCCGCCGCCCCACGTCCACGTTGAAGCGGAGTCTTGCCCGGTATAGCTGAAGTCGATAGAGCCGGCGAAAGCCGACCCAGCGAGAAACAGCAGAGCCACCGTCGCAATGAGGGGAGCTGACTTCTTCGCGTACATCGCCTTTTCGTTCCTTTCGTGCGAGTTCACTCGCCACAGGCCGCGACGGTTTGAGGCCGCCCACCCCCAGCGTCATCTGTGCTGCCCCGCTGTCGAGAGCGGGACAGTTCAATCTAGAAGACTGCCGTTTTCCAGACAATCAGGTCGGTTACGTAAGGGATATGGGAAATCACCTTAGAGGCTAAGTTGCCGTTCTGCAATAACTTGAGAGTACACGTCCGGCTCGCTGTAGATGGAGTCAGGGCCCTGCAATTGGCCAGCAATTATGGAAAAGCATCAGTGGCCGGGAACGGCAAAGGCTAGGAGCACATTGCCGTCGAGTTGGTTGGTGTAACCGGCGTGCGCATATACAATCCCACTCACGACGGCCGGACCCCCGTTGTTGAAGGAACCGCCATGAGCCTGGATTCCGTTGACGGTGTCAAAGCTCCGGGTGGCGTCAAAGTCCCAGATCACGGCGCCGTCTCGGACGTCGTAAGCGCGCAAATGCCCGTCGAGTGAGCCTGCGAACACCACGCCCGGCATAACCGTAGGCGGAGCCATCTGGGCCGCGCTGCACCCGGGCTGGCCTATGCAGCCAGGCTTGGGCGGCCGGACGTTCCAGGCACGCAGGCCGCTCAGCAGGTCCAGAGCTACCAGTCCGCCACCCGCCTCGGCGTTCGTGTCCGTCCAGTCCGACAACGGAAAGTACCCGTAGCGCCCGCCGACTGCTCCTCCCCACTCGATGCCTCCCAAAGGCCCTCCGTGCGCCACCCGCCTTGTCCAAATCAGGGCGCCGGTGCGCGGGTCGAGAGCGTAGACGACCCCGGATTTCTGCGCAGCCACCAGAAAGTCCCGCCCGGCGACCGACTGCAGAATCGGCGGAGCGCCGAAGTCATAGTCGTCGCCCGGCTTGCTCGGGCAATTCGCCTTGGTGTCCGCAACACAGGCGATGTTCCACAGATCATTTCCCGTGAATTGTCGCGACCATAGCATTCTGCCCGAATCCATCCGGAAGGCGATCACGGCATCGGAGCTTCCGGTGGGCGGGTCGGAATAGTTGTTACCCGTGGTCACGTAGATGACGCGGCGCCGGCTGTCGATAGTAGGTGTGGACCAGATGGGCGCGCCGGAAGGGCCCCACATCTGGGTTCCGGTGGCGTTCTTGCGCGTTGGCTGGGCCTGGCTAAGAATGGTGTAGGCCTGCCAGAGCCGCTCCCCGGAGTTCGCGTCGAGCGCCACCAGGCTTCCGCGAAAAGTACAACACTGGTACTTGGGGTCTTCGGCGGCGCCCTCCTCTCCGGAGGATATTGGGACGTAGAGGCGGTTGCCGAACAGCACCGGCGAGCCGGTGATGCGCGCGGCGGGATGGGATTCAGGCCGCACCTTCCAGGCCAGTGCGCCGTTTAGTGCGCCGTTTGAAGTCGCAATCGCATAGACATTCCCGTCGGTGTCGCCGAAGAAGGCCAGGCGTCCATCGTTCGAGATGGAGATTGCGGTCTTCACCGTATCGGAGGCCTGATAGGTCCACTCGATGCAACCCGTGACCGCGTCGATCGAGTAGACCGTGCCGTCTTCACTGCCCGTGTAGAGCTTGCCCGCAAAAACCGTCGGCTGACCGTAAGTGGCTGACGCGCCCGGGAATCCAAAAGCCCATTTGAGTCTCAGTTTCGGAACATCGCTGCGATCAAGTCCGGCGCTTGCGGCAGGTTCGAACCGCGTATTCTCCGGCTCAACTCCCCATCCCCTCCAGGCGGGGCTGTCGAGCGGCGGATCCAGATTCTCGCGGCAGAACCCTTTGGACATTGCTGAAGTCCTCGGGTTGCCAAGATAGTCGGCGACGGCAACGCGTTCGGCCCGGGTCAATTTCGCGCCCTGTAGTTTCATCTCGCCACTCTGAAGGGCTGTCAAAATCGATTTCGACGACATGTCGCGCAGCGATTCGAGCAACGGCGCACGGGCCTGACTGTTAGCGACATGGCAACTGGCGCAACGCTCCCGGAATACGGCGGCGCCGTCTGGAGCTTGGGTGGTCTGTCTCCGTCGACAACCCGCCAGGCTCAAACACATCAATAAGCCGGTAAGAATTACCCCCACAGTTTTAAAGATTGGGCCCGTGCCACCGTAAAGGAATCGCGGCCGCAATTCGACCTGAATCAAACCGAGATGCATTCCTGAGCGTGTACGCACTGACGCGGGCCCTCCTGAGAGCCGGCCTCTCGCCATGAAGACACAGCAAGTAAGTAGCCACTCTGATCGCTGTTTTGGCTTGGTTCTCCTGAAGATAGACTCTCGTCGGTAGGGCTCGGTGCGAAATTGGAGAGGATCGAAATCGCAATCAGGAACGATGCTTGGCTATCTAAAGCCTGGAGGGCCGACGGATGACTCGGGGCCCGGCTTGCGTCGTCCGGGGGGAAGACGTCGCTCGCCGGAAAACCCCAAGTCACTCCATTCAAGGGGCGAAGTCTGCAGCCCCAAGGCAATCTTAAGGCGGCCTCGCTGGCTGGTCTATCAGGTCAAATACTCAGAACCGCAGAAGTTCAACCTGATGCCGGGGGCAATCCCCACTCAGGTCCTTCTAACCGATTCTTCGGCATTCAACCCGATGGACGGTGGCGCTCCAGGGGTTCTAACTATTGGGTGGGACCATGGGGCGGGCAATATCTGGTTTAACGCCACTCACGACAAAGATTTGTGGAGACGAACGACCCAAAAAGAGGCCATATGCACATGAAGAGGCAAACCCAGGAGAACGCACATTACGTTTGTGGCGGATGCGGCCGGCTGTTCCAGACCGTCCTGAAGCTCTATGGGCATGAGAAGAGCTGCAGGGGGCGCAAATCAATCGGATCACTCACAGCTGATCCTCTCAGCCAGGCGCTGTCGGGGCAGGCGTCCGACGCGGACACTCGAGAGCGTTCGCGGGCTCTCACGCCTCCACCATACAATTCCGAATGGCGAACCGCGTAAGGTCCGGAAGCGAGTGCACGCCGATCTTCCGCATGATGTTCGAGCGGTGCGTTTCAGCCGTCTTCACGGAGATATTCAGGCGGACGGCGACATCCTTGTTGCTCTTTCCCTCCGCGAGCATCTGAACGATCTCCCGCTCGCGTGCCGTCAGACGCGCGAGACTTCCGGGTCGTCCGTTCTGTTCGCTGGCACAGCAATCGGTTTCCGCTGTCTTAGGCGCAAAGAAAAGCTTGTGCCGCCGGACGGACTCCACAGCCGCGATCAGGTCGCGTCCCGCGTCTGATTTGACCAGGTAACCGCACGCCCCACAAGCTTCGGCTTCGCGCACGACCTGATCCGAGTGGTGTGCGGTCAGAATCAACACTTTCGTCATCGGTAGGGCCTCACGGATGCGGCGCGTAGCCTCGAAGCCGTTCAGATGAGGCATGGTGACGTCCAAGACGGCAATCTCAGGTTTCGACTCGAGGGCGCGTGCGACGGCCTCGCTGCCCTCCGCGGCTTCAGCAACCACGGCCCATCCGTCGTGAGACTCCAGCAGATCGCGTAGGCCTCGGCGCACGATCTCGTGATCGTCAGCCACAAGGATACGAATGTCGTCCATTTTTGACCTCGAAGTTCGTCATCGCAGGGCCCCGCGCAAGGCGCTACTGCGTCCTCATCAGGCTTGTCTATCTTTGACCGCGAGTCGCAACCGCAAGAGACTTGCCAAATGCCCTAACGGCACGCTGCAAGCGGACGGACTCGGTTCACGCCCGTTTAGACGTTGCCGTAGGTACAGTTACTGGTCCCTCCCGATTTGGGCCGGTCGGGAACGTCACGCTTTCGGGGTTACAATCGCCTCGATGAGTGTGCAAAATTTACCCGGCGACCTTCCCGGGCCTACCCTCTGCGGTAGGGTCTGAGATTTCCAACGCCCGATGCGCAAAGACCTTAGTTTCCGGGACGGAAATGGCGCGCTGCTTGCTGCATCGCTTCGCCGGCTACACGGGAGTCACGGAGAGATGCTAATGACCGAGAATGTGACAGCGAGCGGCCACGAAAAAATCGCAAAATCGCTGCGTATTGTATTCGCCGACGACCACTTCATCATTCGCCAGGGCTTGAGGGCCTTGCTGGAAGAGGAGCCTGACTGCGAGATCGTTGCCGAGGCCTCTACCGGACGCGAAATCGTGGAGAAGGCGCTTGCCCTGGAACCGGACGTCGCGATTCTCGACGTGGGTATGCCAGGGCTTAACGGACTGGAAGCTACGCGGCGCATTCGTCAGGGGACCCCCAAGACGCAGGTGGTTGTGCTTACCATGCACGATTCGGACGAACTCATCCGTGAACTCTTGCGCGCGGGAGCCCTGGGTTATGTGCTCAAGACCGACGCCGCGCGCGATCTCGTGCTGGCCGTGCGCCTGGTCGCCCAGGGCCGTCCATTCTTCACACCGTCTGTGGCGAAAATGGTTCTGCGGGGCTACCTGGAGTCTCCGGGACGAACGGGCGGAGAATCCACTTCGCTGACTCCGAGAGAGCGCGAGGTCGTGCAGTTGCTCGCTGAAGGGCGATCGAATAAAGAAGTCGCCAATGTTCTGGGGATCAGTGTGAAAACTGCCGAGACCCATCGTGCGCATATCATGCGGGCGCTCGACTTGGCCTCGATCTGCGACCTGGTCCATTACGCCGTGCGCCAGAACATCATCGAAGCTTGACGATTCCTTGACGGGTCGCATGCATAGTTCATCCACCCGTGTGATAACACCCTCGCTGCGGCAAGGGCCTCAGCCAGCGAATTTGCTTTTCGTCTGCCCTGCCAGAATGCGGGTAAATGTTGCCCGAGCAGCCGTTCTGAGCGGCATCGCTGCGGGTGCCACTTTAACATCTCCTGTGTCTGCAACCGCTTACTTTGTAGCCGCTGTTTGGCAGTGTGACTGCTTAGAGCTGGGATCGGGAAGGATGTGACCTTTGCCGGAACGCGCCACTGCGCGACTCATCGAGCCTCGATCGGGATTGGACATACGCAGCATTCTCGGCGACGCTGTCTGCGCCCTGTCCGAGGATGAGCGGGCGGTTCTCGTCCGGTACAAGTACGGCAAGTATGATTTGAGCCAGATCGCGCGTACGCTCAAGGTGTCGGAGACCTTCGCCAGGCGTAGACTCTTCTCAGCCTACGAAAAGCTCGTGACTGGGCTCGCGCCCTTGATGTCAGAAACTCCTTCCTCCGCGGAGCCTGGCCTGCAGGCCTGGGCTGAGGCTGCCGCAGACCCCGTCATCAAACTCAACCGCAGCGGAACGGTAAGACAGGAGGCCGAAGATGGAATCGCCGGCAGCTCAGGGGCACATCGAAGCGATGGAGCCGTTCGTGTTCGTTGACTTGCACGACCCGAATGCGTGGGTCGAGGTGGAGAACGTTTTGCCCGATGGGTCGGAGGCCTCAGCGCCTGCGCTCCAACAGCACTGACGCTCGACCCGGCACGGGGTTCGACCGCGAAGCTCCGCAGCCGGCCGCGCAGCACGAATCTGACGTTCTAGTGCGTGCTTCAGAGCCCAGCTTGTCCTGCCGTCCCGCACCTCGTCGAAGTCACAGGAATGCCGAACGTCAACGAGGCGAGGATGGCGCAGAACCCAGCCGGCGAAAGTCCGGCATGAAGACGACCAGTCCAAAGGCCGGCGTGTTCTTCGAATAGCCCGCCACGAGTTGCCGATTGTACTGGTCAAGATTGAATTCGAAGTAGTCCCCGGCGGAATCGCCGCCCGTGATCTCGAGGTCGGCGTCACGCATCGTCAGTTTACCGAAACAGAGAGATCCTCCTCGAAAGTACATGTAGCTCCGCCGGTCAGGCAGGGGCGGCGTGAGGCGTTTGGTTTCGCCGCCGGCATGTTGATCCTCGCCTCCGAACACCAGAACGAGGTCTGTACCTTCGAGGGTCGCGCTCGTCACTTTGCCTTGAATGTGCGGTGGCGGAGTGATCCCGGCCGGGTCGAGCACCAAATCGTCACCTTGGGCACGGACCCCTCGCGATTCCTTTCCATTCAGCAGGCCGGTCACCCTCACGCCCAATAGATTCATCAGGCCCTTGACGGGAAGGTGCGCCGATTTGATTCCAGTGGTTTGAAGGCGCAGCATGCCGTCGCTGGTCACTGACGGGCTGGCGTCGAGCTCGAACGGAATTCGAACACTCTTGGCAAGAATGCCCTTGACCTGCAGCTTGTCCCCCTTGATCTTCACGTCGAGGTTGTGCAGTGGCGCGCCGGGGTAAGCGAACGTGTATCCATTCATCAGAGCAGCCAGGCTGGCCGCGTCGATTCGTATCGATCCGTCATGGATCCTCATGTCGTAAGACGCACGAGTGTCGAAGTTCGGAGGGACTCCGTGCGCGGTACTGAGCAACTCCCCGCGCAGATACCCGATGCGAAGGATCATGCCAGACCCGACGTCCATCGCGACGTTGCGCATCTCGGCCTGCACCGGTTCCGAGCCCGCTCGATGGTTCGGTGTTGCCGGCGTCTCGCTTGAGGCCTGCGCACGCGCCGATGCCGATTCAGGCGCCGGCTTGTGACACGCCACGGTCGCCAAAGCGATGACGAAGAGTTCGAGCGCCACCGTGGCCGCCAGGCAGCGAACGAGTAGCGCCGGGCGCCGTTCAGCCGCCCGCGATTCAGTAGAAGGCATCGTTAGAACACCTGCTCGAGAAAGACGTGTCCGCGGGGCCGTTCACGGTTCGCGCAGCACCGCGTAGCGGCCGATCACGTAGGCGAGGGTGCCACCCAAGAAGACGTCCGAGGGAAAGTGCGCCGAATCGGAAACGCGCGAAAATCCGATCAGAGCAGCCAAAGGGTAGGCAACGTAGGGCACCCAATGGTGCCTCGGCCCGTAGCGCCGGGAAAAGATCGTGGCCGCTGAGAACGCCCCCGCTGTGTGGCCGGACGGAAAGCTCCCGCGGTTGAAATACGTGCCCTTGGCCTTGAACCACGTATGGGTGTAGTCGCCGCCGTCCTCAGGCAGCGGGATGTCGCGCGGGTGCTCGCGTCCGTCAAGCGATCGCATCACGCCCGCCAGCACGTCGACATCTCCCAGCGTCTCCGCCGAAAAGAAGGCGGTTTGCTCGGCGTAGCTGTTGTGGAACGCCAACCCGCCAAAGTACCACACCACGGGTAAACCCAGGAATACGCGTTCCGTGGTGGTCACTTTGAAAATGCTGTTGAAATCGTCGAAGGCGCCGGTCTCGCGAAAATATGGCGCCGTGTGCGGATCGAGGGCCACCAGTCCGACGGTAACGCCTACGATCGCCAGCGTAGGCTTCCAGTGTTTGCCCTTCGCGAGGCTCACCGGAAACAGCCAGATGCGCTTTTGATCGCTGAAAAAGTTGGGAAAGATGAGCTTCCAGGATACCTGTCGCTGTTCCGGCTCGCTGGCGGTCTGGGGGGCGGGTGCGGAAGCCTGCCAGGCGGCGGGAGCGGGGATGTGCCGTGGTGAAGGCGTCGCGAGCGCGGCGAGCGCCACGTCAGGGATCATCTCCGGGATCGTTTCATCGATCCCGTACGCCGGCATTCGCAGAGGGCTTGGCGGAGATGTTTCTACAAACGGATTCGGCCCGAGCGTCGCAGACTCCCATGGCGGGGATGGCTTGGCGCTTTCGCTCTCCGCCGCGGGCTGTTCGAGTTCGCTCGATGCTCCGCGGACGCCCTGCGGCGCGGTCGTAATGCTCAACCCCGATACCGCAATCAGAAGCACAGCCCACAGGCGACTATTTCCAATTGCGGTCAACCAAGCCTCCTCTGCCGGGCCGGGTCCGGACCGGCTCCCAGCAACGTTCGCCAGCCACCTTCGATTGTCTCGGAGCGGCCGAAGGCTGCAACGGGTCCGTGGTTGGTGGTCTCTGGCAATCCTTCGCGGCCGCGACAGAAAACAATGCCTCCCCTTTGGGCCATTCCACAGTCGAAACCGCGTGAGAAAAAGGTCCGAGAAGGAGGTGATGCCCATTGAACCCGACGCCAGATAGGCCTCCAAAGGGGGATCCTCCCCCTCCGGATTTGTCCCCGCGCCTGGGCGTGGTGCGGCTTGCGGGGCAGGAAATCCACGCGACACAAAAAGCTTCGAGGTGTATATGCCTGAGTACCTGAAGGACGGAATTTCGGACGTTAATTTGCAGACGCAGATCAGAATACGCGCCTACGAGTTGTACGAGGCCAGGGGCAGGGCAGACGGTCATGCGCTCGATGACTGGCTGCGTGCGGAGCGCGAAGAACTTGGCGCACTCGAGTCCAGATGGTGAGCCTTTGAGTTCGCTTGCGTCGGCGCCTCTTGGAAGCGCGCACTCTACGGCAAAAAAGACGGCGGAAACCGTAAGCGCCCGTATTGGAGAGGCTCGCGCGATGACGTAGCCTATTCCGGTGGGTTCCCGCCCGCCGTGCGCAGGTCAGAAGGGCCCGCGGGGGTGCTAGAGCCGCGGCGGGCGCTGCGCCCTCGGGGAGTATTCGTCACCAGGAAGGAGTGTTGAACTCAATGAAGTGTGCTATTCGGACTGCCGCCCTGCTGCTTCTACTCGGAGCGCTCGGCCTCACCAGCTCGATGTCCATGGCCGGACAGGACCAGTCAGCTCCGGCAGCGGACAATACCAAAGCAAACCAGCAGGACCAGAATAAGACCGGCAGCACGGCGGAAAGTCAAAAGGAAAACTCTTCCGACCGCGAAATTAGTCGCCAGATCCGGCGTTCCCTCATGAAGGACAAATCGTTGTCGACGTACGCGCACAACGTGAAAATCATCACCCGGGACGGCGCGGTCACTTTGAAGGGGCCCGTTCGGTCTGACGAAGAGAAGCAAGCCATCGAGTCGAAGACGAGAGAAGTGGCGGGCGTGACCAACGTAGACAACCAGTTGGAAGTCCAGCCCAAACAGTGAGCCCTAACCGGCGAAAGGAAGGCCAAGAGAATGGCAGGGAAAAACACAGCGGTTTTCGGGATTTATCCGAGCTATGCAAGCGTTGAAAACGGGGTCGACTCCCTGAAGGCGGCAGGATTTCGAAGCACGGACATTTCGGTACTCTTTCCGGAGAACGTGGGCTCGAAGGATTTCGCGCACGAGAAGGGCACCAAAGCCCCCGAAGGCGCCGCCACAGGCGCCGGAAGCGGCGCGGTGGTCGGCGGGGCGCTCGGTTGGCTGGTTGGCATCGGCGCGCTTGCCATCCCCGGTCTCGGACCCTTTATCGCTGCCGGCCCGATCATGGCTGCGCTCGCGGGCGCCGGCGCCGGCGGAGTGCTTGGCGGGATTGCGGGCGCCCTCATCGGAATGGGAATTCCGGAATACGAGGCCAAACGGTATGAGGGCCGGGTGCGGGAGGGCGGAATCCTGCTCTCCGTGCACTCCGATAGCTCCGAATGGACCAAGCGCGCCAAGCAAGTCCTGGAGACCACGGGGGCGCAGGACATTTCTTCAACCGGGGAGTCCGGCGCGGATTACGCCAAGAGCGATAGACCGGTGCCCCGCGAGGTCACCGGCGGCCGGGAAGTCTAGCCGGGTCCGGCCGCGAGCAGGAACGGTCGCCCGGTTGAAGGGCTCCTACGCTGCGGAGCGCAGGGACGCTGCCTGCGCTCCGCGGGGGGCGACGATTCTGAAGCTTCGACGGTCCGGCTCGTCCACGGCCCGTGTCGAAGGGTGATTGTTGCAGGCCCTCCATATAGCCTACATATCTGCGTCTGAATGGATTGACAACACTCCCAGCCCATAAACGGTCGGCCTCCCCGCACGAGCGATCCGTCAACAACGCAGGTCTGCACTCGGTTGCATCCCAAGACCGGGCGCAGTATCTTAGGCTTTTGGCCGGAAAAGTTGGTGTTGAAGCTTCGGGAGGCGCAGAGTCGATGGAGCGGTGCCGGCACTCGGACAGCGCCACCGTGGACATCGGCCTGCATCTGAGCGCCCGGGACATCACACTCGAAATCAAAGATGCCGGCCGGGGCATGTTCCCTGACATCCTGCAAGCCGCGCGTGAGGAGGGGCGCGGTCTCGGCGTAGGACTCCGCGGGATGCAAGCAACTGGGGGGCCGATTCGAAATCGAATCGAGTGGCCGCGGCACCACGGTGCGCGCCGTGCTGCCGCTCGAAGCCGCCGGACCCTTCGCCGGAGCGCCTTGACCACCACCCCGGGTTGCCGCGAGCCGCGTCGCGCGTCCCGCGAATGAGTCCAAATCGCCTGCTCATCCAATCAAACCGTTGTCGGGCGTTGAAGGGCCTGGACCCGCGAAACGGTCCACGAGGGTGAGCCCGACGCCCGGTTCAGGAATCGAAGTAAGGAGGCGAATCCGGAAATGAAAACCGCCGTTCTTGCAGGTATCCTGCTGGTGGTGCTCGGGGTTATCTCGTTAGCCTATCAGGGCGTGTCTTACACACGTCAGAAGCAGGTGCTGAAGGTCGGGCCGATTGAGGCTACCCGGAATACACGGGAACGTATCCCGTTGCCACCGCTGCTCGGCGGCATCGCGCTGGCCGGCGGCATCGTTTTGATCGTGATCGGCGCTCGCCGGGGAACATGATCCGGGAAGCGGCGAGCCCGTGTGCGGAAGCGCAGGCAAGTAGGGGGACGGCGAGAAAGAGCGCCTCACGGGCCATCGCAGAACGACAGCGAGCCATTCGGCCTGGACGGCGAAAAAGCAGGCCGCCTGATGCGGAGATCCTTGCCCATGCCCGCAAGTCCTCATACGCAGCAAGGAAGTGACGCGCTGCGGCTGTCCGCCTCGACCTTCCCCTGGCGCCTCTTCCTGCTGTCGCTCGTCGAGCGCCTCGACGCCGATAACGTGATCGGGCTCTCGGCGCAGATTTCATACTACTTCGCTCTTGCCCTTTTCCCGTTCCTGATCGTTTTGGCAGCCATGGTCGGGGTTCTCCCCTTTACCCATTCCTGGAACGGGGTTCTGGCCTGGATCACCCACTACCTGCCGAGCGAGGTGCAGCAGACCGCTTTTGACACGGTGGCCAGCCTGGCCCAGAGCCGCAAGAGGTTCCTGTCCCTTGGTCTGCTCGGCGCCATTTGGGCGGTTTCGGGAGGATTAATGACCCTGATGTCCGCGTTGAACGCCGTCTACCGGGTCCCTGAAACTCGAAGCTATTGGAGGCGGCTGGCCCTCTCCGTCTTGATGGTCTTCGTCCTGACGCTTCTCCTGATCGCGACCTTCGGATTTTTGAGCGCGGGCCGCTGGCTTGACGGCTGGCTCCAGTTGAACGCCGGAACGTCGTTTGCGCTCGAGGCATTGGCGCGCTTGGCGCGATGGCTCCTGACCTTCCTCCTGAGCATTATCTGTGTGGCCATTCTCGACTACGTCCTGCCCAATTTCAAGCGCCCCTGGCGGTGGATCACACCGGGCACGGCGATTATCACCGCGGTCTGGATCCTGACCACGCTGGGCTTCAATTTTTACGTGGTTCACGTTGCCTCTTATCACCGGACCTACGGCGTTCTCGGTGGATTCTTTGTCTTGATGGTGTGGATCTACATCAGCAGCTTGATTGCACTCGTCGGCGCAGAGATCAACTCCGAACTGCAGAAGGTCTCGCGCTGATGAACCCCTTGCGGGCCAGGCGCGCGGGGGCAGTGCTTGCAGGCTTCCTGAGCCTCGTCATGATCCTCCCCTCCGGTGCGCGGGCACAGGAGATTCCAGCGGGCGCGAGCTACGACGGCCAACCGGTGGTGGCGGTCGATCTCATCGCCCGCCCCACCATGAGCACGGACCCTTTCAAGCCGCTCCTGGCGCAATCGGCCGGGCAACCCTACTCGCAGAGCCTGGTCGACAAGAGCCGCGCGGCGCTCGCGGCCACCGGCCAATTCAGCAAAGTCGAGGTGAACGTCACTCCGGAAGCCGGCGGGCTGAGGGTCGAGTTCATCATGGAGCCTGCCTACTACATCGGAGTGCTCGAGTTTCCCGGGGCAACGAAGGTCTTCAGCTATCCGCAGCTTCTCGGAGCCGTCAACTATCCCGTGGAAGAACCGTACGAGAGGAGCCGGGCGGAAGCGGGGCGGGAGTCGTTGCAGCGCTTCCTGATGCGCAACGGCTACTTTGAATCTAGCGTCGCCGTCGAGGCGGAACTTGACAGCCCACGGCGCCTCGCCACCATTGTTTACACCGTCACTCTCAACCAGCGCGCTCGAGTGGGCAGGATTCTGATCAGCGGCCCGGCGCCCGAAGAGTCCGCGCGCCTGCTCGCCGCGCTGCACTCCGTTCGTGCGCGGCTGCGGAGCGCCAATCTCTCCACCGGGCAGCGCTACGACATGCAACGGATCCAGGCGGCCCAGTCTTTCCTGCGGCGTTACCTCGGCAGCCAGCATTACCTGGCCAGCCAGTTGAAGCTGGACCCTCCTCAGTATGATCCCGCCAGCAACCGCGTCCAGGTGACGTTCAACGTGACCGTGGGCCCCACGGTGATGGTCAACGTCACCGGAGCTCACGTGTCCGAGAGGCAGCTGAAGAAGCTGGTTCCCATCTACGAGGAGAGCTCGGTCGACCGCGAGTTGGCGGAGGAAGGCGAGGAGAACCTACTTTCGCACTTCCAGAGCCAGGGCTACTTCGACGCCCGGGTCACGATGCACTTCAGCCGCGAGCCCAACCAGGTTCAACTGACCTACGCCGTGGACCGCGGCCCGCGGCACCGCGTGCTGGCCGTCGATATCGCCGGCAACCGGCACATCGACAAGGGCGATTTGAAGGACCAGGTCGTGGTCGAGAAGGCTCACTTCTATTCGCACGGCAAATTCAGCCAGGAGTTGCTCGACCAGAGCGCGAAGAACCTGGAGGCGTACTACCAGGACCAGGGCTTTCTGGACGTGAAGGTCACGCCCAAGACGGCCGGCCGTGAGTCCGGGGTCAACGTCATCTTCAACATCGACGAAGGCCCGCGGAGCGTCGTGGACTCGGTGAAGATCGAGGGCAATCGGACCCAGCCGGTCGAGAAACTCGCGCCCGGCGGCCTGGCCGAGCGGCCGGGCGCGCCTTTCTCGCAATCCATCATCCACCGCGACCGGAACAGGATCCTTGCGAGCTACCTCGATCTCGGTTACCCGAGCGTGGCCTTCAAGTCCACCGCGTCCCCTGTCTCCGGCGATCCTCACCGCCTGGCGCTGACTTATCAGATTGACGAAGGGATGCGCGTCGACGTGGCCGCCGTCGAGTATGTGGGCGAGCGTCACACGCGCCGCCGGCTGCTCGAGCGATCCACCGACGTCAAGTCCGGCGCTCCCTTGAGCGAAGGCAAGCTGCTCGAGAGCGAAAGCAACCTGTACAACCTGGGAATTTTCGACTGGGCGAGCGTCTCGCCCCGGCGGCCGCCGGCCGATGAGGCCTCCGAGGACGTGCTGGTCAGAGTCCACGAAGCCAAGCGGAACGTCCTCACCTACGGCGTGGGCTTCGAATCCACGCCCCGCAGCGGGAGCCTATCCACCGGCGTTCTCATCCTGCCGGGCCTGCCGACGATCGGGCTTCCGAAGTCATTTACGGTTCTCGAAAAGACCATCATCAGCCCGCAGGGCTCGGTCGAATACAGCCGCCTGAACATGCGGGGAAGGGCGGAAACCGCTTCGGTATCACTGCTCGCTTCGATCCTGGACCAGAAGGCGGCGATCAGCTACAGCGACCCTCACTTCGCCGATACGAACTGGAAGTCGCTGCTGAGCGTCTCGGCCGAGAGAACCACCCAGAATCCGCTCTTTACGGCGCGCCTGGGGCAGGCTTCCTTTCAAATCTCCCACGCGCTCAATTCGAGCGGCAACAAGCGCCTCCAGTTCCAGTACGACTACCAACGCACAACGCTCACCAATCTGCTGATTCTCAACTTCGTTCCGCCCGAGGATCAGGCCATCCATTTGTCGACGCTCTCGGCGTCGTTCGTGAACGATACCCGCGACAAGCCCCTCGACGCGCATCGGGGCGTATTTCAGACCGTGAACGTGAGCTTCAGCCCCACGTTTCTCGGCTCGACCGACAACGTGGCGCGATTCTTCGGCCAGACGGCCTATTACCGGCAGGTGAAGCCGTGGATGGTCTGGGCCAACAATGTGAGGTTGGGACTTGTGTCGTCGTTTGCCGGCAGTCACGTGCCTTTCAGCGAGCGGTTTTTTTCCGGAGGCGCCGATAGCTTGCGCGGCTTTCCCCTGAATGGCGCTGGACCCCAAGCCACCGCGCTGCTATGCGCCGCCGAGAACGATCCCGCGAGCTGCACGGCCGAAGTCGCGGTTCCCGCCGGAGGCCATCAACTTTTCATCTTCAACTCTGAAGGACGATTCCCGATTCCCATCAACTCTGCGCTTGGGGGCGCGCTCTTCTACGACGGCGGCAATGTTTACGAGGGCATTAACCTGAGTCACTTCGCGAGCGGCTACAGCAACTCGGTCGGATTCGGCCTGCGCTACCAGACGCCGGTGGGTCCCATCCGCATCGACCTCGGCCGCAATCTGAATCCGGTGCCCGGCGAGAAGCGGACCCAGATTTTCGTAACGCTGGGGCAGCAATTCTAAAGGGAATCGACCGCCCTGATTTCGGTTGGTTAGCATCCCTTCCGGCCGCGAGTCGCCTCAAAGACTCAGTGGCTTACTATGACGATCCGTCGACGCATTCTCCGTCTTGTTGTCGTGATCCTGTCCGTTCTGGCGCTCGTGGCCGTGACGGCGGTTCTGATTCTGCGCAGCTCCCGCTTTCACCGTTACGCTTTGGGGCTGATCGTGGCGCAGGCGCAACAGGCGACCGGGGGACGCGTTGAAATCGGTGACTTCGGTTTCCGCTGGTCGGGACTTCGGATTGACTTCTATCGCGTCGCCTTGCACGGCACGGAGTCCGATGCCGGCGGTCCGCTGTTGTGGGCCGATCACATCGCGCTCGGCTTAAGAGTGGGGTCCTGGTATGGCCGCGACATCCGGCTGAACGACCTCGAGATCGATCATCCCGTTGTGCGCCTCTCGGTCGATGCCCGCGGACATTCGAACCTGCCCGAGGCGCCGCGGCCGCCGTCGTCGGGGCCGTCGTCGCCGGGGCCGGCCGATGTGTTCCAGTTGGCGGTGAGATACGCTGGGATCAACCGCGGGGATATCTATTACAACGACGCGCACGTTCCGCTTCAAGCCCAGGTGAAGAACCTCAAAGCCGAAGCGAGTCTCGGCGCCGGCGCCACCTACCAGGGGTCGCTGAGCTACCAGAACGCGGTCATTCATTCCGGCGACCTGCACCCGCTCGCCCACGACCTGGACGCGCATTTCGCCGCCTCGCCGTCCGGCATCACGATCAGTTCGCTCGTGATTCACTGCGGAGCCTCCTCGATCACGGGCCAGGCAAAGGTGACGGATTACAGCAATCCCTCGATTGAGGGATCGTACCAGGCCACGTTATCCGGTTCGGAGTTGGGCCGCGCGCTCAGCGATCCGTCGCTGCCCAGCGGCATGGTCGAAACCAAGGGCACCGTGAGCTATCACGGCCGTCCCGGCGTTCCACTGATTGAAGCGCTGGAAGTCTCCGGGACCTTTGGCAGCGCGCTGTTGACCGTCGAAGTGCCGCAAGCGCGGACGGCCGCGCGGGCCGTGTCCGGCGAGTACCGCCTGTCGCAAGGGGATCTCGAGGCCGTGAACCTCAAGGCGAATGTGCTCGGCGGATCAGTGACCGGCCGATTGCATCTCGCGCACCTCGCCGGGACGCCCGCGGCAACGCTTGCGGCCACCGTTCGCGACATATCACTGACCGACGCCCGAAGCGCGTTGCGTGCCCCGCCCCCGCAGGCGGAGATCGTCGCCGGCCGGCTGAATGGCACCCTCGAGGCGAGCTGGCGCGGAAGCATGGAAGACCTGGCAGTGCGGTCTGACGCCACTGTCACCGGTTCGGCTGCCCCTTCGCCTCAGGCAGGCTCGGGCGGCACGGCCGCTCCGGTCGCCGCTATTCCGGTCGACGGTACGGTTCATCTTGCCTACGACGGACGCCGCCAGGTGCTGAGTCTGACGAATACGACCCTGCATACGCCTCACACCGGGCTCACCGTGGATGGGAGCCTCGGCAGGCAAGCCAGCCTGCGCCTGAACGCGCAATCGAGCGACCTTCGCGAGGTTGACCTGCTCGTATTCACCCTTCGATCCGCGGGCCCGGCCGGAAGCGCCACGGCTCCGGTGCCTCAACTTCTGGGTCTTTCAGGGTCGGCTTCGTTTAGCGGGACGATCCAGGGGAGCTTGAGTGCTCCCCTGGCCACGGGCAGGGTGACCGCAGCCAATCTTCGTCTTCCGGGTGCAGCCTTCAAGGCCTTCGACGGCAATGTGAGCCTCGGTCCCTCCGGCATCGCGATCCGTCAAGGAACATTGCAGGAAGGGGCCGAGGGGAGCGCGCGATTCGACCTGTCGGTGGGCCTGCGGGACTGGTCTTACAGCCCGCAGTCCCCGATCACCCTCCAGCTTGCCGCCCAGAGGCTCCAGGTTGCCGATCTCGAACGCATGGTTCACCTGCAATGTCCCGTGAGCGGAATGCTCTCTGTCAATCTCAACCTGAGCGGCTCCGAGGCAAGTCCTGCCGGCCAAGGTTCGGCGCAACTGACCCGGGGGCAGGCGTGGAACCAGCCCATTGAGAATCTGAACGTCAAGTTCCAGGGGAGCGGAAACGACCTGCACTCGACCCTCACGGTGCTCACTTCCGCCGGATCGGCGACCGCGACCCTGAGTTACAACCTGAAGGCGCAGAGCTACGACGTGCAGGCGCAGGCGCCGGGCGTCCGGCTCGATCGGCTGGCGCCGCTCGCGGGCCAGAGTGCGCAAATCACCGGGATGATTGCTGTCGCGGCCAGCGGTCGCGGGACGCTGAAGGATCCTCAACTCAAAGCCACGCTCGATGCGTCACAGTTGCATGTCGGCGACCAGGACCTGAGCGGCCTGAAGGCGCAGGTGGATCTCTCCGATCAGCAGGCTCATCTTACTTTGGCATCCACCGTGTCCGGGGCGTCCCTGCAGGCGGATGGTACGGTCAGCCTCGCGGGCCGACATCAGGCCCATGTGACCGTGGAAAGCCAGCCGATTCAGCTTGGGCCGTTGCTCGCAGCATTTCTTCCCCAGGCGCCGGCCGGCCTGGCGGGCCAGACCCAGATTCACGCCACGCTTGACGGCCCCCTGGACTCTCCCGACCAGGTGACGGCGGCGGTCGAAATTCCTTCCCTGAGCTTGAGCTATCAATCCCTCCAGATTTCGAGTGCGGCGCCGATTCACATCGAGTATCGCAAGGGAGTTCTGAATCTGCAGCACGCTGAGCTTAAAGGCACCGGCACCGATCTTCAATTGCAGGGCGCGGTTCCCATCACGGTTGCCGGCAACGTTCAGATGAGCGCGAAGGGCGCGGCGGATCTTCATCTCATCGGCCTCCTGAACCAGCAATTCCGCACCTCGGGACGCGTCGAACTCGACCTGAGCGCTCAGGGGAACGGCGCGCACCCGGATATCACAGGCGCGGTCCGGCTGGCCAACGTCTCGGCGCTGCCCGTGGGGGCGCCCATCGGCCTCGAGCAGGTCAACGGCGAACTCGCGATCAGCGGGGGCCGCGTCGAGATCAAGAGCCTGTCGGGCCAATCCGGCGGCGGCACCATCACAGCCCGGGGTTTCTTGACCTATACCCCGTCCCCGCAGTTCAATCTGGGGCTCACGGCCAAGGACGTGCGGTTGCTTTATCCCAACGGGGTGCGCTCCGAGACGGACGCCGAGCTGAACCTGACGGGCACGCCGGCAGCGGCGGCCTTGAACGGCCAGGTGTTCATCGATCAGCTTTCGCTGACCCAGAGCTTCGACCTCGCCAACTTCTCCAATCAGTTCTCAGGCCCGTCCACGGTGTCCCCGGCTTCATTCCAGCAGAACGTCAAGCTGAACGTGGCGGTGCTCTCGCGGGAACAGATGAGCGTGCAGAACAGCCAGCTGAACTTTCAGGGCTCCGCCAATCTGCAGGTGCGCGGAACGCTGGCGGAGCCCGTGATCCTGGGCCGCACCACCATCGAGTCCGGCGAGGTGTTTTTTCAGGGAAGGCGGTACGTCGTGCAAAGCGGCGTGATCCAGTTTGTGAATCCCGTCGAAACCGAGGCTGTGGTGAACCTGGTAGCCACGACCACGGTGCAGCAATTCGATCTGACGCTGAATTTTGTGGGCCCCCTGGACCGCCTGCGCACCACCTACACGTCTGACCCGCCGCTTTCACCCGTGGACATCATCAACCTTCTGGTCGCGGGTCACACCACCGAGGCCGCGCAGACATCCGCGAGCACGCCGCAGTCGCTCGTTGCCCAGGGCCTTTCCAGCGGGGTGAGCAGCCGCGTCCAAAAGCTCGTCGGCATTTCGTCGCTGACGATTGACCCGCAGATCGGCGGCAACCAGGGCAATGCAGGCTCGCAACTTGCCATTCAACAGCGCGTCACCAAGAACCTGTTCTTCACCTTTGCCACTGACGTCACCACGACGCAGGGCGAGGTGGTGCAGGTGGAGTATCAGATCAGCCGCAAATACTCGGTCAGCGCCGTGCGCGACCAGACCGGAGGCTATCAAGTCCAGGTGAAGACGCACAAAGTCTTCTAGCCCCGAAGGGCGAAGGATCTTAGCCCGCGCCCGAGCCCGAGGCTCATAAACGCCGGGAATTACGTACCGCCCCGGGGGTTCAAAGGACACATGGTGTAAAGGTTCCATATGGCAGAAAGGGCCTTGACAGAGGCTGCCGTACAAGTAGTTCATTTTGGATAGCTTACGCCCGAGAGTTTTGGTACGCCACTTGCGATGGGAAGCTGACTTGGAAGAGATGTGGCGTGGGGCTGTCTCCGCTTCGAGCGTGAGACTTCCCGGGCTAACCGCCCAACAAGCACCTGTTGCGGAGCACTCTAGTTCAGGGGAGGTCAGCCGTGGCGAATGTGAGAAGGATAACTCTTACTGTGGCGGTAGTCCTGCTTGTGGCGGGCATCAGGTCCGAGGCCCAGTCGAGCCAGGACGCGACCCAGGGCGGTGGTCAGGACAACAACAGCCAGACGAGTTCTTCCAGCAGCAGTCCGTCAGGCGCCACGTCGCAGCCCGCCACGCCGTACGTCTCGCCGAGCGGCGCAGGCCAGTTGGGGCACGCCGGCGGCGGGGGCGAGAAGGGCGTGACTTATTACGAGTTCTACGGAGGAAGCGCGACCGGCTCCGGCTATATTACCACGCTCGAGAGTACGCTCGGCTATAACTTCAACCAATATTTTGGAATCGACGTCGGAGTGCCCGTCTACTTCATCGGGGCCTCGGCCAACAAGCCCTTAAGAACTCCCGCAGGGCTCGCTCTGCCCACTTCGTTCTCGGAGACGGGCGTGGGAGACGTCTTCGTGGACCTGATGTACACGCGGATGAATCCGACCCTCAACTATCTCAGTTCGGTGCGGCTCGGCGCGCCGACGGGAAGTCTCCGCGACGGGTTGACCACAGGCCATGTGACGTTTGATTGGGATAACTATGTCGACCGCGATTTCGGCCGCCTGCGCCCTTACGTGGACGTGGGGTTTGCGAATTCGATTCTGGACACGCATTACTTGTACCGCCCCTACACCACCTACGGGTACGTGGTGCACTCCGAAGCCGGAGCCTCAGTGGAAGTTGTTTCTCCCCTGCGGGTCGGCGCATCCTTTTACGATGACGCGCCCATCGGTCCGCAGACCGTTTTCCGGCGCCCCGGCGGACTCGAAGTTCGCGGTCCGGCCTCGATCGATCGTGATGACGGCGCTTCCGTCTTTGCCACCATCAGTCCGATTTCGGTGGTGCTGATCGAGGTCGGGTATGACCATAGCTTTGTGTACGACGTCAATAGCTTCTCGTTCGGGCTTTCGTTCAACGTGGCCGGAGCTATTCGCAAGCTCAGAGCCGCGCACTAGCGGGGCCTGACGCCTCGTCGCTCTGCCGCCGTACGCCTGTGGCGGCAGCGTGAGGTAGCTCGGCATGACACATTTCATCGCCTACTGGCAATCATGGTTATGGTCGATCGGCCTCCTGATCGGAGTCATAGCCGTAGCACTGGTCGTTCATCGCATCGTTTTCGCGGTGCTCAGGCGTATGACCGTCCACGAGGCCAGCGCTGTTGATCACTCCCTGGTGAGGCACGCCGAGGGGCCGACGCGATTAATTTTTCCCTTGATCGGCGTCATTCTGGCGCTGCAATCCCTGCCGGTCCGGCCGGACCTGATCCGCTCCCTCCGACATCTTGTAGGTCTCGGCGTTATCGCCTCGGTGGCGTGGGGTATCATCCTGGTCGCAGAAGTCCTTGGCGATGCGGTTTACGGCAGGTACCGGGTTGACGTCGCCGACAATGTGGCGGCGCGCCGCGTCCGAACGCAGATTCAAGTGCTGCGGCGCATCTTTGGCATCGTGGTTGTGTTCATCACGGTAGCCATCATGCTGATGACCTTTCCCGAGATCCGGCAGCTCGGCACCAGCCTGCTGGCTTCGGCGGGCCTGGCCGGCCTGGTCATCGGCATGGCCATGAAGTCGACCCTCTCAAACCTCATTGCCGGAGTGCAGATCGCTCTGACGGAGCCCATCCGCATCGACGACGTGGTGATCGTGGGGGGCGAGTTTGGATGGATCGAGGAAATACTCACCACCTACGTGGTGGTCCGCACCTGGGACCTGCGCCGGCTGGTGGTGCCGCTCACCTACTTCATCGAGAACACATTTCAGAACTGGACCCGCCAGACCGCCGACCTGCTAGCCTACGTCTACCTCTACGTCGATTACTCGGTTCCGGTCGAGGAACTGCGGCGGGAGTTTCGCCGGATCGTGGAAGCGTCGCCCCTGTGGGACCGCAAGGTCTGCGCGCTTCAGGTTTCGGACGCATCCGAGCACACGATCCAGGTGCGCGCCTTAACGAGCGCCGCAGATTCGTCAAAAGCATGGGATCTGCGCTGCGAAGTGCGCGAGAAGCTGATCAGCTTCCTGCAGGAGCGATACGCCGACGCACTGCCGAAGACCCGAGCGCTCGTACGCGGCCTTCCATCGGATAGCCCCTCGGGAAACGGGCGTTCTTCGAGCCCCCAGCAGTTCGAATTGGCCCCGCAGAAGACCCGGTAAGCGGCGCTCCGGGTTCCGAGTGAGCAGGTCCCCTCGCGTCAGGCAGTTCGTTGAGCGTTGCCGGGCGGGAGTAAGAAGAACCACGTCATCCGCTACACCTTCTGAACACCCCGAACTGAACACCCCGAAAAGTCTCCGTGCAACGCGGGTATGGTATGATGCCGCCTCGCGGGCACGTCTGTTTGCGGGCTCCGCGGCTCGCGAGGGGCCGCGGATTCGGGAAACCACAAAAGGAGGCGGCACATGTCGCTTGGAAAACGCTGTGGCGCGGAATTCTTCGGCACGTTCTGGCTTGTGTTCGGCGGTTGCGGCAGTGCGGTTCTGGCCGCTGCTTTTCCCGGCCTCGGCATTGGATTCGCGGGCGTGGCCCTGGCATTCGGACTCACTTTGCTTACGATGTGCTATGCCATCGGCCACATCTCGGGATGTCACATCAATCCCGCAGTATCGGTCGGGCTGTGGGCCGGGGGCCGCTTTCCCGCCTCCGACCTGATCCCCTATATCGTGGCGCAGGTTCTCGGCGGCGTCGCGGCCTCCGCCGTTCTCTACGTGATTGCAAGCGGCAAAGCGGGCTTCGATCTCAGCGCCGGCTTTGCCTCCAACGGCTACGCGGACCATTCGCCGGGCGGGTACTCCCTCGAGGCCTGCCTGGTGGCTGAGATCGTGCTTACGTTCTTCTTCCTGTTCGTGATTCTGGGCGCGACTGACCCGCGCGCACCCAAGGGTTTCGCGGGCGTCGCCATCGGGCTCAGCCTGACGTTGATCCACCTGATCGGCATTCCGGTCGACAATCTCTCTGTCAACCCTGCGCGCAGCACCGCGCCTGCCCTTTTTGTGCGGGGCTGGGCGCTCGGCCAGCTCTGGGTGTTCTGGGTAGCGCCGATCGTGGGCGCAATCCTCGCCGGCATCATCTATTCACGGCTCTTCAGGGAGGATTAATCGGTAACTGTCCAGGCTTCCCGCGACGCTGAAGGATCATCGCTAAGAGTTGCGCCGCGACTAAAGTCGATTGAACTCCGGAACATGCTTTGCCGGCAGACAAGAAGAGATTGGAGGGCAAACCGGTAATTCCGGAAAGCCCTCCGAACCTGGTGGGGTAGTCGTTAATGGCTCGCGGAAGTTACGGGGACAGGACTGGCGCCGGAGGCGACGGGGGAAACGACAGGGGCAGGACCGACGGGGGAAGGACCGACGGGATTAGCATGCTCCTGATGCTGTTTCGCATCCTTGCGGGCCAACATTTTGGCGCGCTTGGCCTCGATACGAGCCTGCCTCGCGTCTCGCCGGGCCTCTTTGGCCTGCTCTTTGTCCTGCTTGGCTTCCTTTATGGCCTCCATTTTGGCGCGCTTAGCCTCGATACGGGCCTGCAGCCTCTTGTCTTGCAGTTGTTCTCTGACGGCTGCCCTGCGAGCCGCAATCTTGGCGCGCATGGCTGGTGAGTGAGGGCCCGTCGCCGCGAGCAACGGCGCGGCGGTTACCAACAAAGTCGCAAGCACGGAAGTGATCACTCTCTTCATTTTCGTAGTACCTCCTCAATCGGCGTTAGTTTTGTTCCCCGCTTCGACGCGCTGGCGTAGTGCATGCTTTCTGCCAAAATCCCCGTGGACATAGTAAATCTTTGGTAATCAAAAGCTTGAACCTCGAGCGGTCGGGGACTTCGAGAGTCCGTTATATGGTGATTATTGCAGGTCTTACACAGCGCCCTTGAAGACTCTACATACTGGACTTGCGCTGTGACCCCGAAACTGTCCTGTAATCCATCACCTCGTCGGCCGATTCGCCCGGCAGGCTTGCGTGCGGGGCTTGCGTGCGGGGAATGCGCGCGGGGAATGCGGGCAGGGCTGCTGCGTAACTTCTCCTCCCGCTTACGTAATCTCTACTGGCCGCTTAGGCTCGGCCGCGATCGCGGCGCTGACCGGAAGTTCTTCCGAACAAAGGCCTGGAAAACAAACCTGGAGGTCTTGGCAACGGCCGTGCTGTGCCATGGGTCGGGGCCGTCCTTTTCGGAAGTGCGGCAGCAAGGGTTGCGCCGCGTTCGAGCGCTAGTGGCGGTGCCCAGGGGAGGCCGAGCCGTCGGCCGCCGTATCGCCGTCGTATCAAGGAGGTTTCATGACGAGGGTTTCCAAGTTCCTTGCGATTTGTTTCTGTTTCGCCCTGCTTTGCTCAATCGCTTCCCCAAAAGCGAGCGCAGACGAGTGGGATAAGAAGACGGTCTTGACGTTCAGCGGACCGGTGCAGGTCGGAAAGACCCGACTCGATGCCGGCACCTACGTCTTCAAGCTCGCAGACACCTACGATCGCCATACCGTTCAGATCTTCAATAAGAACGAGAATCACCTGATCGCCACCATCTTCGCCATTCCCGACTATCGGCTCGAGCCGACGGACGGCACGGTGGTAAAGTTCGCCGAGACGGCTGCAGACGGAAGCGACTCGTCGGGAGTGCTGCCGGTGGCAGGAGTGCCGATCAAGGAGTGGTTCTATCCGGGCGATAATTTCGGGCAGGAGTTCAAGGTCGCGCCCCAGCCCGTAGAGACGGCCGCTCTGGAGCCGCCTCCCCCGGCTGCCGAGGCGGAGCCCGCGCAACCCGCTCCGGCACCCGTGACGGAACCTCCGGCGGAGCAGTCCGCTGCGGCGCCGCAGCCGGAAACGCCTCCACAGCCTCAGGCTCAGCCGGCCCCCGCGCCGGCTCAAACCGATCAGCAACCCGCGCAGCCGGCCCCCGCGCCGGCGACGACCCTGCCTAAGACGGCGAGTTTGGTGCCGTTGCTCGGGTTGGTTAGCGCGTTGTCGCTGGCCTTGGCAGGAGGGCTTCGCGCTTTTGCAAAACGCGTAAGCTGAAGCCGATGCTAATGAACTGGCGCCCGCCCCGGCGCCAGTTCTCTTCTTAGGCTTGGTGTGCGGCTAGGCATCGCGAACGCGAAGCGCGGCGGAAGGGAACGGAAATGCTCAACGTCGGCGCTGTCGGTCGCGCCCGGTTCCCGCGGACATTGGCAGTCCTGGCGATCCTCTTCGCTTCAGCTCCTGCCTTGATTTGTGCGGCGCGCTCGGGTCAGGTCCAAACCCAAACCGAGGTCGCGAGCGCATCACCCCCGAGCGGCATCGCGAATCAATATACGATTTCGGTCAAGGTGCGCCTGGTTGTCTTGCCGGTCACCGTCACGAACCGCCAGGGAGAATTCGTTCCAGGTTTGGCGGCGGGAAACTTCCAGGTGTATGAGGCGGGACGCCCTCAGGCGATCACTTTATTCGAACACGAGGACGTGCCCGTTACGGTGGGGTTGGTGGTTGACAACAGCGGAAGCATGGGGCCCAAGCGCCCGGGCGTGTTGGCGGCGTCTCAGGCGTTCGTGAAATCGAGCAATCCGGGCGACGAGATGTTCGTCGTGACCTTTAATCAGAGAGTCTCCCTCGGATTGCCCAGGTCACTTCCGTTCACGAGCGATCTCGGTGCTCTTCAAGGTGCGCTGTCAAGCAAGCCGGCTGCGGGTAACACGGCTCTGTATGACGGAGTCGCGGCGGGCCTGCAACATCTCAAGGGCGGCACAGGCGAGAGAAAGGCCCTCATCGTCGTTACCGATGGCGGCGACAACGCCAGCCGCACGACGTTCCCGAATCTGCTCCAGATGGCGGAAAGCTCCAATGCGGTGATCTACACCATCGGAATCCTCGACGAAACATACTCGGGAGAAAATCCCAGGGTGCTGAAGCAGTTGGCAAAAGCAACGGGTGGCCAGGCGTACTTTCCCCAATCCGCATCCGAGGTTTCGAGCGTCGCCGAACAGATTGCGCGCGATATTCGCCGGCAGTACACCATCGGCTACGTTCCCACGGCCGCAGCTGCGAACGGCGGCTACCGCAGCGTTCGTGTCAAGGCTCGAGCGGCGAGAGACGGAAAACTGCGCGTTCGCACCCGAGCCGGGTACCTGATTCCGCCTGAGGCACCTGCGACACCGAGTGCGGCGGCGGGTCCGGCAAAGTGAATGCTCATGGCGGTATTCCAGGTCAAGGCGAATCAGTTGGATCCACGGTCTCTTTCAGGAGATCGCTGGAGCGTTGGAGAGTATCCGCTCAAGCGGTTTCCGGTCAGCACCCGGGACCGTTCGTCGGGTCCGCGACTCATGGCAGTGGCGCTGAAGCCCCCGCGCCGCTCAACATCCGGTGCCCGCGTGCTCCGCTGGGGCGCTCACTTCTTCCTGTTGATGGGCTTGTTGACCGGAGGCTATTGTGCCTGGTTTTATGGCGAGGGAAGAGCCTTCCAAGCCTATCAAAGCTGGCGATTCGATCAGATCGTCCAGCACCGCGCCGCATCCCTGAAGGCCTTCGTCGCAAGCTACCTCGCTGAAATTCCGATCGTCGGCTCGAAAGGGCGGGAATCCACCGCCATCAGCGCTCCGGCGGAACCGCTGCCGCCCGCGGCGCCCCCCCGGGCGGTAGGTCGGGAGAATGCCCGCGTTCCTCTGGCCGAGGGAGCCTTGATCGGCCGCCTGGAGGTCCCGCGTCTTCGTCTTTCCACCATCGTGCTCGAGGGTGACAGCGACCCGGTGCTGCGAGAGGGATTGGGCCACATTCCCAGCACCTCGCTACCGGGCGCACCGGGCAACGTTGCGATCGCCGGACATCGGGACACGTTTTTCCGCGCGCTGAAAGACGTCCGGAAGAACGACGCCATCGCGCTCGCCACCCCCGACGGCACGTATCGCTACGCCGTGCAGTCCGTGCAGGTGGTGGGGCCCGATGATACCCAGGTGCTCGCGCCGTCGGACCACGCCGGTTTGACCCTTGTGACCTGCTATCCGTTCTACTTTGTGGGTTCGGCTCCCGAGCGCTACATCGTCCATGCGCAACAGATTGGGACACCAGCGCCTGGTGGGACCGTCGCTCGACAAGACAAACCTTCGCCAACCCTCGCGTCGGCCTCGCCGGCGCCAGCCTCGTTGTCCCAAATGAAAGCGGCTTATCACTCGCGACGGCGCACCGATGAAACCCTCCATCACACCAATCGCCGCGTGCGAACCCATCGTGCATCGGGCGAGGCGTTCAGGCAGTCGGGAGTTGCGGGTCGAGGAGGGCGGGTTGAGGACACAACCTCAGACGCCACAGAGCACTCCGCGGGGACCGCCCGCCGCGCACTTTCCTGGCTGAAGTCACTACCGAAGCGCGTCACGGGGAACTAGACTTGCATCCTTTACACGCGCTCTTTCCTTCCACAGCAAACCTCAGCCAGACAATTCCCCGAGCGGAATTTCTCCGCCTCACGCAGCTCGGCTTGAAACGAGATTGTAGCGTGCTGAGCCCGAACCCGTAGGCTACCGCCCGAGAGCAGAAGGAAGCAGGTGCAGGCTGGCCGGCAACGTGTATGATGTCACCAGAGGGATTAGCGGGACGGCGCGCAGACCTTCGGGGTGTGCGGGAGCAACTCTCCGGCACATGTGGCCAAAGACTATTAGGGGAATCATTGCCGACTGACTTCATTGGCAACGGAGGCGTGTTTGTTGTGGGGCCGCAATCTCCGCGCCGACAGTTTCGTTCAGGATTTCCACCTGCCAGGACACATGGTGCGTTATATCTTATTTTTGAGATCGCGGCGGGCTGCCGAAGTGGCCTTGGCGCGAGTGCTGGTCCGATGTGAGACAACTGGGATGATGTAGCCTCTACATGTAGCCATAACCTGTAGCCGTAACGTGTAGCCCGACCAGGGACCACAAAAACAGCAAAAAAAAGAATCTAAAATTTTGCAAAACGAAGCCACTAAGTCCAATACAATCAATAAAACAGCATGAAAAAGAGCCCAAAACGAAGCCATTCAAAGCCAACTAAAGCTACCCTCGGCCCGGCATAAGTCCTTTAGAATGGCACTCGGTGACTCCGTCGACTGCAGAAATTTGAAAACAAAGCCACGCAACCCAAACTCGTCCGGCGCTTGAGAATCGGCCGCTCGGGCCGTAGACTAGCACTGTTCCAAGGTGCGCCCTAAAGGTGTCCGCCATGAAAACCCGACTTGTGTCCGTCGCCGTTCCGATGTTCTGGGTTGGCACTGCCGCGCTGGCTTTGGCGGCTGGACCGTCGCTGCTTCCCGTTCGTGGACTCTACCTCGGAGCGCCGAAGCCGGGCGACGTCCCGCTCGTCGTCAGCTTTATTCGCGACGCGCTGCCCAAAGAGGGCGTCAATGTGCTCGTCATGGAGTTCGATTATCGGTATGCCTACGCGAGTCACCCCGAGGTTGTCGACTCCGACGCTCTCTCCAAGTCAGACGTGAAGGCCATCGTCGCAGCGTGTCAGGCTGCGGGCGTGCGGTTGATCCCGCTCATCAATCTGCTGGGACATCAGTCCTGGGCCGCGCAGACCTTCGGACTGCTTCGCGCCCATCCCGAGTTCGATGAGACGCCGGGGAAGTACCCGAACAACCAGGGAATTTATTGCCGGAGCTACTGCCCGCTTCATCCTGACGTCCACAAGGTGGTGTTCGATCTCATGGATGAGTTGGCCGACGTGTGCGAGGCGGACGCCGTCCACGTGGGCATGGACGAGGTCTTCATCCTCGCGGATCCGAACTGCCCTCGCTGCGGGACGCGCAACCGCGCGGAAGTGTTCGCCCAGGAAGTTCGCACCCTCCACGACCACCTCGCCCAGTCGCACCGCGAGATGTGGATGTGGGGCGACCGCTTCCTGGATGGCAGCGTGACCGGAGTGGGTGAGTGGGAGGGCAGCCAGAATGGGACCGCGTCGGCTATTAACCTGGTCCCTCGAGACATCGTGATCTGTGACTGGCACTATGACTCGGCCCCGCCGACTGCCGCCTTCTTTGCCGTGGAGGGATTCCGCGTTGTGTACGCGCCCTGGCGCAAGAGTGACGTGGCCCAGGCCGAGTTGGATCAGGTGCGATCCGTGCGGATGCACGCGGATGCCGTGACGGCGCCGCGCATGCTGGGAGTGTTGCAGACGACGTGGGGAAGCGCGAGCGGCTTCATCAAGGCTTACAACGGAGACGCCTCGATGCCGGCATCGGACGTAGAGGCCGCGGCCACTTTCAAAGCGCTCTTTGCCTCGATCCGCGCACTGCCTCAGGCATCCCGCAGCTACCGCCTATGGCTGCCGCGCACTGCCGGGGTCAGCAAATCACTGGATGGAGTTTACGTTGAGCGTCCACATCGAACGCCCGTGAGTAGCTGCGTAGAGCGTGCGGGTTGGCGCGTACATCTTCAGGCCGAGGACCACAACGTTCGGCAGACCGGTCCCCAAAATCGACCACGTTTGCCCCAGGTTTGTAGTGTAGAAAACGCCGATGTCCGTGGCGGCATAGAGGGTGTTGGGGTACACCGGATCGATCACAAGATCGTCAACGGGCGTGTTGGGCAAGGGCACGCTGATGTCCGCCCAACTGGCCCCGCCGTTCGTCGTCTGGTAGATATGGCCGCCCGGGCTGTTGAACCCGGAAAAGGCCACGTAGGCGACGTAGGGTGCGGAAGGACTGATCGCGATTTGGGTGATGGAACGGTTTGGCAAGCCCGTGCTCACATTCGTCCAGGTCGTGCCGGGTGCGGCAGTGGTGGTCGTCTGGACCTGTCCTTCGTTAGTGCCGGCGTATAGGATCTGGTCGTTGCTGGGAGCCACTGAAACGACTGTGACGGTGCCGGTCCCGCCGGTCAGGTCGGGCGAGATCGATTGCCATGAACTCGCGCCGTTTGCGGTCTGGTACACCTGGTAGGTGCCGAAATAGAGGATCTCGGAATTCAAGGGATCCATCACGAGCGGTGGTATGAATTGCATCCGATCGCTCGTGTTGATGCCTGAGTTCGCCGAAGTCCACGTTCCCAGCACGCCGTTCTGAGTCGATTCCTCCACATCGTATTGTGCACAGCTCGCGTATACCGTAGATGGTGTGCCGGGGTTGACGGCAGTCCACCCGCCGTCGCCGCACCAGGAATAATTCCAGGCGATGCTCCCTGTATACTGCTGAACGCCGTTGTCTTGCGTGCCTCCGTACACCAGGGAAGGACTGCTGACGGAGTTTCCCGGATAGAACTGTGTGATTGCGAGAGGATTATTCAAATTCGTCCAATTGGGATACAGCGTGGTTGGATCGGTGGCGCTCCAGACACCGCCATCGTTTCCCACATACAAAGTTCCGCCGTTGGCCGAAAACGCGAGGGCGTGGTGGTCTTCGTGAAGCTCAACCAGATTGCCTCCGACCGCGACGTTCGTCCACGTCGCGCCGCCGTTTAGCGACTGATAGAGCGTGCCGGGCTCATCGGAGCCGCCGATAAACACGACCTGTGGGTTAACGGGATCCACGGCGACCACGTTGGTGTACCAGCAGTATGGCGTGCAGTAATCCGGCGCCGAAGTGAGCTCGGTCCACGATGAGCCGCCGTTCGTGGTCTTATACAGACCAAGCAGGCTGCCCGTCGTGGGATTGGCGATTCCGGCGAAGAGCGTGGAGGGATTCGAGCGCGAGATTGCGACTGCGATCCGGCCCGCATTGCTCGCCGGCAATGCTCCGCTGCCCTTGCCGTTGTCGTAACTCCAAGCGGCTCCCGCGTTGGTCGACACGTACACGCCGTTGCCTTCCACGGCGGCATAAGCCCTGTTGCCGTTGTAGGGATCAAAAAGGACTCCAGTGGCGGTTCCGGCGAGCACTTCGTTCCAGGTATTCCCGCCATTCGTCGACAGGTAGACTCCCGAATTTGTGCCCGCCAGGACCACCTGATCGTTGGCAGGATCGACCGCCATCGAGCCGATCTCGAGGCTGTCCCCAAATGGTCCCGGAGTCAGGGTCCAGGTGTTTCCGCCATTAGTCGACTTCAGCACGCCGGCGCCATAGTAGCTGTCGTCCGAGAAGTCCTCCTCGCCGGTGCCGACGTAGATCGTCTCATGGTTGGACGGGTCAATGGCTATAGACCCCGTAGCCAGTGACGCCTGGGTGTCAGTGAGTGGAACCCAGGCAGCTCCGCCATCAGTCGTTTTCCAAATGCCACCCTCGGCCGCGCCAAGATAGACTACTTCGGAGTCGGTCGGATCGACTGCCAGCGCGGTCACGCGGCCCGAGGTCGTTGGGTACGAGAATCCCGTGTTCGTGGGTTGGGGACCGAGCAGCGTCCAGGTGAGACTGGTGGACTGGGAATGCTCAGTTTGGGCCAGTCTCATCGCGTCGAGCTGGCGCAGGGAATTAAGCCGTGCCCCGGCCGGAATGTGAGCGAACGGATAGGCGCGTTGCGCGCGAAACCACTCACTGCGGGCGGCGGGGTTATCTGGAAAACCGCGGTCAGCTTTCTCCGGGCGCGGCCGGAGAGCAGCCCCAAGCATCACAACCGCCGCAACTACCACCATCGAGATGGCAGCCTTGCTCCTTATGCGAGACACACTCATATCCCCCCTTCGTCTGGCGCCGGAAAGTCAGGTTGAGCAAAGGAGCTGGAAATAGTTCTGCCGGCGTGATCCGGTTTTAGTTCTCGATGACTAGCCGGTGGCTTTCGGCGGTTCTTCGGCGTACATCGGTCGCTTCATGGTGGATCCCCCCGTCGCGGTAATTGCTATCGAATCGACGCGCTCACAAGAGTGCCGTGCCGGTCGACAGCAGGGGCAGTTGCCGTGCCAAACGGACGAGCGCACCGTATTCAGATGGGGGTGTTCGACTTACAGGCGAGAATGGGAGACGAGCCTTGCGGTAAGTGTCCGCAGGAGGGTTATGCAGCTTCGCGGAGCCTGTCCACGTTTGATTACTACAGAGCTAACAGGCACCGCCCGACGACCGGATCCTATTCGCGGATGGGATGTGGATTGCGAGAGAACTAGAGGTCATCCGCGACGGTACATCTTGACGTGCTGTTGGGCAGCCCGAGGCAGACCGGCACCCAAGACAAGCGGCGGAGAGGGCGCACATCCCGCCAAGAGCATTTCTCCAGCGTCGTGAGCACGGCGGCCTCGAGAAAGCTCGTGGCCGCCATCACGATCACATCGCGATACTCAAAGAGGCTACGCGATGGCGTTCGGCCCAGTGGACGTGCCCGCAACGGCCAGCCGCCGCGTCGAATTGCGGAGTCTTTGCCGCAACCGGCAGCGAGCCCGAAGCAGGCGCGACTTCACCCCGGCGACGGACAGGCCGAGAGTCGCGGCGGTCTCCTTAATGGAAAGGTCCGCGACGTTGCGCAAGACAAAGGCGTCGCTCAACCGGCCGCTGATGCCGCCCAAAGCCCTGGAGAGGGTCTCCCGAAGCTCAACTTGCGCGTACCACCTTTCAGGATCGGCGGGTTCCGCACCCCTGAAAGCAGTCGAGGCATTACTCAAAGGCAGGAACTCGTCTATGGGCAATTGTCTGTTCCCGAGCCTCTTGCTCCTGCGCAGTTTCATGAGGGCTTCGTTCATGGTGATTCGCACCAGCCAGGTGTAGAAGAGCGATTCGCCTTGAAACCTCTTAAGATTGCAGTAAGCCTTCAGGAACGCTTCCTGCAGGGCGTCCTCGGCGTCTTCATGATTTCCGGTAATCCTGAGGGCCAGCCGAAAGATGTTCTGCTGGTACTGGTTTACCAAGGCTGCGAAGGCCTCATGGTTTCCAAGCTGAGCCGCAGCGACCAAAGCGCGTTCGTTGGGCAAGTGTGTAGCCATGTTCATGCACCCCAGGGCTTTATGCCATTTCCCCCCACGAAACGCAGTGTGAGCTTTTCGCAGAGTGCATTCAATCAGTTGAAGTGTGTAGCCCAGCAGCAGACTTACGGTAGCAAGGCGCGGAATCAACAGGAAATCCGCCCCAGCCAGGCCCTGATATGCACGCGACACTCTGCGACCCCGGCGCCTCCAGCAACTTCCGAAACAGGGGCCTGCCGCTCCAACCTCTAGAAAAATGCCCACCATCGCCCACATAGGCTAATCAAAGGCAACGATCGTTTGTGGAGGAAAGCCTGCGGTTATGTTCGGGCGGCGGTTGACTCTTGGGGGCACGAGGGCCGATGGATGGCCGCACCGTTCAGGCAATTCTCTCACTCGGAACCATCCCAAAACCGTGCGAGGAGAGGTAAACACCATGTACAAGATGACCGCGAGAGCGACGGCAAGAGCACTAGCCGGAGTCGTGGCGCTGTGTGGTATGGCTGCGGCCCTTGTTGCCCAGACTGCGGGCCAGGCCGCGCCCGGCCGGGCGCAGTTGGTTCAGAGCTACGTAAAATTGCCCCTGAGTTTCGAAGCGAACCGGGGACAGGCCGACGGACGCGTGAGGTTCACGGCGCGAGGCGCCGGTTACACGCTTTATCTCACGAGCGATGGGGCCATGCTCGCGCTGAGGAATCCCGCCGATCAGCAGCCAGGTGCCGGTGACAGCACGGTTCTGGGATTGCGATTTGTGGATTCGAACACAGCCGCCTCTGTCGCGGGACTCGATCAACTGCCGGGCAACACCAATTACTTTATCGGCAGCGACCCGCAGAAGTGGCGAATGAACGTCCCGACCTATGGCAAGGTGAGATATGGCGACGTCTACCCCGGCGTCGACCTTCTTTATTACGGCAACCAACGGCAACTCGAGTATGACTTGGTGGTCGCCCCCGGCGCCGACCCAAGGGTCATCCAGTGGAAGATGGGCCGGCTGCCTGCCGGCGGTCGAGGTCGGCTCGAAGGCACCAAGAGTCTCGACTTCTCATCACGCGGCACAACTGTTCGCATCGCTGAAAACGGCGACCTGATGATCACGGCGGACGGACGTGAAATCCGCCTTCGTAAGCCCGTGGCTTACCAGAACGCCTCCGCGAAGCGCCTGGTGGAAGCGCGCTACGTCCTGCGGGCGCATCATCAAATCGGAATCAAGCTGGGACGGTATGACCGGCATCAGCCGCTAATTATCGACCCGGTGCTGACCTACTCCACGTATCTGGGCGGTAGCGGGAATGACGGCGGCATCGCCATCGTGGTGGACTCATCGGGAAACGCGTACGTGGCCGGGGGCACGACCTCGACCGACTTCCCGGTTGAGAATGCGTTCCAACCGGCTTACGGCGGCGGTTCGAGCTCGTGTACCACTTACGCCTTTCAGTGCGGCGATGCGTTTGTGACCAAGATCAATCCTTCGGGGTCAGCGCTCGTATACTCCACGTACCTCGGCGGCTCAAACTCTGACACAGCCTTTTCGCTGGCTGTGAACTCGGCGGGCAACGCTTATGTGACAGGGAAGACTTACTCGACGAACTTCCCGACCACTTCCGGAGCTTTTCAGACCGCTTTGCCCGGCGTGCACAACGCCTTCGTCACCGAGCTGAACACAACCGGCTCAGCGCTTGTCTATTCCACATATCTCGGCGGCAGCGGTGAAGATACGGCTGCGGGCCTCGCCATCGATGGTTCGGGGAACGCATACGTGGTCGGCAGAACCGACTCCACCAATTTTCCGACCACTACCGGAGCCTTTCAGACTACCGAGCAAGGCGGCGACGACGGGTTCGTCACCAAGCTGAACCCGACCGGCACCGCACTCGTGTATTCCACCTACCTCGGCGGCGCCGCCGACGACGCGGCCAATGGCATCGCGCTCGATTCTTCCGACAATGCCTATATCGCAGGCCAGGCTACATCGAGCGGTTTCCCCACCGTGAACGCATTTCAGAGCGTTTTTGGAGGAGGGGGCACGGACTGCGGCTCGGGCATTCTCTGCGGTGATGCTATTCTGGCGAAACTCAACGCAACCGGGTCGGCCCTGCTGTACTCGACTTACCTCGGTGGCGCGGCTGAAGAAGCCGGGGTTGCAATTACGGTGGACTCCGCCGGCAACGCGTACATGTCGGGCGGAACTGACTCCACCAATTTCCCCGTGAGCTACGGAGCTCCGCAGCCTACCTACGGCGGAGGGTCCGCGGTGTGCGCAACTGCGGGGATCGCGTGCGGTGATGCTTTCGTGGCCAAGGTGAACACGCTCGCGTCCGGATCGGCGTCTCTCGTCTTCGCGACGTACTTAGGCGGCTCCGGCGACGACCTTGGTTTGGGCGTGGGGGTTGATTCATCCGGCTACGTCCACGTGAGCGGCGGAACGAACTCCACCAATTTCCCCGTCAGCCCTACCGCGCTAGAACCAAGCTTTGGCGGCGGCACCACCTCTTGCGGCAGCGATATGCTGTGCGGTGACGCGTTCGTTGCCACGCTGACGAATCTCGGTTCCGTGCTGGTCTACTCCAGCTATCTGGGCGGGAGCGGCGACGACTTCGGCACCGGTCTCGCTCTCGGCACGGCCGGCAATGCCTACATAACAGGCATCACGCTCTCCACGAACTTCCCGGTCACCACCGGGGCTTACGACACCACGTGCAGCACGTGTTCGGGCGCCTCAGACGCCTTTATTTCGCTGATCAGCGGCGACGCCGTTCTGCCTTTGGCGGACAGCCCCACGCTCTCGGTGGACTTTAACGGCGACGGCGACGCCTCTTTGCCCATCTGGCGGCCCGACGCCGGAACCTGGTATGTCGAGACCGCCAGCGGCACGGAGACCGAGCTCTTCGGCTTGAGCGGCGATGTTCCGGTGGCGGCCGATTTCGACGGCGATGGCAAAAGCGATATCGGTATGTGGAGACCATCGAGCGGGACCTGGTACTACATCAGCAGCGTTACGGGCCTGACCGTGTCAAAGCAGTGGGGTGAGACCGACGACATTCCGGTTCCCGCGGACTACGATGGCGACGGTAAAGCGGACTTCGCTGTCTGGCGGCCTTCGAATGGAACGTGGTACTACATTTCGAGCCGCACCGGAGAGACCCACAGCATGCAATGGGGCCTTTCTGGCGACATTCCTGTGCCGGGAGACTACGACGGCGACGGGCGGGGCGATCTGGCGGTCTGGCGTCCCTCGAACGGAACCTGGTATTACATCGCGAGCAGCACCGGGCAAACCGATTCCATCCAGTTTGGCTTGCCCGGCGATATCCCCGTGGAAGGCGACTACGATGGCGCCGCCAGGACAGAACTCGCGGTGTGGCGGCCATCGGATGTTACCTGGTACTACCTCTCCAGCACGGGACAGACGGTAACGAAGCAGTGGGGCGAGATTGGCGACATCCCGGTGGTCGGCGATTACGACGGCGACGGCAAGAACGACTATGCGATCTGGCGGCCGGCAACCGGGCAATGGTGGATCATCTATTCGTCGAACGGCAAGACCGGCGATATCGCCTGGGGCGTCACGGGCGACATTCCTGCGGCGCACCTGCCTTCGATGTATCGTCGCGACAAGCACGTTGCCAATTATGACGGCGATCGCAAGACGGACATCGCGGTCTGGCGGCCTTCGAACGCCACCTACTACGTCATCTACAGCTCCTCGGGCCAACAGGTCACCGAGCAATGGGGTGAGACCGGCGACGTCATCGCGCCCGGAGACTACGATGGCGACGGCAAGACCGACTATGCCATTTGGCGGCCCTCGAATGGGACCTGGTACGTCTCCTACAGCACCACGAAGAAGTTCGTCACCGAGCAGTGGGGCTCGAGTGGCGACATCCCGGTGCCCGGCGATTACGATGGCGACGGCAAGACGGATTATGCGATATGGAGGCCGTCGAACCAGACCTGGTACGTGATCTACAGCAGCACCGGCAAGAGCGTGACCGAGCAGTGGGGTGCGAGCGGAGACATCCCGGTTCCCGGGGATTACGATGGCGATGGCAGGACCGATTACGCCATCTGGCGACCGTCTAATGCGACGTTCTACGTGAACCTGAGCAGCACGGGCAAGCTCGTCACCGAGCAGTGGGGCGTCAGCACCGACATCCCGGTGCCGGGCGATTACGACGGCGACACGAAGACGGATTACACGATCTTCCGGCCTTCGACGGGGACGTGGTACACGTTGCAGAGTAGCAACGGGAAGCCGGTCACGACGGCGTTCGGACTGACCGGCGATGTCCCCGTGGCGAAGGACTACGACGGCGACGAGAAGACGGACATCGCCGTGTTCCGGCCTTCGAACGGGACGTGGTACATCCTGCAATCGAGCAACGGGCAGCTGGTCACGACCCAGTGGGGCGTATCGACGGACGTGCCCGTGAACGCGCCGATCGGTCAATGAGCGGGTGATCAGACGGGATCCCCCGCCGGAGAGGTGGGTGCGCGTCCACATGGCGCGCATCCGTCTCCGGGCCGGGGTAAGATCGGGGTAAGATAACGGCGAGAATATCCGATTGGATATCCATGGCCTATCCGCCTATTGAAGATCACGGACTCATCGGCGACCTGCATACGACAGCTCTCGTTGCCATGGACGGATCCATTGACTGGTTCTGCCTGCCACGGTTCGATTCGCCAAGCGTATTTGCCGCTCTTCTGGACGACACAAAGGGCGGCTTCTTCAAACTCGCGCCCGCCGCTCCACCCGCCGCGCGCCGCCAGTTCTACTGGCCCGGCACGAACGTGCTGGTGACGAGCTTTTTCTCGCCGGATGGCGCCGCCGATCTCATCGACTTCATGCCGGTGCTCTCCCCGCGGACGCAATTGATTCGTTGCCTGCGGGTGATCCGCGGCTCCATGGCATTCCGCGTGGAATGCCGTCCCGCATTCAATTACGCCCGCGATCCGCATCAAACGCAGGTTCTGGATGCGGGCGCGCGCTTCCGCTCGGCGGACTTCGGCATCGAGGTCGCCGCCACCCTGCCCTTGCATCAGCAGGGCAGCGGAGTGGTGAGTGAATTCGCGCTCGAGGAAGGCCAGACGGCCACGTTTGTCTTGCGCATGATCGCTGACGGCGAGGGGAATGATCTCGCCCCGGCTCGCGAGCCAGAGTGCCTCGACTTGTTGCAGCGCACGATCGACTACTGGCAGGCCTGGCTCTCGCGCTGCAACTATCATGGCCGCTGGCGCGAGATGGTGCACCGCTCCGCCCTGGTTCTCGAGCTTCTCACTTACGAGCCGAGCGGCGCCGTGGTGGCGGCGCCGACGTGCAGCCTGCCTGAGCGCCTGGGCGGCGTCCGCAACTGGGACTACCGCTACAACTGGATCCGCGACTCCGCCTTCACCTTGTACGGTCTTCTGCGCATCGGGCTGACGGACGAGGCCATCCGCTTCATGGGATGGCTGAAAGAGCGCTGCGGCGAACTTGATCCTGACGCCGCCCTGCAAACGGTCTACGGGATCGATGGCCGGCGCGATCTCACCGAAGAAACCCTGACCCACCTCGAAGGCTACAAAGGCTCCGCTCCCGTGAGGATCGGCAACGGGGCTTTCGTTCAGACCCAACTGGACATTTACGGAGCCCTGCTGGACGCGGTCTACCTGTTCAACAAATACGCCAACCCGATCTCGGCCGACTTCTGGAAAGACCTGCGACGCCTCGTCGATTGGGTTTGCGACCACTGGCGCAGCGTCGATAACGGCATCTGGGAGGTGCGCGGACCGCAGCAGGATTTTGTGTACTCCCGGCTGATGTGCTGGGTGGCGGTGGACCGCGCCCTGCGTCTCGCGCATCAGCGTTCGTTCCCCGCCGATCGTGATCGCTGGCTCAAGTGCCGGGACGAAATCTATCAGGAGATCCTCGATCGAGGGTGGAATCCGCAGCGCCGATCGTTCGTCCAGAGTTATGGCTCGGATAACCTTGATGCCGGTTGTCTCATCATGCCGCTGGTGTTCTTCATGTCGCCGAGCGATCCCATGATGCTCGACACCATCGATGCGGTCTACCGGCCGCTCCGCCAGGGTGGGCTCATGGATGGCGACAGGATCTACCGTTACGCGGCCGAGCACACCGATGACGGTCTTCCCGGCACGGAGGGAACGTTCAACATGTGCACCTTCTGGCTTGTGGAGGCCTTGACGCGCGCCGGCCGCGCTGATCCCTCCCGGCTGCAGGAGGCGCGCCTGATCTTCGAGAAGATGCTGGGCCTGTCGAATCATCTCGGCCTGTATTCCGAAGAGACCGGAGCATGCGGCGAGGCGCTCGGCAACTTTCCCCAAGCTTTCACGCACATGGGCCTGATCAGCGCGGCCTTCAATCTTGACCGGGCGCTTGGAAACAGCGTCCTGCTCTGACCCCCAAACCACCCTCCGGAAATGATACGAAAGCCCAGCATGGCGGCAAAGCCGCCGTTTGCCCTGAGCGGTGTCCGCCACTACAATGGCGCTACTTGAAGGAGGGTTCTCATGAGCGTAAATCCGATACCAGCTCGAAAGGGCAGAGCCTTTTTGTTCGTGCTGACCGTATTTGTCTTGTCCGTCGCCGCGCCTGAGCTTTACGCCGCCGATCAAACCAGTGTTGAGCCTTCACGCGATTCCATCATCCGTATCGTCACCGGGATTCAGCGGGCGGACTACGAAGGCGATCGCCCGGCTCTGAAGCGCCTTCACGACGAGCTGACGCCCATTCCACAAGACAACAAGCTGGCATCGCGGGTGCTTTACTGGCGCGGGTTTGCGTTGTGGCGCAGCGCGATTAACGGCTTTAACGAAACCCCAACTCCCAAAGACCTGGAAGACGACCTCACGCAGGCGGTCGCCGATTTCAAAGATGCCATCGTCCGGGACCCTGCATTCGTCGAACCAAAGATTGGAGCCATCTCCAGTCTGGGCTACGTCATGTTCTTGCACCAGAGCGACCCAACCCGCGTTCAGGAACTGCTCCGACAGTTGAGCCCGCTCTTGAAAGAAGCCATGGCGACTGCCCCAGACAATCCCCGGCTGCTCTGGGTGCTCGGCCCCATTCGTTGGTCGACCCCTCCGGAGCGGGGCGGGGGCCAGGACGAGGCGTTTGAAGTTTACAACAAAGGATTGGAAGCGGTCCGCAACCAGAAGCGCGATGCGAGTGATCCGCTGGAACCCTCATGGGGAGAACCCGAGCTGCTGATGAATCTCGCGTGGTCGAATCTGAATCGAACCACGCCGGACTTGAAGGCAGCCGAGCAGGACGCCCAAGCCGCCCTGAAAATCGTCCCTTACTGGCATTACGTTCGCGACATCCTGATGCCCCAGATTCGGGCTGCGCAAGCGAAAACCCTCCCCGCGGCACCAGGAAGTTCTGAAACCGCTTTCCAGGCATTCAAAGGATTCGAGGGAAAGTGGGCGATTCGGTCGCGGCAGAAGACTCTTCCCTTTGAGATGACGTACGAGGGCGGCTCCAAGGGCTCGATTGTGACCGAGCAGTTTGGCAAAGAACTATCTGTGTTCTATCGAGACGGCCAAAGTCTGTTGATGACCCACTACTGCAACGCCGGCAATCAACCGCGGTTGCGATTGAAGGAGAATAACGGACCTGGCGTCTTTGAGTTTCAGATGTTCGATATCACGAACCTGCAAACTGCGGACGCGGATCACGTGGAGAGGGTGGTTTATAGAATCGTCGACGACAAGACGATCGACCTGGAAATAGTTTGGAAAAAGGGCACGTCGGTGGAATCGGAGAAGTACACCCTGACCAGACTCAATCCGGAACAGCACGTTGGGAATTGACGACCGCGCCGTTCCCTATTTCACGCACGGAATCCCTTTCGAAGTCCCCCTTGACCAGCTCCGCAGCGGTATAAATCTTACATCGCCCTCGGTAAAGATCAGGCCGCGCGGGCGATGCGGATGCTCGAATGGCCGATAACCCACTGTTCTTCAATGAGATCTCACAAATTCACACTGCGCCTCAGGTTGGCATCGTTCGTGCGATGCCTTTTGGGTCACTGAACGAAAGGAGGATTCAGTTCCATGAATCTCCGGCAAGCATTAACGGCAACCGCCGCAGCGGCCCTCTTCCTCGGGGCTTCCGCCTGGGCTCGGCAGAGTCCGAGCGCGCAGGACCCGGCGCAGAATCCGGCCCAGAATTCCCCGAGCGCCGGCCAATATCCCGTCACACCTGCGAACTCCACGAGCACCGAGAATCCGTCGGTCAGCCCGAGCTCAGCCAAGGCGAAGCCAGGCAACGATAAGCCGAAGCATTTGAGCGGCAACCTGGTCGATGTAAGCTGCATGGAGAAGGCATTGGTCAACAGCCAGAGCGCTCCTCCGACTCCTGCAACTCCGAACCCCGGAGCCAGCGCGCCGCAATTCGCGGACCCCGGATCCACTCCTGGTCCAGCCCAGCACACCGGCGGCGGGATGCCCGGCGGGCAATCTCCGACCACAAGCGCCCCTCCGGGACAGCCCGGAGCGACCCCGACGAACCCTGACATGAGCCCGGACCAGGCCGCTCAGATGGCCAGAGCCGCCAAGGTGGATGACGCGGCCAAACAGTGCGTTCCAAGTTCGTCCACGCAGGCCTTCGGCCTGGCGATGTCGGGCGGACAAGTCGTGAAGTTCGACAGCGACGGCAACGCCCGGGCGCAGCAAGCGCTCAAGGACGTCGCGGTCGAGCCCGGCAAGAAAGTCAAGGCGAAGGTCACCGGAACAATGGAAGACAACATCACCGTGAAAGTGGCCTCCGTCGAAGTGAAAGGCAAACGCGGAACCGCGTCCGGATCGACGCCCGGCGCAGGACTGTAAGAAGCAACGAGTTTGCCTTCGACATTGACGACCTTGCCTTGGCTAAGATCGCCAGGGCAGCGGGAGATTCCGGCCCGAGGCGTGGAAATCTTGAAGGCGGTTTTCACGGACGCGGTTTTCACGACCAGGAGGCGAGATGTTGCGAGTTGCGCCCGCCGATGAGGACAGACCGACGACGCCCGAAAGGGGAACGCATGTGTCCGTGAGGACGGTTCGGATCCTGATTGCGGATGACCACGAAATCGTCCGGCATGGATTGCGGACACTGCTGGAATCGCGAGAAGGATGGAGCGTTGTGGGCGAGGCGTCGAACGGCACGGAGGCGGTCGAGAAGGCCGTCGAGCTCAAGCCGGACGTGGTATTGCTCGACCTGGGCATGCCCGAACTGAACGGGTTTGAAGCGACGCGCCGCATTCGCGAAATCCTGCCGCAAACCGAAGTGCTGGTTCTGAGCGTCAACGATTCCGAACAAGTCGTGCGCAAGGCGCTCGCTTCGGGAGCGCGCGGATACCTTGTGAAGTCGGACGCGGGCCGCGAGCTTCTGGCGGCTATCGACGCGGCGTTACGCCACAAGCCCTTCTTAAGCCCGAGCGTGCCGCACTCGCAGAATGTTGCGCCTGGTGCGCCTCAGGAGCCCATCGCCGATCTGACGGCGCGTGAGCGCGAAACCGCCCAGTTGCTCGCCGAAGGCCTCAGCAACAAGGAGATCGCCGCCCGGCTGGATATCTCGGTCAAGACCGCGGAAACGCATCGCACCAACATCATGCGGAAGATCAGCGCCCATTCTCTGGCGGACGTGGTGCGCTACGCGATTCGCAACGGCCTGGTGGAACCGTAACCCCGCGCTCACGGCTGCAGGATGTTGTTCCGCACGGCGTAGCGGACCAGGTCGCTGATCGAATGGAGCTCGAGCTTGCGCATGATGTTCGCTCGATGGGTTTCGACGGTTTTCACGGAAATGTCGAGCCGGGCGGCGACTTCCTTGTTGGAATTGCCTTCGGCCAGCATCTGAACGATCTGGCGTTCGCTCGGTGTCAGATCGGCCGCCGGCCCGCCCTCCGTTGCCAGACTCTTGAGGTATCCATCCAACACCGCGCGGGCGACGCGTGAGGTAAAAAACGGCCGCCCTTGTTGCAGTGACTCGACGGCCGTCACCAGGTCGCGCGCCGCGTCGGATTTCATCATGTATCCTTGCGCGCCGGCCCGTAGGAAGGCTCGAACCAGTTGATCGGAGTCATGCTGCGTCAGAACCAGGACACTGGCTTCGGGGACCGCCTTGAGGATGCCGCGCGTAGCCTCCAGCCCGTTCAATTCCGGCATACTCATATCGAGAATTACGACGTTTGGCTTGAGCGCCCCCGCTTTCTCCACGGCCTCGCGCCCGGTGGTGGCCTCGCCTACCACGGTCCATTCGCCGTGCCCCTCCAGGATCGCCTTCAAACCACGGCGCACCGCCTCGTGGTCGTCCGCCACCAGAATACGTAGCGCAGCACTCATGCGCTTTTCCCCCCGCTCATGCGTTTTCCTCAGGAAGCGGAAGGCTGACTTCGACAATCGTGCCGGGGCGCCCCGGCTTGACCTCGAGGCGGCCGCCGAGCTGCCGGACGCGCTCGCGCATGCCGCGGATTCCAACCCCCAGCGCGACCGTCCCCTCGCTGCCCTGCGCAAAGGCCTCTCCCGGCAGACCCTTGCCCGCGTCCGCCACTTCGAGGCTGACCCCGGTGGAATCGTGCCACAGCCGGATTCGCGCCGTGGGGCTCTCGGAGTGGCGATGGATATTGGTCAGGCACTCCTGGACGACGCGGAACAGCGCCGTCTCCACATCGCCCGGAAGGCGCTTCAAGTCCGGCGACACCTCGAAGTCCACGCGAATCCGGGTGCGCTCGGCGAATCCCTCCACGTACCATTGCAGCGCGTACTGCAGGCCCGCCTCATCGAGCATCGGCGGGTGCAGCAGGTAGGAAAAAGTACGGATTTCACGCGAGGCTTGTTCGGCAAGTTCGATGCTCTCTGCCAGCGACTTCTGCGCCTTGGGATCGATGGAAGCTCCGGCGCGCTGGTGGACCAGCGCCAGATTCAACGACAATGCCGCCAGGGTCTGGGCGGTGCTGTCGTGCAGCTCCCGCGCCATCCGGCGCCGCTCTTCATCTTGAAGGCGCAGCACGCGGCCCGAAAGCTGACGGAGATCATCTTCCGATTTCCGGCGCTCCGTCACATCGCGCGTGACCTTGGAGAAACCGCGCAAATTGCCGCCTTCACCGTGAAGCGGGGTGATGACGACGTCGGCCCAGAAGCGAGAGCCGTCCTTGCGAAGGCGCCATCCTTCGTCCTCGACCCGCCCTTCAAAAGTTGCGATCGTCAGGAGACGGGCCGGCTTGCCGGCGCGCACGTCCTCGAGGGGATACAAGAGGGAGAAATGCTTTCCGACAATCTCGTCACGCCGGTAGCCTTGCAGTCGCTGCGCGCCTACGTTCCAGGTTACGATCGAGCCTTCCGGGTCAAGCATGACGATGGCGTAGTCCTTTATTTCCTCCACCAGCAGCCGGAACCGCTCGGCGCTCTGTTTCACCTCTTCTTCCGCCCGCTTGCGGTCGGTGATTTCGCGAACGAAAAGACACAGTCGCCGCTCGACATCCGTGCGCTCGATCGGGCTGATCCGTCCGAGGAACCAGCGTTTGCCCTCCGGGAAATCCAGCGGATACTCGAGGCTCTCCGGACGGCCCGTGCCGAGCACGCGGCGGCAGGCTTCGAGGAACGGACGCGCCCCTTCAGGACCGAGGACCTCATCGATGCGGCGGCCGAGCAACTCGCTTTTCGGCCACACCAGCAACTGCTCGTTGGTAGTCCAGACGTTCAGGTAGGTGGCGTGCTCATCGAGCTCGAAAATCACGTCGTCCGTGGATTCGACGAGGGCACGCAGGCGGGCTTCGCTTTCCTGAAGGCCGAGCTCGGCTCGCTTGTGCTCCGTAATATCCCGGTTGATCTCCAGAACGCAAACGGGCCGGCCTTCATCGTTATTCTGCAATACCCAACGGCTGGCTACGATGATCTCGGCGCCATCCCGCCGGGTATGAACCAGTTCCCCTTCCCACCAGCCTTCACCAAGGATTTTGGCTTCAACCTGCTCCAAAGGCTCCGGAAACCTGGTCTGAAGGAGGGTATGGGTGATTTTGCCGAGCGCCTCCTCCGAGCTCCATCCGTAGAGGAGCTCTGCGCCCTGGTTCCAGAAGAGAATGGAGTTGTTGATGCTCCGAACAATGATCCCGTCGTGGGCGATCTCGAGGAGCGTGGCCTTTTCACTCAGGATCTGGTTGAGCTGCGTGAGTTCGAAGGTCCGCTGCCTGACCCGCGATTCCAGCTCGTCGCGGGTTTTCTTCAACTCGTCTTCGGTCTGCTTACGGGCGGTGATGTCGGCGCAGACGCCCACCATCCTCACCGGCCGATGAGCCTCGTCGTAAATCACCCGGCCCCTGGCCCCGAGCCACCTTGCTTCCCCCTCCGCCGTCAATTGGCGGTATTCCACCTCGTATTTGCCGTCGCCGCCTTTGAGGGCTTCCTGGATCGCAGCGAGCACACGCTCGCGGTCATCGGCATGAATCGTCCTCAGGAAGCCGTCGAACGTGCCGCCGAACGATCCCGGCGCCTGGCCGTGAACGCCTGCCATGTTCTCGGACCATTCGACGTTGCCTGCGGCGATGTCCCAGTCCCACGTGCCGACGTCGGCTGCGTCCAGGGTGAGCCGCAGCCGCTCCTCGCGTTGACGCAGGGCCTCGGCGGCCAACTGGCCGCTCGCCTCCTGGCGGTCCGGTCGCGTTCCGCCGGCGCGAGTCGCTCCGGAGTCGGGCTCGGCCGAGCCCTCGCTCGAAAATGTAAGTCCGGTTCTCAGTTTGCCTGGCTCCAGAGAGAGTTAATCCCCAAGAGCATTCCCAAGCTCTCAGTATAGCACGTATTTGTTCATTCCATTGGACTTCCTAGTGGACCTTCCGGGCTCGCCTCCGTCTTCATTAACAAGGACTTGCCTCAACACCCTCTGAAATTTTCGCGTGGGTCCGGGTCCAATTCCTAACACTTATCCTCCAGAGTGACACGTCCGCGTGAGATTGGGTCCGGATGGCTTCGGTCGGGTTCGGTTTTCCCCGCTTTATTCATTGTTTTGTTGATTATAAAGGACTTCTTGGCTTCGCTTCGCGTATTTTTGATGGGGGGGGTACCCGATTCTCAGCTGAACCGGTGGTCCCGCTTAACGGGGCTCCCGGCTGGCAAGGTTCCAGCTTGACAAGGCCCGCACCCTAGTTTAGTCTAGGCATGTTTAAAAAAGGGGTTCGGGAGTTTCGAAGATGAAGAAACCAGATCGGCGGGATCTTTTTCCAGGTGCATTGGAAATGATGATCCTGCGAACGCTAAGACGGCAGCCCATGCACGGATACGCCCTCGTCCAACACATCAAGCGCACGTCTGACGACTTACTCCAAATCGACGAAGGTTCCCTCTATCCGGCCCTCCAGCGCCTGCTTAAGGAGGAGTTGGTGGAGGCAGAGTGGGGCATATCTTCCACGAACCGCCGCGTGCGGACGTATCGGTTGACGCCGGCAGGCATCAAGCACTTGAACCAAGAGGTTTCGAATTTCGAGCGAATGCTCGAGGGTGTCACGCGTGTCCTGGCGAGAGGTGAGGCATGAATTGGATCAAGCGATTGCTGGGGCGCCGCCGCCTTTACACCGATCTGTCTCAAGAGATTCGGGAGCACCTTTCCGAGAAGATCGAGGACTTGGTCGCGAGCGGCATGTCGAGGGAAGAAGCAACGCACGCGGCGCGGCGGGAATTCGGGAATGCGACGCTCATCGAGGAGCGAGGCCGCGAAGTGTGGCAATGGCTGTCCATGGAGAGCTTAATCGCGGATATTCGGTACGCGCTCCGCATGCTCCGCAAGAATCCAGCCTTCACCGTGGTGGCCATATTGACGCTGGCGCTCGGCATCGGCGCCAACACCGCGATCTTCAGCGTCGTTAACGCGGTTCTACTAAGACCCTTACCCTATCAGGATTCAGACAGGCTGGTCGTGGTCCTGCACTACGGGGTCGCTCCGGTGTCGCCTGGGAATTTCCTGGACTGGCAGCGCCAGAATCACGTGTTTACTGCTATGGGCGCGGCTGAGTACTGGACGCCCAATTTGACCGGCATCGACGAGCCGGAGCGCGTCTGGGCCCTGCATATCAGTTCGGATATTCTGCCGCTGCTCGGGGTTCAACCGTTGCTCGGACGGATGTTTCTCAAAGAAGAGGAGCAGAAGGGCCGCGACCATGAAGTGATTTTGAGCTACGGGGCCTGGCAGAAACGCTTTGGCGGCAGCGCCGGGGTGATTGGCCGACCAATGACGCTTGACGGCGAACGCTACGTGGTCGTTGGAGTGATGCCGCGCGACTTCAAGTTCGCTCCTTTCTGGGCGACCAAGGCCGAGTTGTGGGCGCCCCTGGCCCTGGGCGACCGCGCGGCGGACCGCGGCGGAAACAGCCTGCGCATCTTCGCGCGTCTCAAACCCGGCATAACTCTGGAGCAGGCGCGCTCCGAGATGTCCGGGATTAACAGCCGCCTTGAGAAAGAATACCCGGGCACAAGCCGCGATTACGTTGTGCTGCCGCTCAAAGAGAGGGTGGTGGGAGACATCCGGCCCGCGCTGCTCGTGCTGCTCGGCGCAGTGTGCTTTGTTTTGCTCATTGCCTGCGCCAACGTTGCTCACATGATGCTGGCCCGATCCGCAGTGCGGCAGAGGGAGGTCGCCGTACGAACGGCGCTCGGAGCGGGACGCGGGCGAATCATCCGTCAGTTGCTGACGGAAAGCCTGCTGCTGACTTTGGCCGGAGCCGGAGCCGGGCTTCTGCTGGCACTCTGGGGCATCCATGTTCTTGTTGCGCTGAGCCCCGCCGGCATTCCACGGGTCCAAACGGTTTCTATCGATGCCAACGTGCTTGTGTTTATGTTCGTGGTCTCGGTGCTCACCGGGCTCGGCTTCGGCTTGGTGCCGGCGCTGCGGTCCTCGGCAGTCAGCCTGAATGACTCGCTGAAGGAAGGCGGACGCGGATCGATTGAAGGAGCGCGAGGTCAGCGGCTGCGCGGCCTGCTGATGGCCTCCGAATTCGCGATGGCAGTGATCCTGCTGGTCGGGGCCGGTCTGATGATTCGCAGCTTCATTGCGCTGCAGTCGATCGACCCAGGATTTGATCCGGACCACGTTCTCACCCTGGTGGTTTCCGTCACGGGCTCGCAATCGGCAGACGCGACCAGCAAGGCGGCGTTCTATGGCCAGGTGCTGGAACAGGTGCGGGCCCTGCCGGGCGTTCAGTCGGCCGGAGTTATCAACCATCTTCCCCTGGCCGGGGACCTGTGGGACCGCACGTTCGCCATTGAAGGCAGAGCCGCACCGCGTCCCGGCGAAGCTCCGGACGCGATATATCGAGTAGTGTGGCCCGGCTATTTCCATGCCATGAACATTCCGATCCTTCGCGGACGCGATATCGCACGAAGCGATGGCATGAATTCGCCGGGAGTGGTTGTCGTCAACGATGCGCTGGCTCGCCAGTTCTGGCCGGGCCAAGACGCTATCGGCAAGCGCTTCGCCCTGACAGGATCATTGCCAAACGCGCCGTGGCTCACGGTGGTCGGGATAACGAAGGACGTCATCGAGAAGGATTGGGCACATCCGCCGGATCCGGAGATGTACCTGCCGTACCTTCAGTTGTCGGAAGCCGATCAGGCTTTTCTCCACTATTTGACCCTGGTGGTCCGAACCGCAGGCGAGCCGACCTCGGTGCTGCCCGAGATTCGAAGCCAAATCCTGCGACTCAATCAGGATGCAACCATCTCGCAAGTTGATACCATGCCGGCAGTAATCCGCGAGGCCACGGCACAGCCGCGCTTTTATTTGCTCCTGCTTGGCGCTTTTGCCGCCATCGCCCTCACATTGGCCGCGGTGGGCATTTATGGGGTGATGAGCTATTCGGTCTCGCGCCGGACTCACGAAATCGGCATCCGCATGGCGCTCGGCGCAAAAGCGCCTGACGTACTGAAACTGGTCACGCGTCAGGACATGCTGTTAGCGCTGTGGGGAGCGATGGCCGGAATCGTCTTTGCTCTGGCGTTAGCTCGAGGAATGTCAAGCCTGCTTTACGGCGTTCATTCCGACGATCCGCTCACGATTCTCGGAGTGGTGCTCGTCCTGGCGATTGTGGGATTGGCCGCCACGTACATTCCGGCGCGCCGCGCCACAAAAGTCGATCCCATGGTAGCGCTCCGTTACGAATAGGGGATTCGTAAGACTGGCTGAATTATGAACTGGATCACGCAATTGCTCTTACGCCGCCGCCTTTACGGCGATTTCTCCCAAGAGATTCGAGAACATCTTGAGGAGAAGATCGACGAGTTGGTAGCGAGCGGCATGTCGAGGGAAGAAGCGACGTATGCGGCGCGGCGGGAGTTCGGAAATGCGACGCTGATTGAGGAACGAGGCCGCGAAGTGTGGCAATGGCCGTCTGTGGAGAGCTTCATCGCGGATGTTCGGTACGCGCTGCGCATGCTGAGCAAGAATCCGGGCTTCACCGTCGTGGCTGTTCTGACACTGGCCCTTGGCATCGGGGCAAATACCGGCATCTTTACCATCCTGAATGGGGCAGCATTGCGCCCACTCCCGTTGCCAGACTCAGATCGGCTTGCAAGCATTTACCAGAGCTTCCGGGGACGAGTTAGGCGAAACGTTTACGGCGAACCCAACCTTTTTTCCTACTCGGAATACCAGGACTATCGCGACCACAACCACGTGTTTTCGGGACTGGTCGCGTATCAACCCTCCGTCGAGGCGACGCTCGGTAGCGACCGCCCGCAGCAGGTTGACGGAACTTTGGTCTCATGCAATTACTTCCCCGTCTTCGGCGTTCAGCCGACGCTGGGCAGGGGCTTTCTGGACTCAGAGTGCGCCAAGCCGGGCGCAAACCCCGTCGTCGTGCTGAGCGACGCCCTCTGGCGCAGTACCTTTGCCGCTAGCCCTTCGATCCTGGGGACAACAATTACACTGAACCGCAGTCCATTCACTGTGATCGGCATCGCTCCCCCAGGATTCGGCGGGAGCGAGATTGAGCCCTCCGCGTTCTGGGCTCCTGTCACCATGCAACGCGCCGTCGAACGCGGCAGCAAATTGCTCGATGATGACAATCTGAGTTGGCTGGTGCTCATTGGCCGTATGAGGGCGGGCGTTTCGCTCGGTCAAGTTCGCGCCGAACTCGACGTCATTGCCGGGCGCCTCGATCAAGACCATCCCGGGCGAAAAACAACTCTGGCCATCCAAACCGCAACCTTCTTCAGCGGTCCGGAGGAACACGCCGTGGCGCTGGGCGTGGGAGCCGCTATTCTTGGCGCGGTCGGCTTGGTACTTTTGATCGCCTGCGCAAACGTCGCGAGCCTGCTGTTGGCTCGGGCGGCAGGACGCCGGCATGAAATCGCAGTGAGGCTGGCTCTCGGCGCAACCAGGAGACGTCTGGTCCGGCAACTGCTCACGGAAAGTTTCCTGATTGCGGCGCTCGGTGGCGTCTTGGGCTCGCTCCTGGCCTTTTGGTCCGCAGAGGCGGGGGTGCACTTGCTCTTGACCCACCTGCCGCGCGGCGCGCCATCGCTCGTCTTCAGCGTGAGCCCGGACGCTCGAGTGTTGATATTCGCTCTCCTGCTGACTCTTATCACCGGGGCCGCTTTCGGGCTCATGCCAGCCCTCGAAGCGTCGCGGCCCGACGTGAACACTACGCTGAAACAAGGCGACGCCCGCTATCACGGAGGACCGGTCGCGGGAGGACGCCTGCGCCGCGTCCTGGTAGGTGTGCAGGTGGCGGTCTGCATGGTGCTGCTGATTTCCGCGGGGCTGCTCATGCGCGGACTTTATCGAGCGCAAACCATCGATCCTGGCTTCGACACAAAGGATGTGGCGGTAGCCTCGTTTGACCTCACCGCACAGGGCTACAGTCAGCCTCGCGCTGCGACGTTCCAACAGCAATTGATGGAGCGGCTGACGGCGTTGCCGGGGGTAGACGGCGTGGCGGAAACGGGAACGACTCCTCTCAGCGATTCACATTTCGGCACCGGGGTCTCAATTGCAGGACGGGAAGGGTGGCAGCAAGTCGAATACAACATCGTTTCACCCAATTATTTTTCACTGTTGGGCATTCCTGTTACGCGCGGCCGGGGCTTTGCGAAGTCGGACTCCCTGATGGTTAACGACGGTCAGCTGGGCACGGCGAGCGTTGTCGTGGTCACTGAATCGACGGCACGGCGGTTCTGGCCGGGCCAAGACCCGATCGGAAAGACACTGAAGCTCCAGAGCGAGGGACACCACACCGTGACTGTCGTGGGTGTCGCAAGGGACGCACAGGTGTCCCGTCCAGGCGAGTCCGACACCCTCTATTTATACTTTCCTGCCGGTCCGAAGGATCAGCCCGGGTTGCAATTCCTCGTGCATAGCGCGATCGGGTTCGCAGGTGCTGCGCAGGGTATAAAGGCAGCCGCCCACGCGCTCGACCCGGAGCTTCCCGTAAGTGTGGTCAGGCTGGAGGACAATCTCGAAATCTGGAGAGCGCCTTCCCGTATTGTGTCGGTAGTGTCAGGCGTTCTTGGCGCCCTGGCGTTGCTTCTCGCTTCGCTCGGCGTGTATGGAATGGTGTCTTACGCCGTTAGCGGTCGAGTTCGGGAAATCGGGATTCGCATGACGCTTGGAGCGGACGGCCGGGACGTGCTAAACCTCGTTCTGCGGCAAGCGCTGCGGCCGGTGGCCGTCGGTACGATCATCGGGCTTGCTTGCTCCGCTGCCGTTTCCAACGCTCTGTCGAGTCTACTGTACGGCGTAAGCCCCCATGATTTGGTCTCTTTCCTGTTTATCCCCTTTTTCCTTTTGAGCGTGACCATTCTGGCCAGCTACGTCCCCGCCCGCCGGGCAACGAAGGTTGATCCTATGGTGGCGCTCCGTAACGAATAGTGAATCTTCACGACTTGGATAAGCATGAACTGGATCAAGCAATTGCGCTCACGCCGCCGCCTTTACAGCGATTTCTCTCAAGAGATTCGGGAGCATCTTGAGGAGAAAATCGACGAACTCGTGGCGAGTGGCATGTCGAGGAAAGAGGCAACGCAAGCGGCGCGGCGGGACTTCGGAAATGCGACGCTGATCGAGGAACGAGGCCGCGAAGTATGGCAATGGCCGTCCATCGAGAATATCTTGATGGACGTTCGCTACGGCCTGCGCCAGTTGCGCCGAAACCCCGGCTTCACGATTGTCGTGGTTCTTACTCTGGCTCTCGGGATCGGCGCGAACACAGCCATTTTCTCGGTCATCGACGCGCTGATGTTGCGCACGCTGCCGGTCCGCGAGCCTCAGCAGCTCGTGGCGGTTGGCAGTCCCACACAGGTTCATTCCTGGTCGAGAGGCACTCCGGGCACGCATATATTCTCGTATCCCCTCTACTGCCAGGTGCGGGATCACAACAACGTGTTCTCCTCCGTGCTGGCGAGCGCTGACATTGACAGCTTGCAGATCAGGATCGACGGCGGCGCGGAAAAGGCCAGCGGCAGGTTTGTGACTGGCAATTATTTCGCGACGCTCGGCGTTAAGCCTCTGCTCGGCCGAACATTTACGGGCGAGGAGGACCGCGTTCCCGGGAGCGATCCGGTCATTGTCATCAGCTATGGGTATTGGCGGGCCCGCTTTTCCGGTGATGCGTCGGTGATCGGCCGCACCGTGCGCTTGAACAATTATCCATTTACGATCATCGGCGTGGCTCCACCCGGATTCTTTGGCGAAGTTGTAGGCGACCGGGCCGACCTCTGGGTCCCGATGATGATGGAGCCGCAAGTGTTACCTGGGCGCGACTTCCTGGCGACGCCGGAAATCGCGACTTTGCTGCTGATCGGGCGGCTTCGCCCTGGCATGACCATCCAGCAGGCACGCGAGAACGTGGATGCGGTGGTCAAGATAGCACTCACGGAAACGCTTTCGGCTCAGATTTCCGCTGACGACCGCGGCGCGGTACGGGCGATGAAGTTCGATGTACCGGTTTCGCCAGGTGGGCGCGGGCTCTCGAGGCTGCGGAAGGAATTCTCAAGCCCATTGCTCCTGCTGATGGGTCTCGTAGGGGCTGTGTTGCTTGTGGCTTGCGTGAATGTCGCCAACCTGATGCTGGCACGGTCGGCCACTCGCCAGCGCGAGTTTGCCGTACGGCTGGCGATCGGCGCCGGGCGGGGCAGGATCGTTCGCCAGGTGCTGACGGAAGCGGTTCTGCTTGCTGCGATGGGCGGAGCCTTGGGTCTGTTGATGGCCCGTTGGGCGTCTGCCACATTAGTGGAACTGGCCAGCCAAGGCAGTACGAACGCGTTGGCGCTCAGTCTCGATTGGCGAGTGCTTGCTTTTACCGCGGCGATTTGTTTGGTGGAAGGTCTGCTTTTCGGCCTGGCGCCCGCATTGCACTTCCTTAAGCCGAATTTGGAGCACACCCTCAGGGAGGGGGGACGTGGTGCGAGTGGCGGCGGGGGTCAGACGGGGCGCCTTCTCGTCACCTCGCAGATCGCTCTTGGCATGCTGGTGTTGATGGTCGCCGGGCTGTTCGTCCGCAGCCTGCGCAAGCTGCAGGAACTTGACCTTGGTTACAGCCGTGATCATTTGGTGCTGGCGAGAGTCGACCTCGTCACCAGCGGTTACAAGGGGCCGGAAATCCTGAATCAAACCCGGAAGCTTCTGGAAGGCCTTTCAAACCTTCCCGGTGTCCGCAGCGTGACCGTCTCGTCGAACGGCCTCTTCAGCGGTGGTGAATCAAGCGACGACATCCGCGTCGATGGGCTCATTCCTAACAACCAGGAGGATCTGCAGACTGCCGACGATGAGGTCGGACCCGATTATTTCAGCACTATCGGAGTGCCGGTCGTGCTGGGACGCGAAATCAACCAGGAGGACTTCCAGACCGGCGCACACGTCATGGTCGTCAACGAAACCTTTACCAAATTTTATTTTGGCGGCCGGAGCCCATTGGGACACAGCATTTACCTTGAGGATTCCGATCATCCCAACCAGCTGCCTTACGAAATAATCGGTGTGGCGCGCGACGTTCACGACCACGGTGTCCGCGAGGTGGTTCGCCGGCGCGTGTATGCGCCTCTGAGCAGCGCCACCTTTGACGACGATGGCGCACCGAACTTCGAAGTGCGTGCCGTGGGCAATCCTCGCGCGCTCATCAGCAGCGTAAGAACAAAGATTCACGATCTCGACCCGAGCGTCATTATTGACAATGTGGAATCGGCCGACGGCCTGGTAACCGATTCGGTCGCCTCGCAAGTGCTGGTGGCGCAGCTCTCGGCCGTCTTTGGTGGACTCGTTCTCGCCCTGGTGTGCGTGGGCCTTTATGGCACCTTGTCCTACCGCGTGGCGGAGCGGACCCGGGAGATTGGCGTCCGAATGGCGCTCGGCGCGAGGCGGCGGGATGTCGTCTGGATGGTAACCCGCGAGGCGTGCCTGATGTTGCTTGTCGGCTCTGTGGCTGGTATCTCGAGCGGCATTGCAGCCACGCGGCTGTTCCAGTCCCTGCTGTTCGGAGTCGGCGCTGCGGACCCGGCTTCCATCGCGGCAGCCATCGCCATCCTGATGGGGATCTCCGTTATCGCGGCCTTGCTTCCATCGCGCCGGGCGACAAAGGTTGATCCTATGGTGGCGCTCCGTAACGAATAGTGAATCTTCACGACTTGGATAAGCATGAACTGGATCAAGCAATTGCGCTCACGCCGCCGCCTTTACGGCGATTTCTCCCAAGAGATTCGAGAACATCTTGAGGAGAAGATCGACGAGTTGGTAGCGAGTGGCATGTCGAGGAAAGAGGCAACGCAAGCGGCGCGGCGGGACTTCGGAAATGCGACGCTGATCGAGGAACGAGGCCGCGAAGTGTGGCAATGGCCGTCTGTGGAGAGCTTCATCGCGGATGTTCGCCACGCGCTGCGCATGCTCCGCAAAAATCCCGGCTTCACCGTCGTGGCTGTACTGACCCTCGCGCTCGGCATTGGCGCCAATACGGCGATTTTCAGCGTTGTGAACACCGTAGTTCTGCGGCCGCTGCCCTATTCGCACAGCGACCGGCTGGTTTGGATTGCCGAATCGATCCCGGCGCTCAAATCCGAAGCCGCCACGGGCGGAGACTACGTCGATTGGAAAGATCAGAACCACACGTTGGCCCGGATCGCCGCCTACGACACGGTCTATCGCGGCAGTCTTAGCGAAGGGGCTGGGGGGGCCGGATCCGCCGATTTCAATCTCACCGGCCGCGGCACGCCGGCGCGGGTCCATGGCGCGTTCGTAAGCGCCAGTTTCTTCGCCACTATGGGCTTGGAGCCGCAACTCGGGCGAGCCTTTACGGAAAACGAGGACCAGCCGAGCGGGCCCCACGTGGTGCTGCTAACGCACTCCTTCTGGCAGCAGGATTTTGGCTCCGACGCTCACGTGCTCGGCCAGACAGTCAATCTCGACGCCGCGCCTTACACGGTTATAGGTGTGATGCCGGCGAGCTTCCGCTTCCCCGGGGATTCGGACGCGCAAATCCTGCTGCCGCTGGCTCTCAACCAGGCCAGTGAGCGGCTTCGCATCGCGCAAAGGCACGTGCGGATTATCGGCCGGTTGAAGCCCGGCGTCTCCCTCGCTGCCGCCCGGGCCGACCTGGATGAAATCCGGAAACGTGCGCAGGCTTCCGGTGCGCCCATGCTGGACGGGGGCGGCGGCCGCCAAGGCCGTGCAATGCCGGCTCCAAGGCGCGGCGGCCGCGGCGGACAGTTGCGCCCCGACCATTCAGGTCCCCCGGATATGGCTCCGCCGGCAAGCGAACTTAAAGTAGTGCCCCTCGCCGAACACCTGGCGGGGAATCTGCGCCCGGCCATGCTGACCTTACTCGGGGCGGTCGGGCTGGTGTTGCTGATCGCTTGCGCCAACGTTGCCAACTTGATGCTGACGCGCGCCTCATCCCGCACGCGCGAAGTGGCGGTGCGGGCCGTCCTCGGCGCGGGGCGCTGGCGCCTGGTTCGGCAACTCCTGGTGGAGAGTGTGACACTGGCGGTGGCCGGTGGCATGGCGGGATTGCTGCTTGCGGCCTGGGGCGTCGATGTCATCGCGCGCCTGATCCCGGCGGGCGCCGAAGGCGGCATCCTGGCTGTGGCGGCGCCGAAAGTGGACGGCAACGTTCTGCTTTTTGCGCTGGCGGCGTCCATCTTCACCGGGATCCTGTTCGGCCTTGCTCCCGCAGTTACCGTCACGCGTTCCGATCTTGCCGAAGGGCTCAAGCAGGGCGCTCAGGTGGCGAGCCCCGGTGGCCGCCGCGGATGGCTTCGAGGAGCGCTGGCCGTCTCCGAGCTCTCCCTCGCGCTGGTCCTGCTCATCGGCGCCGGCCTGCTCATCAAGAGCTTCTATCGCCTCCTCCAGGTTAACCCGGGCTTCGCGCCGGAGCGTGTGTTGACCATGGATCTCAGCCTTACGGACACGCGATACCCGTCGCGCCAGCAGAAGTCGGAATTCTTCTCGCAGGTCCTCGGTCGCGTCGAGTCTTTGCCCGGCGTTCGTTCGGCGGCTCTCGCTGATTCTCTGCCGCTCAGTCCTTATCAGGGCTTCCTGATGATGTCCCCCAACCAGCTCCTGCCCAGGGCGGCGCTCTCGAGCTCGACAACCGTGATGGTGTCGCGGCTCGAGGTGAGCCCGGGCTACTTCTCGACGCTGCGCATTCCGGTGCTCCAAGGCCGCACCTTCACAGACCACGACGACGAGCGGGCTCCGAAGGTCGCGGTGGTGAATGAGGCCGTGGCGCGCCGGTTTTGGCCGGCAGAGGACCCCATTGGCAAGCAACTGGCTAATCTGACCGTGGTCGGCGTTGTTGGCAACGCCCGCCACGAAGGATTGAGCCAGGAGACGGAGGCCGAGTTTTACGTGCCTTACCTACAGTCGCCGGCCAACTCCATGCAACTCGCCGTCCGCACCGCCGCTGACCCGGACAGCATGGTCTCCGCGGTGCGCGCCGGGATCGGGGACGTCGACCCCGACCAGCCGCTTTACCACGTATCCACGCTTCAACAGGTCCTGTCGGAGTCCCTGGCTCCGCGGCGATTTAACATGCTTCTGCTGGGGATTTTCGCCGGCATCGCGCTCGCGCTGGCAACGGTTGGAATCTATGGCGTGATGGCATTCTCCGTGACCGAGCGCACCCACGAGATCGGCATTCGCATGGCGCTGGGCGCGGAAAGGGGGAACGTACTTCGTCTGATCGTCCGACAAGGCCTGCGGCTCACCCTGCTCGGCGTGATCCTGGGCATCGCGGGAGCCTGGGCGATCACGAGCTTCCTCGCCAGCTTCCTGTTCGGCGTCGCCCCTCGAGATCCTGCCACCTTTGCGCTGGTTTCGGTGGCACTGGTCGCGGTGTCAATCTTGGCGTGTTACATCCCCGCCCGCCGCGCGACACGTGTGGACCCGATGGTGGCGCTGCGGTACGAATAACTCATGGCGCTTTGCCCCAATGCCCTGATGTTGGGCACGCTGCCGGTCCGTGAGCCTCAGCAGTTCGTGGCCTTTGGCTTTGGACCGCGTCCTTCAGCGACGCAGGCAGCGCCTGACGACGCATCATCGCCCGGCAACTCCCCTTCTGCCTCGTTCATCTAACCGAGCCAAGCCGATCATAGGCCAAAATCACATGCGCCGAAAAAGTCCCGGTCTGGGATCGAGAGTGGCCGCCGTTTTCGCTCTTATGGGTATGGCAGCGCTGCCCGGACGAGCGCAAACCGGCGAGGACGGCGCGACGTCGGTCGTCCAGCCCAAGCCGCAGCACAGGGCTGCCTCAGTCGAAACCCAGCCACCGGCTGCGGACGCGCAAGACATACGCCAAGCCCCTAGCATCCGTGTCCAGTCGATCCTGGTGACCACCCCAGTGACTGTGATCGATCACCGTGGCGAGTTCGTCTCCGATCTCGACGAAGGGGATTTCAAGATTTACGATAACGGCGTCCGGCAGCAGATTCAGCGTTTCGAAATCGCCTCGGAGCCCATCGCCCTGGTGATCCTGGTGCAGGCCGACGAGTCCGTCAAGAGCCTGCTCTACCAGGCGCGCGGGCTCGCCCCGATCTTCTCCGACCTTCTTGCCGGGCCCGATGGCCGCATCGCCGTGATCGGATTCTCTGACAAGGTCACCCTGATGCGGAACTTCTCAGACAAACCTGATCAACTCAAGTCAACGTTCGCACAGATCGCCGCATCCGGCGTGAAAGCCCGTTTGAACGACGCCCTGATGCAGGCCATGAGCATGTTGGAAAGTTGTCCGCGGACGGAACGGCGCCTGATCGTGGCTCTGTCCGACGGCTCCGATCGCGGAAGCGAGAATAACAAGGCTGAGGTGGTCTACCGCGCCGCAAGCGACGAGGTGACCATCTACGGCATGCGCTTCAGCCGTGCCGAGGCAGCGCTGCGGCAGCCCCGGGAAGATCCCCCTCCGGGTCCGCTCGACGGCATGATCATCCTGCCCACGCCTCCCGGCCAGGTTCCCACTTCCGCAAACTCCGGCGTCGCTCCGGCCGGTTCGGTGGACGGGCTTCCGCTCCTTCAAGCCGCCGGCGAAGCGATCGGCTCCAAATTCGTCAAAACCCCGCTCCAGTACTATGCCGAATTCACGGGCGGGACGTACAACTCACACTGGTCCACGAGCAGGCTGCAGGATCAGCTCGACCGCGTCGGCTCCGAGGTCCATTCGCAATACGAGATCGCGTATAAGCCGACCACACTCACCCGGACTGGCTTCCATCGCATCGAGGTGCAGGTCGAGAAACCCAACTTGAGAGTGCGGGCGCGGGACGGTTATTTCTATCAGGAGCGGTGAAGCCATCTTAAGTCGGAGTGCCCGCGCCGACGGTGCGGGTGTTTCCTCCAATATCCCGGGGCAGTTATTCCCGCGAAAGGGAGAATCCACGAGTTCACCCGACTCGGAAGCCCCGGCGGCAGGGGTCAGGGTTGTGAGCATGATCACAGCGTTGCGAGGCCGTACTTGCTATCCATTGGTTTGGCCGAATGGCGCCGGCGGGACGAAAACGTAAACACGCCCCCAGGCTGGCCCCGGCGGGGCGATTCGAATATCATAAAAAGAGGTACCTTATGGACTCTCGATCCGTTTACGTGGTGGGCGCCGGTCCGGCAGGGCTGTTTGCGGCGCGTAAAATCGCGGTGGCCGGCCATCAAGTGACGATCTTCAATCGCGACATCCGGCCCGGGGGGCTCGCCGAGTACGGCATCTACCCCATGAAACATCACATGAAGGCGGGCTTGCGCAAGCAATTCGTGAAGATTCTCGGCCTGCCCAACGTCGAGTACTTCGGCAACGTGGCGCTGCGGTGCGGCGGATCGGTGACCGTGGACTCGCTGCGGGCCTGGCAGCCGGCGGCCATCGTTTTCGCCGTCGGGGCGCAGGGTACCAAGAAGCTGGGCATGCCGGGCGAGGAATCGCGCGGCGTCTATTCGGCCAAGGACTTCGTTTACCACTACAACGCTCTGCCGCCTTTTTCATCGGCGGACTTCTCCACCGGCCGGCGCGTGGCCATTGTGGGAATGGGCAACGTGATGGTGGACATCGCGCGCTGGCTGCTCCTCGATCAGCCGGGCCCGAAGCCGGAAGAAGTGACGGTGATCGCGCGCCGGGGTCCATTTGAAGTCAAGTTTGACGAAAAGGAGTTCGATTACGTCGAGCAGTTTCTCGACCGCCGCCTGTTCCGCGAGGAGTTGGCGCGCGTGGCCGGCGCGGTGGCGGCGGCCGGGCAGGACGTGAGCACTGTAGCCGACTCGGCATTCCCCTGGCTCAAGAGCGAGCCCGCGGCAGTCCCGGAATCGAAGTTGACCTTTCGCTTTCTTGCGTCCCCGGTCGGCATTAAGCCGGGCCCCTCCGGCCGGATCGAGCGCCTGCGCGTGGTGGACAATCTGCTGGTCCGTCAGGGAGAGGAGACGAAGGCGCGAGCGACCGACAAGGAATCCGCGCTGCCCTTCGACACCCTGATTTTTGCCATCGGCGACGTCGCCGACCCCACCGTCGGGTTGCCGTACGGAAAGAACGAGTACGTGACCAACACCGACCCGGCAGACCCGGATCGCGCCGGTTACGAAGTCTTCGACGCCGCCACGGGCCAGGCCCTCGCGGGCAATTACGTTGTGGGATGGGCGCGCAAGGCCAGCGAAGGCCTGGTCGGCAAAGCCCGCTTTGATGCCGAACGCGGCTGCGAGCACATCCTCAAGTATCTGGAGCACTCTTCGCAGAGGGTCACACCCACGGCGGCGGAGATCCTGGACGAACTGCAGGCCGCGAACGATTCGGTGGTGACCAAGCAGGGTGTCGAGCAGTTGTTTCAGGCGGAGGCGCGCCATGCCCAGGCCCTGGGCCTACCCGAATTCAAGCATCCCACCAACCAGGACATGCTGGCCGCAATGCGGCAATCGAGCGAGGCGCGCTGCCTGACTCTGGCAACAGGCTAATCGGCGGCGACGGCAAAGCCGCACTTTTCACACACTCGCTACACCAGCATGCTTCGCATCTTCGCATCTCCGGCGGCTCAAGATCGGCTCGCCGCGGCCACCGCCTTTGTGGGTGAATTCACGCCGGCGTCGGAACGCCTGCTGGTGGGCGCTTCGCGTGAGGCGGTGGATCGTTTCGCGCGCACCCTGGCGACGCCTCTCGCGGCAACCTTTGGCTTGCACCGTTTCACCCTGACGCAGCTTGCGGCGCATCTTGCCACGGCGGACTTTGCCCGGCGCGGAGTTGCGCACAGCACTCCGTTCGCCGCTGAGGCGGTGGCGGCACGGTCGGTCTTTGAGGCCATGGAGGGCGGCGATCTCGACTACTTCAAGCCGGTGGCGCGCACGCCCGGGTTTGCGCGCTCGCTCGCCTCGACCCTCGCCGAGTTGCGCCTGGCCGGTATCGATTCGAGCGCCTTCGATGACGTGAACCGCGGAGACTCGCCGGGCGCCGGCGCCGACCTCGCCCGGCTGCTGCGGATCTTTGAGGACCAGGCGGAGCGGGCTTCGGTGGCCGATCGCGCGCTTCTTCTCCGCACTGCGGCCCGAGCTCTCTCGATCGAGCGCGATTCTCGTTTCCGCCGTTGGCCGATGCTGTTTCTCGACGTTCCGCTCCCCTCCGCAACGGAGCGGGACTTCCTCCGCACCCTGGTGAGCGGCGCCGAAGACGCGCTGATCACGGTGGCAGAGGGTGACGAACGCACCCTCGCAGCGCTCAGCTCGATTCCCGGGGCCGAGCGGATGTCGGCGCCTGACGTGCCCGGCGATTCCGGCCTTCTGCGCCTGCGGTCCTGCCTCTTTTCCGCGCAAGCGCCCAGCCCAGGCAAGGCCGACGACGAAGTATGTTTCTTCTCGGCCCCGGGCGAAGGACGCGAATGCCTCGAGGTTGCGCGGCGCATCCTGGAGGAATCGCGCCGCGGCGTGCGTTTCGACCAGATGGGCATCCTCCTGCGCGCGCCTTCGGGCTACGCCGCCCTGCTCGAGACGGCGCTCACGCGCGCCGGCATCCCCGCCTGCTTCACGCGTGGCAGCCGCCGTCCTGATCCTTCCGGGCGCGCCTTTCTCGCCATGCTGGCTTGCGCCACCGAAGGTCTTTCGGCAGCCCGTTTCGCGGAGTACCTCTCGCTTGGGCAGGTGCCGCCGCTCGACCCGAATGGCGCCCCTGCGCCCGCCGAACGGCCGTGGGCTCGCCCCGACGACGAGGGCCTGGGACCCGCCGCCGTCGCGCTCGAGAGCGAAGCCGAGGATCAGGCCGCGGGCGATGCTCCGGGCGAGGTCGCGGAAGACCGGGAAGACAGCCCGGCCCTCGAGGGCACCTTGCGCGCACCCTGGAAATGGGAGCGCCTGCTGGTCGAGGCGGCGGTGATCAGCGGCAAGGGCGAGGGGAAAGCCCGATGGTCCCGCCGCATCGACGGGCTGGCCGCCGAGCTCGAACTGAAACTTGCCCGGCTCGAGGAGGAGGATCCGGAGTCGGCCAGGGTTCTCGGCGTCAAGCACGACCTCCGGAATCTCGCGCACCTGCGCGCTTTCGCCGTCCCGATCATCGAAAAGCTCGACGCCCTGCCGGCGGAAGCCCGCTGGGGCGAGTGGCTCGAACATCTCAAGAACCTGGGTCCGCTCGTTCTGCGGCAGCCCGAGCGCGTCCTCGGACTGCTCGCCGAACTCGAGCCCATGGGCCGCGTCGGACCGGTGGCGCTCGGCGAAGTCCGAGGCATTCTGCAGGACCGGCTTTCCACGCTTGACCCCGAGCGTCCGCGGCGCGATTACGGCCGCGTTTTTGTCGGGACGCCGGAGCAGGCGCGCGGGCGCAGCTTCGACGTGGTCTTTGTGCCCGGCCTCGCGGAGCGCATCTTTCCCCAGCGCGTCAGCGAAGATCCGATTCTGCTGGACGAACTGCGGCGGACCATCGGCCACGGACTGCGCGTGCAGGATGATCGCGTCCAAAGCGAACGGCTGCAACTGAAGCTCGGGGCGGGCGCGGCCCGGCGGCGCATCTACATCTCGTATCCGCGGCTCGAAGTGGCAAGGGCGCGGCAGCGCGTGCCGTCCTTCTACGCTCTCGACGTGCAACGGGCGACCCGGGGCAAAATTCCCCGCTTCGAGGAGTTGGAAGATGAGGCGCGGCGTGAAGCGGCGGCGGCGCTCGATTGGCCCGCACCGCTCGACCCGGCACGCGCCATCGACGACATGGAGCACGACCTGGCAGTGCTCGGGCCGCTGTTGCGCGGCCCCGCTGACGCTTCCCGGGCAGGCCGCGCACGATATTTGCTGGGCCTGAACGAGCCTCTGGCGCGTTCGCTGCGGGCGCGCTGGGCGCGTTGGGCCAGGCGGTGGTCGGGCGCCGACGGGCTGTGCGAACCGAGCGCTATTCTCGAAGAAGCGCTCGCGCCCGAGCGGCTGACCGCCCGGCCCTACTCCGTCTCCGCCCTGCAGAGATACGCGTTGTGCCCGTACCAGTTTCTGCTCGCGGCCATCCACAAGCTCGAGCCGCGTGAAGAGGCCGTTCCTCTGGTGCAAATGGATCCGCTCACGCGCGGCAGCATTTTTCACCGGGTGCAGGCCGATTTCATGCGGCGATTGCAGCAGTCGGACCGCCTGCCGGTTACGCTCGAGAATCTCGCTCAGGCGCAGCAGGCGCTCGATGAGACCCTGGCCGGCGTGGCCGAGGACCAACGCGAACGGCTGGCTCCCGCCATCGGCCAGGTATGGCGCGACGGCATCGAGGGCATCCGCACGGACCTGCGCGGCTGGCTGCAGCGCATGGCCGATACACCGGGCGAGTGGCTGCCGGTACACTTCGAGTTCGGCATAGGATTCCCGCCGGAAGAGGGGCGCGACCCGGCGAGCCTCAAGCGGCCCGTGACGCTGGCCGGCGGATACCAGTTTCACGGTTACGTCGATTTGATCGAGCGCCGGACGGGCGCCCATGAACTGCGCGTCACCGATTACAAGACAGGCAAAGACCGGACCCAGGACGGCATGGTGCTCGGCGGCGGCGAGGTGCTCCAGCCCGTCCTGTACGGACTGGCCGTGCAGGAGGCGCTTCGGGAACACGTCGCCGAGGGGCGGCTCTACTTCTGCACGTCCGTCGGCGGCTTCCGTGATCGTCCGGTGGTGCTGCATGAACTCACACGCCAGCGAGGCTTGCGCGTGCTCGAGACCGTCAATCGGGCGATCGAGCGTCCGTTCCTCGCAGCCGCACCCAAGGAAGGCGCGTGTGGCCGCTGCGACTTTCTGCAGGTCTGCGGGCCGCTCGAAGAACGGCGGATCGCCGAGAAGAATCCGGACGCCCTCGACGATCTGAACACGCTCCGGGGTCTGCCATAAACCTCTACCAAAGGCCGCTTTATTACCTGACGGAAGGGCATCTGACGGAGAGAAAAGCCTTCACCACGGAGGCCACAGAGGCGCCGGCCCATTCCCCTCAAGCGAGGAAATGCAGCGCGAGGACCGGTCGAGATGATCCTGTGGGTGATCGACGCGAGCGTGGCGGCGAAATGGCTCCTCCCGCCCGCCGAGCCTGCACCCTGAGCCGCGGGTTCGGCCCCATTCCGGCAACTGCCATTCGATTTGAGTTATTACACCTGCCAACAGTCGTCGGGCCTCCCTCCCAGAGAAACCAGCCTAAGAGTTTGCACGCTCCCGGGTGCGTGCAGCCGCTTTGAGCGGCAAGACCCGTAAGATATGGTCAGAGTGCCAGTTCGCACGGTTTTTGAAAAGCGCGCATACACTTGACCCCGCCGGTTTACTCGGAAGGTAATTCCATCTATTAAAATGGCACCTGTTACCCAGAAATGCCTTGACAGGACCGCTACGGGCTGGTAATGTCAGTTCGCAATCGTGTGGCTGCTTCCGGGTTGGATAACGGCGGCGGGCCGAGCGGGCGATGGGCAGCGGGCTACGAGGGAGTTTAAGATGCGGAGAGTGTTACTGAGTTTGGCCGCCGCGGCGGTGCTGCTTGGTTTGGGAGCCTCCGGCGCAAAAGCGGACAATATCGTTTTCAATCCTCATCGTTTGACTTTCACGTACAATACCTTCCAACCGTGGCGCGCCCTGGGCGAGAACAACACCGACGTCGCCAACGGTACGACGGTGACTTCGGTCGGTGGCGTGGTCAGCACCACCATCACCTTCCGGCGCGGCGGTCCGGGCCAGTCCTTGCAGGAGGGTAGCACCTGGGATGGCAATTTCTCGGCGGGCCAGACCGTGCTGGCTTCCCTCAACACAGCCGGCCAGAGCCAAGGTGCCATCACGCTTGATTTCTCCCAGGGAGTCGCCGGGGTCGGCCTTCAGATCCAATCCCTCACCTCTGGAATTTTCCACGCCGAGATCGAAGGCTTCGACGGCTCGACACCGCTTGGAACTTTCTTTGCGCAGGGCGACAGCACGAACGCGAACAACAACAGCGCGATCTTCCTGGGCTTTCAGGATCTGACTGCGCCGGACATCACCTCGATCACGGTTCTGACGTTCGGTTGCGCGGGCGGCTGCGACGGCTTCGCGATTAACCGGCTGCTGTTTGAGACCCAGACCACCACCACCACTCCGGAGCCCGCCAGCCTGGCGTTGCTTGGCTCGGGCTTGTTGGCGTTGGGCTTGTTGCGCCGCAAGTTGCGCCAGAGCTGAATCCGGCTCAGATGATTCGTTCGATCTCGCGGGAACCTGCAATGGTTCCCGCTTTGCTTTTTGGGGCGCTGTCTGCGGCCTCGGACTCTTGAGACCCGGCTGACGGCGGGTAACGGAAAGCTTGGGATGTGCACGGCAGTATGGCAACAAGTACGATCGGTCCGGACATAAGCGGACAGCAGCCGCCACCCTTGCGCGAGCGCGAATTGGTCCTGGCCGCGCAACGCGCTGAGCCGGCCGCGCTCCGCGAGATCTACATCGCCTACCACCGACGCGCCTACAATCTGGTGCTCTATTCGCTCGGCGACCCCGCGCTGGCGCAGGACGTGCTGCAAGTCGTGTTCCTCAAGGTCTTCCGGGGCCTTGCGAGCTTCCGCTTCCAGTCCAGCCTGGCGACGTGGATTTACCGGATTGCCCACAACGAGTGCCGCGAACATCACCGGCGGCTTAAGCCCCCGATCGTCCCCCTGGAGGCAGTCCTCGGGAGCGCGGACGAGGTCGATCCCAAACCCAGCTCACACGATCTGCACGCGCGCCGCGAGCGCGATCTCATCATCCAACGGGCGGTGATGGAGCTGCCCGTCAAGATGCGCGAGGCGGTCGTCTTGAAATACGTCGAAGGACTCTCCTACGATGACATGGCCCGAGTGCTCGGATGCGCGCCCGGCACCGTGGCGTCGAGGCTGAATCGGGCGCTGGCGGAACTCGAGGAGCGCCTGCGTCCTTTCAAACGGCTTCTCTAAGAGGTGTGAAGATGACTTGCTGGCGATTCGATCTGCGAAGGAAGATGATTCCCTATCTGGAATGCTGGCTCCCGGCGTCCGAATCCGCCCGACTGGAGCAGCATTTGGTGGACTGCGACTCCTGCCGGTCCCTGCTGGTCAGGCTCCGGGCCGGACACCAGATGGCGCAGCGCCTGGCTGCTCTGCCGATCGAGGGCGGCAGTGCTTCAGACTTCGAATTCGGACTGGCGGCGCTCGAGGCCGGCGTTTCCGCAGCCGGAACCCACCCATCCGTGTGGCGCGACCGGCTGGAGCGCCTGGCGACGCCGCGTATGGTCACCGCTCTTTCCGTGCTGGTGCTGTTGCAGCTGGGCTTGCTGGTCGTCTCCAATCGCGGCGTATTGCTCGGAGAGCGGAGTCGCGTCTCGGTGACGAGGGATGCCGTCAACTTCAGGGAGTTCCGCCGGCTCAGCATCTCAGAACTCAAGTCGAACACCCAACCTCACGTTTCAACCGAAGGCTACGTGGAGGATGTCCATACCGATGAGGAGGAAGGAACCGTGGCTTTCAAGCTCGTGGAGAGCCCACAGAACGCAGAGTCCTTTGTGGTATGCGAGATCATGAGCCCGATTCAAATCGCGCCCCCACGAGCAGGCACCCGCATCCGCGTTTACGGTGTGGCCCGGTACGACGCCCAGAACGATCGCAACTGGAACGAAGTCAACCCGGTGCTCAGCATCGTCCCGTTGAACCCTTGAACCGGCGCGGGCGCAGTCTCGCCCTCCTTAAATCGTGGAAGAAAACCCGCCAAGCTCCCGTCTAACCTAATCAAGCCTGTGCTCTCAAGTCCTACGGCACGGAAACCGTGCCCGAGACCGGCAGATCCGCTCGCAGGCTTGCGCCGGCGAAGCAACGGCTCGGATTCCACACCAGCCGGGGGGGAACCACCGAATGCGCGGCAAGAGACTACACGCCCGGCCCGAGCGGAATGCAGCTTATCTTATGCTGGCCGTGCTTCTGCTTCCGGCTGGCATGCGCGCCCAGAACCCCGGCGGAACGCTCGAAGGCGTGGTTCAGGATGCAAGCGGAGGGCGGGTACCGAAGGCCCGGATCGCGATCCGGGCGGCGCAGGCGCCGACGGCTCGCGAAATCACTACGGACACGCGTGGAGAGTTTCGCCTCGACAACCTGCCGCCGGGCTCCTATCGCGTGATCGTGGACGCAACGGGCTTTGCGGAGGCCAGTTCCGACGTCAACGTGCAGGTCAGCACGGTGCAGGACATCACTGTGGCATTGCAGCCGGCCGCGGTGCGGCAATCCGTCAACGTGCAAGGCGCGGCCTCGTCGATTACCACGCAGCCGATGGATACCACCACGGCCATCCACGGCGGGGTAGTCACAGCCCAGGACCTCGAAACCATTCCGCTCGCGAACCGCAGTTTTGCCAATATCTCTTATCTGGTTCCGGGCACCGAGCCCGTGGAGCCCTCGGACCCCACTAAAGCGCGCATCACGGCGGTCTCTTTCGGAGGCAGTTCCGGACTGAACGACCAGCTTTCCGTGGACGGGGGTGACAACTCGGATGACTATATCGGCGGCTTTCTGCAGAATTTCTCGCCCGACGCCATCCAGGAATTCGCGGTGCGTACGGCCCAGGAGGATGCCGACACCGGTCGCATGACCGCCGGTTCAGTCGTGATCACCACCAAACGCGGTACCGACCAGTTGCACGGCGATCTGGCGTTCTATGAGCGGGCGGCCGCCTTGAACGCGCGCTTTCCGATCGACAACCCGCCGCCCGATCCCAAGCAGCCGTTCTCGAGGCAGAATTACATCGGAACGCTGGGCGGGCCTCTGGTGAAAGACAAGCTCTGGTTCTTCTCCTCTCTCGAAGTGGTTCACGAGGATGCCAGCATTGCCTACAGCCCCGCAAGCCTGAACCAATTCGACGCGCTCGCGTCACTCGCTTCCCAGGGCCTTATCCCGGGAGCGACGTCGATCGCGGTTCCGGACAATGTCCGGGTCCCGTTTCGGGACTACCTGGGATCGCAGCGCCTCGACTGGTCGCAGTCTGAGCGGTCGCAGTGGTTTCTGCGGGGTTCGGTGGACAACTACACCACCAACAACGATCTGGTGCAACAGGGGACGTTGCCCTCGACGGGCGCCACCTCAGGCTCGAATTACAACAACCTGGTCTTGAATAACCAATATACGTTCAGCCCAACCTGGCTCGGATCTTTCACCTTTGACGCGAGCGGCCTGCACCGCACTGAGACCCGCAACGCGGACCTGGGTTTCGCGTTGGCCTTCCCCTTCAGTTCCACCTCGAGCAGCGTGTCCGGCTTCGAAACCTTTGGCGACAATCAGTTTGTGACGCCCATTACGGCGTTCCCGGTGCTCCGTAATCAGGAGAAGTATCAGTTTCGGTACGACGTGAGCCACGATACCGGCGGCAACGCGCCGCGGTTCGGAATCGATTTCATCCATGAACCCGTGCTGAGCGGAGCGCTTACCGACACGGCTCAGAAACTGACGGTCTTTACGCTTGACCCAACGGATTACCTTGCCGATCCGCAACAGTTCTCGGCAGATCTGAATTGCACCGCGGCAGCCACGCCGGGGACGACCTGCGTGAACACGCCCGCGGGAAACGGCAGCTTTTCGCAGGACGTGCAGCGCCTGGGCTTGTACGCAGAGAATTCGTGGCGTGAAACGCCGCACCTGACCATCAACTACGGCCTGCGGTACGACACCACGTTTGGATTGTTCACGGCGTCAGGGCGTTCGCAGATGGAGAATCCGGCTTTCCTCACGCTCCGCGCCCTGCAAATACCCCTCATCAGCGGCGCCCCGCATGATTACCGGCACGCCTTCGCCTCGCGCTTGGGCATTGCGTATTCGCCGGGCAATAGCTTCAGCACCGTGATCCGTGCCGGCTTCGGCATGTTCTACAACGACCTGGCGCAGAACGGGTGGGTGACGGCGCTGCAGGCGGTCAACCAGGCGCCCGGATCATGCTTGAGTCCGGGCGATCCAGGGTGCATTCCCGGGGCGGCGTCCGGGGGCGCCGGCTCCATCATCGATCCGGGCTACAAGACGCCGTACGCGATTCACACCACGGGCGGGATCGAGCACGCGTTCAGCCCGAACTGGATTCTCAGCGCAGACTACACGCACGAGCAGGGTGTCCACTCCTTCGCGCGCTACCAGTATGAGGCCGGCTATACCCTGTTTTCCCCGCTCTACGCCTCTTCCGATCAGGCCGCCCAGATGGCCAACGTTCCCAATATGACCGTCTACCGCGCCGACAACCGCTCGCGGTACGACGGGCTCTCGGTCCATGTGCAAGGGAACGTCACGAAACGCGCCAACCTGATCGTCAACTACACATTGTCGAAGGCAAAGACGTGGGGCTGCGTGCTCGGCGAGTTGTTCGACTATGTGGACGGAGTCTGCAATCCGCTGCACGCCTTCGGGCCCGGCGATTTCGGGCCCTCGGGTGAGGACGTCACCGACCGGCTGGTAATCGCGGGAGTCTTCCACGTGCCGGGGGGAGTTGAACTGTCTCTGCTCGGTCAGGCCGAAAGCGCCCGGCCGATTACTCTGACTACGCCGGTCGACGTGAACGGACTTGGAGATTCCTTGGACGATCGCGCCGTGACCGACGGCGTTCAGACTACGCTCGATGAGTTCCGCTGCACGCCCTACATCCAGTTCGATATGCGCGTCGCGCGTCCTGTGCGGATCAATGAACGCTGGTCCGTGATGCCCTTCGTCGAATTCTTTAATCTCTTCAATCGTAGCAACCCGGGCGCCAACTACGTTACGAACATTGCGGCCCTGCCCACACCTGTCAACAACCTCTACAACGCGACGGCCTTCTGCCTGAACGCTGCCTGCACGGAGAGCACACCGATCACGAATCCGAAGCAACTCCTGGTTCCTTCAGGAGCCCTGGGAGATTTCTTCGGGCCGGGAACGACGGTGGGAATTCCCTTCGCGGCTCAAATCGGCATTCGGGCCGACTTCTGATGACTGTCGCCACCGCTCTTTACTGGAGCGCCGTGGGATCGGTTCCCTGATCCGCTTCTTCCTGCATGTGCTCCGCGAGCAAGTTCCAGCTCAGAAAATGCCCTCCGGCCGCGGGCGCGCCGTTTTCGGGATCGTAGTTCTCGTTCATACCGCCGGTCTTCTTGATGTCATTCACAAGCATGCTCACGGTGCGCCCGGCCAACTGGCGCGCCTCGGCCGGATGTCCGTAGTTCGCGAGGCCGTGCATCGCCATGTAATTCGAGATCACCCAGACGGGTCCGCGCCAGTACCCGGCCCGCGCATTGTAGAGGGGCTCGCCGGGCGCGAGCGTGCGGATGCCGTAGTCACACCAGAATTCTTTGGGATTCAAAACGTGCTCGCGGATCACGCGCTCCGCCTGTGCGGCGCTCGCGATGCCGGCCCAGAGCGGAACCAGGTTCGTCCAGGTCTTGATGTTGACGAAGCGCCCGGTGCGCGCGTCGATGTTCAGGAACATGCCGTCGGGCTCCGACCACATCTTCTCGCGCACGCGCTTCCCGAGGTCATCCGCCCTGGCCTTGTACTTCTCCGCGTCGCTGCCCCGTCCGAGCTTCTCCGCCAGCACCGCCATGGCCCGATACTCGCGGTAGAGGTAGCACTGCAAATCGACGCCCTCGGTCACTTCGGCGGGCGAGTCCGAAACCGCCGGGTTATTGTCGACGCCGCTCTCCACGCCGTCGTACCAGAGGAAGAATCCGTCAGGCGCCCGCCGGGTGTTTTCCCAGAAGCGGAGAGTCTCCGCGAGCTTCGCGTAGTTGGTTTTCTTCGATTTGCCATTCGGCTCGAGCAGCCATTGATAGTCGCCCATGGTTCGCGACGCCCGCACCGCCGCCTGCGCCAGAAACGGTTTGCACATCTCCGGCAGCGCCCAGAGCGCGTCCGGCGCGATCTCGCGCGGCGTGTAGCCCGGCCAGTTGGCGTACTCGTCCACGAACTCGAGAAAATCCTCGATCGAGCTCGCCACCGGCTTGCCCACGCCGTCGTAGCTCAGCGCGACCCCCATGAAGTACATGTCCCAGTCGAAGAGCTGGAAATACGGTCCGGCCGGGACAAGGTATTCGTGCTTGAGAATGCCCTTCGGCGGCTTCACCACGTTCTCTTTGGCGTGCATCTGGACGAACAGGCGGCTAATCTCGCTTGTTTGAGCCCTGCCGCTTGTCGATTGGAAGCCCCATAGCCCCTCTGGGCCGAGAGCACCAAGACCTAGGGCAAATGGCAAAAGGCAAATGGCAAATTTCAAATGCCGCGGCCTGAAGCACCTTCGTTTCATGTTTGCCTCCGCTTCCGTCTTTCGTGTACCGGGTGTGTTACCAGCAACTACAGTCATAGGCCGCGCCGCCTTCACACTTGTCATTGAACTTTGCCATTTGCCATTTGAACTTCCTGTTCCGGCCTAGGCCTCCGGAAGTTTTCGCACAAATGTCCCCAGATCACGCAAGGTCTTCGCCAGCGGCTTGAAGCGGCGCAGGAGGAGCGCATTAGGGCCGTCCGAGAGAGCCCGGGCTGGATTCTCGTGGACCTCCATAAAGACGCCGTCGACGCCCGCGGCGACGCCTGCCCGCGCCAGCGTCCCGATAAACTGCGGCTGGCCGCCGCTGCGCGTTCCCTCGCCGCCCGGAAGTTGCAGCGAGTGGGTCAGGTCCAGCACGACCGGATAACCGAATCCCTTCATCACCGCGAGGCCCCGCACGTCCACGACGAGATTGTTGTATCCGAAGCTCGACCCGCGCTCGGTGACGATGATCTTGTGGTTGCCGGTGCTCGCCACCTTTTCCACCGCGTGACGGATGTCCCAGGGCGAAAGAAACTGGCCTTTCTTGATGTTCACCACCGCGCCGGAACGCCCCGCGGCCAGCAGAAGGTCGGTTTGACGGGAAAGGAACGCCGGAATTTGGATCGCGTCGCAGACCGCGGCGGCGGGCTCCACGTGCGAAACCTCATGCACGTCGGTGAGCACCGGCAATCCGGTCTCCTGCTTGATTCGAGCCAGGATTTCGAGGCCGCGATCCAGTCCGGGACCCCGGTACGAACCGAGCGAAGTGCGATTCGCCTTGTCGTAAGACGCCTTGAAGATGAGCGGGACACGAAGGTCACGCGCGGTTCTCGCGAGAGAGCGCGCGATCTTCAGAGCGTGACCCTCGCTTTCGATCACGCAGGGGCCGACGATGAAAAAGAGGGGAGCGCCCTTGGCGAGATCGAGGCTGGCGAGTTTGATGGGATGGGACGGCATGAGAAGCAAATCAAAGATCAAAAGGCAAAGCAAAGAAGCTTCTGCATTTCCGCAGCCATTTTCTCTTTGCTTTTGATTTTCTCTTGCTCTATGGTGCGACGAGCGCTTTCCCGCTCGCTCTCTTATTCAAATCCCCGGTATCCTCAGCGACCATCAAAGGCGCCAGCCGATGCGCCCGATACTTCAGCGCCGCGCCCACGAAGGCCTTGAACAGCGGCTGCGGCTCGAGCGGCCGCGACTTGAACTCGGGGTGGAACTGGCAGCCGAGGAACCAGGGGTGGTCGCGGATCTCAACAATCTCCACGTAGGTGCCGTCCGGGGTTGCGCCCGTGATTTCGAGCCCGCCGTCGACCAGCGTTTCTTCGTACTCACGATTGAACTCGTAACGATGGCGGTGCCGCTCTGAAATCTCGAGCGCTCCGTAGGCCTGATGCGCGAAGGAGCCAGGCTTGAGACGGGCCGACCACGCCCCCAGGCGCATTGTGCCGCCCAGTTCGTCGATGCCCCGCAGCTCGCGCAGCTTGTAGATCACGCGGTGCGCTGTGGAAGGATCAAACTCCGAACTGTCTGCCCCTCCCAGGCCACAGACGTGGCGCGCAAACTCGATCACCGCGCACTGCATACCGAGGCAGATGCCGAAGTAGGGCACTTTGCGCGTGCGCGCGAACTCGATGGCGCGCAGCATCCCCGGAATGCCGCGCTTGCCAAACCCGCCCGGCACCAGGATGGCGTCCATGTCTTCGAGCTGCCGCGCCCAGTTCGGATCGTCTTCCAAACCCTCGGCTTCGATCCACACCAGGTTGGCGCGCACATTGTGGGCGGCGCCCCCGTGGGCCAGCGACTCCGTCAGGCTCTTGTAGGAGTCCTGATACTCCACGTACTTGCCCACCATGCCGATGGTCACTTCGCCGTCCGGATGCTTGAGCCGCTCCACCAGGTCTTTCCAGGGCTGCATCTGGCGTTCGCGCGGCTGCAGTTGCAGGCTCTTCAGAATCTGCTCGTCCAATCCTTCGGCGGCAAGGGCCAGCGGCACTTCGTAGATGTTCTCCACGTCCTTGGCGGTGATCACCGCCTCTTCGGGCACGTTGCAGAAGAGCGCAATCTTGGCGCGGATGTCGGCTCCCAGATACCGGTCGGTGCGGCACAGCAGGATATCGGGCTGGATACCGATCTCACGCAGATCCTTCACCGAGTGCTGGGTCGGCTTGGTCTTGAGCTCACCGGAAGCGCCGATGTAGGGCACCAGCGTCAAATGCACAAAGGCCGAGTTCTCGCGCCCCTGCTCCAGGCGCATCTGGCGGATGGCTTCAAGGAACGGCAACGACTCAATGTCGCCCACCGTGCCGCCGACCTCCACGATCACCACGTCCACGTCCTCGGAAATCTTCTTGATCGCCCCTTTGATCTCGTTGGTGACGTGCGGAATCACCTGGACCGTCTTGCCCAGGTAATCGCCTCGCCGCTCCTTGGTGATGATCTGTTCGTAGATGCGCCCCGCCGTGCAGTTATTGTTGCGCGACATGCGCACGTGCGTGAAGCGTTCATAATGGCCCAGATCGAGGTCGGTTTCGGCGCCGTCGTCGGTCACGAAAACCTCGCCGTGCTGAAACGGGCTCATGGTGCCGGGATCCACGTTGAGGTAGGGATCGAACTTCAGCAGGGTCACCTTGAGTCCCCGTGCTTCGAGCAGACAAGCCATCGATGCCGAGGCAAGACCCTTGCCGAGCGAACTCACCACGCCGCCGGTCACGAAAATATACTTCGCACTCATATGCCTCCCCAAAAGAAGGATGGATACCGCCGTGGCCAAGTTCGAGAAAGTGTGAGAATCCAGGTTAGAAAACGAATCCGAAAGCAGATCAGCGGCGGCTTGCCCCCGGTCTCAAAGCGCCTTTGCTGCGCTCCGCCGCTTCCGCGAGGTCGCCTGCTCCATAGCAAAGGCAATCGCCCGTGTACCGAAGAAATCGTGAAGCGTGGAAGGATTCTGAAACAGTCGGTACGACCTATTATCCTTATCGGAAGCCGGCCTGTCAACGAGGGAATAAAGAGTCCTCACCACTGAGGTCACAGAGGCGCACAGACAGGAATTCGCCGGTCAGCAGCACAAAAAGCGCTCGGTTGGCCGGGACACGTTGCCGCTGTTACCATGGCTTCGAGTGCGAATGCCGTCCTCCAAAATCGTTTCGACCCTGACCTTCCTGGTGGCCGCCGCGCCCGGGTGGTCCCGGAACAGCGCCGCGCCTGCCGTCTCGCCTGCCCAGTCCGAGGCCGTTGCCCCGGCCGCGAAATCCGACTCTGCCGCTGACGACAACCTTGTGAAGATTTGGGTCCTTGCCGAAGGACGCGGGCGCAAGCTCGTGCTCGATCTCAATGCCGGCGACTTTGAAGTGCTCGATGAGGGACGGCCGCAGCGCCTCACCGTCTTCGAGCCGCGGTCCACCGAACCGCTCACGCTCGGCATCCTGATCGAAACCAGCCGTGGCCGTCTTTACGAGCCCGAGCCCGTGGATTGGCAGGCGTATTCCAAGCTGCTGCGGAAACTGCTGCGTCCGGGAGACCAGGCCTTTGTGGCCAGTTTTGCGGAGAAGCCTGAACTCCACGGCGGGCTCACCGAAGATTTCACCCAGCTCGACGCCGCTTTGCAGGAGGTTTTCAACGCCCTCCCCCATGGCACCACCGCTCTCTACGATTCCGTTTACGACCTTTGCCGGGAGCCTTTTGCGGGTGTGCGAGGGCGCAAGGCCCTGCTCGTGGTCGCAGATTCCGCCGACGATTCGAGCTTCCACACCCAGGTGCAGACCCTGGACGCGATCGAGCGCGCCGGCCTTACGGTGTACTTCCTGTTGCCCTGGATCAATCGGGTGAGCCACCCCAGCTACGGCGCCGAGCAGGCCGCGCAACTTTTTGCGCATGAGACCGGCGGCCTCTTCTTCATCGCCTTCGGCGGCAAAGCGCTGCTGGACGACATCGACGGCATGGCCGCAGCACTGGCCTACACCTATACGCTCGGGTATGTTCCGACAAGGGGAGCCCGCGACGGACGCTTTCACGCCATCAAGGTGAAATGCGACCGCCACGGCGTGAAGATCGATGCGAGCGAGGGTTACTACGCGGCTGGACCGTGAGCTGCGCGTGCCCCCCAACCGAGCCTCCCGCAGCCCAGTGTCCGCGCCCCAGTGTCCACACCGAACTACCCTCCCGGCAGCACGTAGAAGAACACCGCCAGAACCACGTAGACTCCGAGCAGCATCAGCCCTTCCAGCCAATTGGTCTCGCCGTCCATGGCGACCACTACCACGGCGCCGACCGAGAGGATGACGGCGGCAATCTCGAGCGGCTGAAAGACCAGGGACATGGGCGCGCCGAGGAGTGGCGAAAGCGCCACCAGCAGCGGGGCCACGAAGAGCGCGATCTGCGTGCTGCTCCCCATGGCGATGTGCAACGACAGGTCCATGCGCCCGGCGCGCGCCGCCAGGATTGCCGTGGAGTGTTCGGCGGCGTTCCCGACCGTGGCCACCACGACGAGGCCCACAAAGAGCCGCGTCCAGCCGAACGATTCGGTCACCGCCTGGACCTGGCCCACCAGCACTTCGCTCGACACCGCCACCAGCGCCGCACTTGCAACCATGACGGCGAGCGCGGCACTCCGGCCGAAGGTGGGGTGCTGCCGAGCCTCGCCGCGGAACAGACTCCGATGGGTTCTCAGGATGAAGACGAGGCTCGCGACGTAGCTTGCGAGCAGCACTCCGGACACCCAGAGGCTCAGATGCTGGATGCGCGTGCCGCTCGCTTCGAGCGATCCGAAGACCGAGAGCTGAAACAGCGCCGGCATCACCAGCGCCACCACGCCCAGAAAGAGCATGGACGCGTTGGCGCCCACGGCCACCGAGCTGAAACTGAGCTTCTGGCGTCCCAGTCCGCCGAGGAACGCGGCCAGGCCGAAAACCAGCAGCAGGTTGCCGATGATGCTCCCGGTGATCGAGGCCTTCACGACCTCGACCTCGCCGCGGGAGAGAGCCAGAACGCCGATGATGAGTTCGGTGAGGTTGCCGAGGGTGGCGTTGAGCAAGCCGCCGGCCGCCGGACCCACGTGTCCTGCCAGCTCTTCGGTGGCGTGTCCGAGCAGGCCGGCCAGCGGCACGAGGGCCAGCGCCGACGCCGTAAAGGCGAGCAGCGGATGACCGCCCGCCACATCAAGGGCGAGTGCGGCGGCGACCAGCGGCAGCGTGATCTGCCGCCAGCCGGCAAAGCGCCGGATCTGCGCCAGGACGGAATCCGAGCTCATGAAGGTTTCGCCGCTTGCCGGGGCCGCGCCCGCCGGACTCGAACGAGTCCCGGTCTCAATGGAATAAGCGCGCGTTCTTCAGCGCGAAGCGAGGCTGATCGACCGTGCCCGCGATGGTGAAAGGCACGTTGATCCTGCCATCGGCGGAGATTTTGGATCCGAGCAGGCCGGCCACAATCCCTTCAAACCCGTTGCGGCGCGCGGTCATCTTGGCCACCCCTTCGTAGTTCAAGCGGCCGGCGCCGCCGAGCGCCAGGGCGCCCGAGGCGTCGAGATCCATCCCATTACCGAGGATGGTGATCTGCCGGCTGTGAATCTCACCCCCGCCGATTTCGAGATCGGCGGAAATCGAGCGGAACGATGAAGGATCACCGGACTTCGCTCCGGTGTTCAGGATGTTCTTCATCAACTCCACCAGGTTCCGGTTTAGCTGCAGCGTGGGCAGTGTGCCATTGCGCACGACGATCTGGCCCACGCCTTCCTTGTTAGCGAGCGGGTCCGCCGACGGCAGGTTCAACCCGCTCAGCCGCAGCTGACCTTCCAGCGTGCCCGTGATTTTGTTGGCGGCGCCGGGAGAGCCCGCAAGTAAACGCGCCAGGTCGATGTTCCCGAGCGCCAACTGGGCGGTGAAGCTCGCCGGCCGGTCGGCCGAGTTCCACACGAAGTCGCCGCCCAGATGGCCGCCCGCGAGATCGAGGCTGAATCGGCGCAGCATCAGGCCGCCGGCGTAAAGCTCGACGTCCGATTTCAGCTCGCCGGCCTCGGCCGCGTTGAAACGCTCGGACTTTGCGCTGAAGGTCCCGTGCGCCGCCAGAGGTCCTCGCGGCGTAGTCAAGCCCTCGTCGGCCTCCAGGAGCGCGGGACGGAGCCACGCCGCAACAAGAGACGCGACATCGAACACGCCCCTCAAAGCCCGTCGGGGAGCCGCTGGGCCGTTGTACCGCAGCCGCGCGGGCGTCAGGTTCAAGCCGAGGGCATCAGGATTCACGTCGTCGAGTTCGGCAGCCACTTCGTTCGCCTCGAAGGAAGCTGGCGCAATCACCCCGGTCGGGAGGGCGCTCGAAACTGTCACCCGGCCGTGTTCAAAGCGCACCCGGGCGATCGGCCGCGAGGGGGCCGCGGGATCAGGGGTCCAGGCCGTCGGCCTCACCCCGGCGTGCTCCGGGCCTTCGGTATTCCAGCGGCCATCGTTCGTCGAGAGCAGGTTCACGACCGGATGATCGAACTGGAGCGAGCGTACCACGATCTCGCGATCAACCAGGGCGCCGACATCGAGCTCGGCGTAGACGCGCTCGATGTCCATGAAGTGACCGTCCGGAAATCCGGGCGGATTGCCGATGGCGACATCGTCAGCGCGGACAGCGGGCACCGGCAGGAAGGCGACACTCAAGCGGCCGATCCGTACGCTGCGGCCGGTTCCGCGCTCAATACCCGCGGTTACTTCGGGTCGATCACGGTCCAGAACCAAATTCACTACGTGGGACCCCACCAGCGCCCCGGCCAGCAGCAGGACGGCAAGGGTGATGAGAACCCCGACGGCGATCTTTCGTCCTCTCGACATGGAGTGTTGCCGCGCGCGGTGCGGGCTTACAGCCTGCAAAACGTCAGAATAGAAACCTGCAGGCCGGCACCAAGACCGGAGCCCGCAACTAAATAGTAGTCCAGATTTTCCCACCGTCTTCCCGATTTGTGATATGCCAGAGAGGAGAAACCGGTCGCCGTACTGCGACGCCGGGCTGACTGACTTGCTGAAGGAGGCTTGCCTATGTCCACTCGACGCACATTCATGAGTCAGGTGATCGGGGGCGCTGCGGCCCTCGCCACCAGGAGCGCCTACTCATCGGGCCGGAGTGGAGCGGCGAGCGATCGCGTGCGCTACGCACTGATCGGCTGCGGAGGCCGAGGCACGGAGATTTTGAAGGCGGCGGTCGGCTGCACCAATGTCGAAGCTGTCGCGGTGGCGGACGTTTACACGCGCAGGCTGGACGAGGTGAAGGCCGTTGTCCCCGAGGCCAAACCCTACCAGGACTTTCGGCGGCTGCTGGATGACAAGAGCATCGACGCCGTACTGATCGCCACGCCTCAGCATCAGCACGCGCTGAACTTCGTTCCCGCTCTACAGGCGGGCAAGGACGTGTATCAGGAAAAGACCATGGCCTTCAACCCGGACCACGCGCGGCGCATGCGGCGCGCGCTGGAGGGTTCAGGGCGCGTAGTTCAGGTCGGCATCCAATCCACGAGTGGGCCCGCCCTCGAGCAGGCGCGCGGCATCGCCACTCCGGATCGCATGGGGACGATCACCGCCATCCACGCCCACATGTATCGAAACGCGCCCTACGGCGGCTGGAAGCGGCAGCTTCCCGCCGACTGCGATGCGTCGCACGTGGATTGGACGATGTTTCAGGGCGAGGCGGCACCGCATGACTTTGATCCGAACCGCGTGATCAACTGGCGCTTCTTCTGGGACTACTCCGGCGGCAACGTGTTCGAAAACATGGTCCATCAGGTGGGGTTCTGGTATAAGGTCCTCGAATTGAAACCGCCGCGCGCCGTCACCATGGCCGGCGGCAACTATCTATCGCCCGACATGCAAGTGCCCGACACCATGGACGTCGCCATGGACCAGTCCGAGAATCTGCTGTTCACCTGGAATTCCGGCTTCGGCAATCGCCACTACGGAGCTGATGACGATCTTCTGCTCAGCACCAAGGGCACGCTCGTGCGCAGCGGCGAGGGCGTGCGCTACGAGCCCGAGGTTGCCCATCACCGGCACGCCGCCGAGGCCGTGACGGCCCCGCCGGGCGCAGCCACGCCGGACATCGTTGGCAGCTCCGACGAGACTCCGGCTCACATGCAGAATTTCTTCGATTGCGTGCGCAGCCGTCGCGAGCCCAACTGCCCGTTCGAACTTGGATTCCGTTCAGCGATCGCCTGCCAGATGGCGGTGCGCTCTTATCGGGAAAGGAAAACCGTAATCTGGGACGCCGAGCGCGAGGAAATTGTGTAGCCCGATTTCACAGCAGAGGACGCAGACAGGCAACACGTGTCTCTGTATGCTCTGCGCGCTCTGTGGCCAGCCTTCACTCAGACGCTCGAGTATTTCCGGTTCAACTCCCGGATGCGGTCGAGCAGCTTGGGGACGCCGCTTTGCGGGTCCTCCTCGCCCTCGTACTCCACCGACATGTAGCCTTTGAAACCAGCCTTGGCGAAGAGCTGCCAGACGCGGTCGAAGTCGATGAGATGGTGGCTGTCGCCAAAGCGGTCGCGGATGTGCGTGTGCGTGGCATAGGGAATACACGCCTCAATCTGCCGGTACTGATCGTCGTCGGAGACGGCGACGAAGTTTGTGATGTCGAGATTGATGCCGCCGTTCGGCGAGTCCAAGCGCCGCATCAATTCCAGGCACACATCGGCGTGCTGCGTGATTCCGTCATGATTCTCCACCCCGAGCGTAATGCCCTTGGCCGCGGCGTAGTCGCAGGCCGGTTTCATGGTCTCAACGCACCAATCGAGCGCCTGGGCTACGGCGACGCCCGCCGGAGGTTTGCCGGCGAAAATCCGCAGATGCGGCGCGCCCAGCATCTCGGTGGCATCGGTCCATTTTTTGATCTCATCGAGGACCTGCGCGCGCCGCGCCGCGTCCGCCTGCACCATGCTTGACCCGCACGCTGCCCCTGAGAACGGCATACCGTTCTTGAAAGCGAGATGGCGCAGGCTGGTGACATAAGCCGGGTCCATGGATTTCCACCAGTATCCCGTCATATCGACGCCCTGCGTACGGAGTTCAACGCCCTTGCGAATGAAGTCCTCCATCGTCATCTTGCCGCTCTTGAGGTCCTGGCGGAACGAATAGGCGCACAGGCCCGTGAACAGCCTGGGCTCCTTCGACACATCGGATTCTTGCGCAGCCGCCGCGCCGCTCTGGCCGAGGGCCCGCAGCGCGACCGGAACCACGATGGCCCCTCCCGCCGCACCGAAGAACTCACGCCGTCCGATGGTGTTCGTCATGGTCACCCCGCTCCCCCCGTTGCCGCAACAATTATAGGCTCTTCCTGGCCCCCGAGCGGGAGAGCAGTTTAGCTAGCTTCGGGCTTCGTCCCTTCCCGCTGTTCCCCCGAGAATCAGCGCGATCTCTCGATGGCCTGCCTTTTGCGCGATCTCGCCAAGGGTCTCGCCTTCGGGCGACCGTAACGTCTCAACCGCGCCGCGCTCGATCAGCAGTCGGACGATCTCTTCACGGCCGCGCGTGACGGCGTAGGCCAGCGGAGTGTGCCATGCTTCAGCGTCCAGGGGAAACAGCCCGTAGTCGCGGAAAGCCCGGTCGAGCGCTGCGGGGTCTTCTTCCAGGACGGCTTTGACCCGCTGTGCCATGTCGTATTGGATCGCCTCGATAATGTCGATCGGCCCGCGCAGAATGAGGTCGCGGGCTTCTTTGTGACCGGAGTAGTCGGCCCATCCGGCCGGCGTGCCGCAATACTTCTCTTCGCGCGCGCGGACATCACCGCCGCGCTTCATCAACACGTCAATCGCGCTCAGGTTGCCGTACCACGCCGCCGCATGCAGCGGTGTGTATCCGCTCGTGTTGTCGATCGAGGTCTTCGGATTATCACGTACATTAACTGACGCTCCATTGCGGATCAGCGTCTCGATCACGTCGCCAGGCGCGCGTTCGCTGGCGCGAACGATGAAGTTGCCCCATCGTCCGCCGGGCTTCAGTGTGCCGGGATCGCTCCGGAGCAGTCTCTCGACGTCCGCGGTTCGACCGAGAGCCACCGCGGCCGGCAGCCGCACCTTCGCCCCGCGCTCCAGCAGCACCGCTGCCAGGTCGTGCCTGCCGTAGAGCGCCGCCAGGTCGAGCGCAGAAAAGCCGGCTTCATCGAGCGACTCCGTGTTGGCGCCGAGCGAGAGCAGCGTGGTCATCGCAGCGGGTTGGTTCTTGATGACGGCGAGATGCAGCGGCATGCGGCGCATAATCGTCCCGTTCATCCGCCGCTCGAGATCGCTCGGCGTGCGCGCCACCAGCTCACGAATCGCCTCGGCTTCGCCCATCGCGACGGCGGAAAAGATGTTGTGTCGCGCGCCGTGCGCCACGAGATACCGAACGATCTCGGGATTGGGCTGGATGTAATCCCACGCCGTCGCCCACCCGATCACGCCGAGTTCGTGGTAGTCGTTTTCGCCGATCGTATCCGCCCCGTGTTCCACCAGGAGACGAATGATGGCGAGGCGATGCTTCTCCACGGCGAAATGGAGCGGATACGCGTTGTCACCTTCGCAGCGGATGTTGGGATTGGCGCCGCGCTCGAGCAGCAGCTTGACTGCCGCCTCGCTGTTGCCGAAGACGGCCTGGTGCAGCGCCGTTCTCACGCCCTCCCCGCCGCGCTCGTCAATGAGCTCCGGATGCGCATCAAGCAGCGCATTGAGTCGCGCGAGGTCACCTTTTCCGGCGGCATCGCGCAGAGACGCGACCGCCTCAGCGGTCGAGCTGGCCGCTTCAAGCGTCTTGACATGAGACTGCAGCTTGGACCAGGACGCGAATCCATATTCGCTCGCAATCACCAGTTGTGCGTCCGCAAGCGCGAACGGCGACGCGCCGAACTGTTGTTCCGACCGGTTTTTCCAGCGCGGATGGTTCCCGCGAATGCGAGTTAAAGCCTCGGAGTCCGCGGCCTGCTGACGTTTCAACAGGGACTTGGCTTGTTTCTTGAGTTGTTCGAGACTGGGACTAGGCGGCAGTTGCCTTGGCATCGAAATCTCCTTTCCGTACGCGGCCTGTGTCCGCAACGCAGGCAGAAAGAAGATTTGTCGGATTGTAGTCGTGCAATTCCTGCAGGGTGGGCTTGGCCCTTTCCGCGGACTGGATGCGCCCCGTGCGCCGAAAACCAACGATAATCCCTGACGTATGGCCAAGTCAACAGCTGCCTGGCCACCGAAAGCATGGTACTGGCTCCGCGATACTCGCCGGTCGTACGATGATGGCCCGGCGACGCGTGCCCACGAGCGGTTGCGGAAGCTGCCCAATACTCTACCGGTGGGCACTAACCGAGCGGGAATACCATCGTCCAACTGGATGGATAAGGCAACAGAAACGCTGTGGCCGCCGTCTGTCTGAGGGGACCGGCGAGGCCGGTGTAGACGGTACTGAGAACAGATAGGAGAGGATACATGCTGCGAGAGCTTCGATTTGCGGTTCGGATGCTGTTTAAACAGCCGGGATTCAGCCTGATTGCCATCCTGACGTTGGCGCTCGGGATTGGCGCGACTTCGGCGGTCTTCAGCCTGATCCAGGGCGTACTGCTGACACCGCCGCCGTACGCGAAGCCGGAGCAGTTAATGCTTCTTCCCGCGGCGCGGACGGACGGCCGGAAGATGGACGGTCAACGTGAGTGGGCGGCGCAGCAATGGACCGAATGGCAAAAGGAGGCGAAGTCGTTTGAAGGAATCGCCGCGTACAGCTGGACCTTCAACTTTCTTATTCGAAATGATGGCAGCCAATCCATGCAAGGGATGTTCGTAACGAAAGATTACATGCCGCTGATGGGACTGAAAACAATCGCTGGGCGAGGGTTCCAGGACTCGGACTTTTCGCTCGGGCCCACCACGGCGATTGTGCTCGGATATGAGTTCTGGCAGCGGGTGTTCAACGGCGACCCGCAGATTATTGGCAAGACCGTGCGCATCAGCCGATGGGACGTGCCGCCCACGGTGATTGGAGTGATGCAGCCGGGGGTACGCTTTCTTCCGTCACCGGGGGATGCGAAAGAGCCCAACTACAACGTGAACGCAACGGTGGATTTTTGGGCTCCTGCCATGCCAGACCCGAAGCACATGAAGGATGCCTACTGGGACGTTGTGGCGCGCCTGCGCGACGGAGCGCCCCCGCGGCAGGCACAGGAAGAGTTGGCCCTGCTGGCGGCAAGAGAGGGGCAGGCCGACCCGCAGTTTGAAGGGTTCACACCGCAACTGGAACCACTGATCGAGGAGATGAATCGGGATGGCCGAAGGATTTTGGTTCCGCTGTTGGGCGCAGCGGCGCTGGTGCTGCTGATCGGATGTGGCAACGCAGCAGCCTTGCTGCTGGTGCGTGGGCTCCAACGGCAGCAGGAATACGCAGTGCGGGGCGCGCTCGGCATGGGGCGCGTTGCGCTTTTTCGACATGCTTTAACCGAAGGCTTGCTGCTCGCGTTGATCGGGGGAACGTTTGGAGTCGGGCTGGCGTTTGGCGTCGTGAAGGTGTTCAAGTTGATTGCGGGACATGCGGTTCCGCGACTGGATGGAGTGACCGCGGGTTGGGCTGTGCTCGCGTGGGGATTCAGCGCGGCGGTGCTCGCTGCGCTTTTTGCAGGAATTCTTCCCGCATGGCGGGCTTTCCGGTTGGACCCGATGGAGGTTCTGAAAAGTGCCGGGCCGAGAGGGACCGCGGGATTGGGAGAACGGCGGCTTTTGCGCGGGGTGACTATAGCGCAGACGGCCCTGACGCTGGCGCTGCTGGTTGGCGCAGGACTGCTGATTCGCACGATGCTGAAAATAGCGGCCGTGCCGTCGGGTTACAACACCGGACGGATCTTGACGATGAGTGTGACGGAGGTGCAGTACTCCAACTGGGGCAGCTTCCACCGGCAGGCTTTGGAGCGGGTTGCGGCACTACCCGGCGTGCAATACGCGGCGTTCGCCTGGGGAGTGCCGCTGACCGGAAATAATTGGCCGGCGGCTTTCGAAATCGAGGGGCAACCGCCTGCGGTGAAAGAGAGCGACAAGACGGCGCTTCCGCTACGCGCCGTTACGCCGGACTACTTCAAATTGATGGGCGAATCGTTGCTCCAGGGGCGCGAATTTCGCTCGACGGACGATGATAAGGCCCCGAACGTGGCAATCGTGAACCAGGCATTCGCGGACCGCTTCTTCCCCCACCAAAGTCCGGTTGGGCGGAAGTTCTGGCTAAACGGGCGGGACAAACCAGGCACGGAGATCGTCGGAGAAACCGCGAGTGGCCGAACTGATGATTTGACCGAGGCGGAGTCTCCCGAGGTCTACCTGCCCCTGTGGCAGGCGCAGGCGTTTTCGAAGCATTTGGTGGTGCGGACGGCGGCGGACCCTCGCGCTATGGTACTCGCCGTAGAACGGGAACTGCACTCCGTGGATCCCACGGCGGCGATCGAGAACGTGAAGACTCTGGAACAGATTCGGGACGAATCGCTGGCGCCGCGGACCTTCGCGATGCAACTGCTGGTGGGGTTCGCGGTGGTGGGAAGCGTGCTGACGCTGGTAGGAATTTACGGAGTGCTTTCGCTATCGGTGACTTCACGGCGGCGGGAATTGGCGATTCGCAGCGCGGTGGGCGCGCAGCAAAAAGACATTCGCAAGCTGGTGTTCGGGGAAGGATTTCGATTGATCGCGGCCGGAGTGGTCCTGGGAGCGGCGCTGGCCATGATTTTGTCGCGGGTGCTGAGATCGTTCCTGTTCGAGGTGCAGCCCGGCGACCCCGCGACATTGGTCGTTGTTGGCCTATTGTTTGTGGGGGTCGCGCTCCTGGCGTGCTGGGCGCCCGTGCGGCGCGCCGCCAAGGTCGATCCGGTGGAGGCGTTGAGGTACGATTAAAGTACCGGGTCCTAGGCTAGCAGGCTGGGGAAACTGTCGGGACGCGCCTCGGAAGGGCGGGGCTTTTCAGCCCCGCCGCAAAGCGCGTCCCAACGAGTTCGAGATGAGCGCACGACCCTGTCAGCAACTACCGAGGACTGCTGCGGTTCCAGCATCCTTGTCAACGCAATCCGCGCGCTTACACAACTCGGTCGGTCATCCCGATATTTGAACGGTACGAATTGGCGCTGGAGGTACGACGACCTCGACAAGTCCGGTCGCGACGTCATAAACGAGGCCGGAAATAAGCCACTCGCCCGGTAATGCTGGAATCGCTTTGAGCGCAGCAACGTCGACAGCTACAGCCTTGCGCGGATCGGAGACCGATTTGCTCTTGAGTTCCCCTTCCTGTATCTGAAAATAGTGCGTCAGCAGGGCCGGGTCGCCCGCGAGGCGCGTCATCCCGCAATCGGTGTGCTGCAGTACGATCAAGTGAAACTCCCCACGGCCTCCAGGAATCTCTCCGGCAACCTGTCCGATTCGCCCGAGTAGAGCCAACTGCTCGAGCAGACCCGGAGTGATTCGACCGCCGATGTTTCGCATCACGACGGCCTCGCCGGGCTTGATTCCAAGCACATGAGAAGGATCCACGCGCATATCGGCGCAACCGATGATAATCGCCTTCACATTCGGCAGCGACCGGGGAAGCGATGGCATAAGTGCGCCTGACGCAGACTGCTGAGCGACAAAATCCTTGTTACGTTCCAGCATCAAGTCCAGATTATTCATATTGATACTCCTAAAAAGGCTGAGCGATAGTACCGTAACCGATCGAGTGGCACGGTCATTCGTCAAGCTGACCTATTCTCTGCGGTCATGCAGTCCTGATCACATTTATCAGTTTAGGACTCAAACATCGACTCGATAAAAGCGATAACAGACAAAAACCAACGATTCCTGCCAACTTGTGGGAGAGAGGATTAGGGTAGGCGGGCGCGCCCAATTTAGAAATTTCTGTTCATACCGGACCTTCGAAACGCCGTCGAACCCGGCGACAAGAAGAGTGTCGATCGGACCACGATGCTCGCAATACGTTTGATCCGTGCGGACCGGCCTACCGACATGACTTGGGACATCGCGATCAGTCCCGCCAGAGATGACGCTGACTTCGTATATCGGTCCACCGCTACGAGAGCGGTTCGCATCGCCGAACACCTCCATCGGGCCGAACACATCGAGCGTCCTCACCGGCGGAACAGCGACGATCAGAACGCGATGTGTGCTTCGTCTTGCCGAGTGATTGTGTCCATCGTTGCCTTGCGTGATAAGACGGGCGCCCTTTGGCTTATTCATGGTCTAGCCTGTCTCGTCTTTCGCTTCCATAACTTAGATGTAGAGAGACCGCCCGAGGTGGCGGTGGCAGCGGCTCTCGCAGCCAGGTGACACAACGCTTGATCTCACCATTTCCAACAAGTGGCAAATCGGTCGTCTACTGCCATTTCTGATGGCAGTGCCTTGGATGGCAATGTACTCGGAAATTGTCTCGCAGGGGTAGCACTGCCTCAACGACAGTAGCCAAGCCTTGCGAAGGCTAGCTCGAGCAGAGACAACTGGGGCTGTGTAGCCCCAGGCTAGCCCCGTTGAGATCCCTCGAAGAAGAAAAAAAGAATCTAAAACTTTTGCCAAAACAAAGCCACTAAGCCCAATGGAATCAGTAAAACTGCCTGAAAAATGAGTCAAGACAAAGCGAAACAAAGCCACCGAAGCCAACCCGCGGTCCGTCGTAAGTCATTTAGAATGAATACCGGCCTCCAGATTGACTTTCGAGCGTCGTAAGACAAAAGCCACTGCAGGTGTGATCTTCGTCACACCATCCTGTGAGCGCTACCACGGCAACAGCGGAGCGCAGGGCCTAAGTTGCAATTGCCGGCAAGGTGTCGGGCTAGAGGGCGCGAGATTGCCGTTGTCACGCGCGCCGCCGCTAGAGGCCCTCGGTTGCGCGTTCGATTGGGATGGCTGGACCGGGGCCCCCGGCATTAACTTGCGAGCGAAGGTTGGAGGTGGCGTATGTGCAGGAAATATGTACCGGGCTTGATACTGCTGGCGGCGGGCTTAACGATTGGTTGGACAAAGATGGCGGCCGCGCCTCAGCAAAGCGCCGACCAAAATGTGCCGGGCCAGCCCGTGCATCCTTACAAGCCCACTGCAGAGGATGCTGCCAAGCCGAACCCCATGAAGTTCACCGAGAATTCCGTCAATCGCGGCAAACGGGTGTATGACACGCAGTGCGCGATGTGTCATGGTGACACCGGCACGGGCAACGGCGATGTCGCCAAGTCTATGGGCGCCACGCCTCCGGACTTCACGAATCCGGCCACGTTGAAGGATCAAACCGACGGCGAATTGTTTGCGATCATCGGTGCGGGAAGCGGTGCGATGCCCGGCCAGGGCGCGCGCATGAAGGATTATCACAAGTGGGACGCGATCAATTATCTCCGGTCCCTAAGCGGGCGGGTGCCCGCCAAGTCGGCTCCCGGAGAGCCTGATCCGAACCATCCCACAGTCGTGGACCAGTCAAAATAGCCTGAAAATTGATTAACTTGAGGGGGCGCGCCTCGTTGCGGGAATCAATCGGACCGCGAGGCGCGCCTTCGTTTTCGAAAGGCAAGCCACGCCTCGATTGTTAAATCCTCAACAACCGTCAGATTGAAATTCCAGGTTTACTTGCTGCGGAGCTTGGCCGACTTCAGATTCTTCCGCGCTTCGGTTGCGATCAGGTCGCCCATCTTCGAGGTGCCCACCGGACGTTGACGGCCGGGAATCTCAGCCGTGCGTGCGCCGCGCTTCAGCACCCTCTCGATGGCCATCTCGATGGCCTGGGCTTCGGTCTCGAGGCGGAATGAGTACCGCAGCATCATGGCGGCGCTGGCGATCGCTCCGATGGGATTGGCGCGGCTGCGGCCGGCAATGTCAGGCGCTGAGCCGTGCACGGGCTCGTAAAGCGCCTGCTGTTCGCCCAGGCTGGCCGAAGGCAGGAATCCGATGGAGCCGGGCAGGACGGCGCATTCGTCGCTCAGAATGTCGCCGAACATGTTGGTGGTCAGGATCACGTCGAAGGTAGCGGGCCGATCCATCAAGGCCATGGCACAGCTATCCACGTACAGGTGGCTGAGCTCCACCTCGGGGTAAGCGCGCGCCACTCGCTCCACCACCTCGCGCCACAGTCGCGAACTCTCGAGCACGTTGGCCTTATCAACGGACGTCAATTTGCGGCGCCGGTCCCGAGCCAGTTGAAAGGCGCGATGCGCGACGCGTTCGACCTCGTGCTCGCGGTAGACCTCGGTGTTCACGCCCATGCGCTCGCCGTTCTTTGCGAAGATGCCGCGCGGGTTGCCGAAGTAGATCCCGCCCGCGAGTTCGCGAACGATCAGCAGGTCGGTTCCGCGAACGCGGTCCGGTTTCAGTGCCGAGTAAGCCAGCATGCTGTCGAGGACGCGCACCGGACGAAGGTTGACGAAGACGCCCAAGCGCTGCCGGAGCTGGAGCAACCCCTGTTCCGGGCGTGATTCGGGACGCTTCGAATCCCATTGCGGTCCGCCCACAGCCCCGAGCAGGATGGCTTGGGAATTGTTACAGATGGCAATGCTCTCGGCAGGAAGCGGCTCGGCGGTGGCATCGAGCGCGACGCCGCCGACCAGTCCGGTGAGAAAGCGAAATGTCGGCCCTCCGACTTCCGCTAGGGCCTCAAGAACCTTGACTGCTTCGGCCACAACCTCAGGACCGACGCCGTCCCCCGGGAGCAGGGCCACTCGATAAGGCTGCTGCATGTTGATGCGATGGTAGCCTATGTAACGGGGAAAATCAAGCGTCGGTTGGGGTTACACTCGATCCGTTTGGACCTTGAGGCACGGCTTGACGAGGCAAGTCGCTGTTGCCGCTGCCTTTAGCCGCCCTGGAGCGACCGATCGAGCGTTTTTGCAGTAACTAGATGAAACAAGATGACTTAGATTGAAGACCCCGCCGGGTCAACCGCCTTGCCAGGCTTTCCCGGCCGATTTTAGGCCGTGTCGGGGTTTCGCCACAGCAGCTACGACAGTCGCAGCCTCGGATCACGGAGTGGCAGCAGCGGCCAATGCCGACTCGCCCAAGTCCCGATGGACGACGGCCTTATTGGCGGCCTGCAAGTAGGCGCGACCCGCGGCTTCCACGGATAGCGGAGCCGTGGCGCGTCCCGTGAACTCGCAGCCCGAGAAGAGCACCTGAACCGAGACTTCGGTGCGCCGCTCGCCGTTGCTCCCCGACGTATGTGCCGAAAAATCAGCGAGATTGCCCTGTATCCCGGTTACCCGGTCAATGGCGCGAAATACCGCGTCTTCAATGTCGGCACCGTCCGATTGAGCGCTCAAAGCCTGGCCGTCGCGCTCGATTTCCACGAAGGCGCTCGCACCTTCGCTTGCGGAGTGGCTCTCCACGCGCCGCAGGGTGAACGATCTTGGCATGGCCTCGAACCCGCGGCTCGCAATGTCGATCAAGTCCTCGTCGTAGATGCGCTTCTTACGGTCGGCAAGCCGGCTGAACAGGTCGTAGGCGTGATCCAACTCCAGCCGGCTCAGTGTGTACCCGAGCTCTTCGAAGCGCTTGGCAAGCGCGTGGCGGCCGGAATGCTTGCCGAGCACAATCGCCGTCGACGACACGCCGACCGAAGCCGGCGTCATGATTTCGTACGTCAGAGGGCACTTTAGAACCCCGTCCTGATGGATGCCGGCTTCGTGCGCGAAGGCGTTGCGTCCCACAATGGCCTTGTTCGGCTGCACGCCGACTCCGGTCAGGCGCGTCAGAAGGCGGCTCGAAGGATAAAGCTCCTCGGTGCGGACGCCCGTTTCGAATCCGAGGTCCGCTTGGCGCAGATGGAGCGCCATCACGACCTCTTCCAGGGCGGCGTTACCGGCGCGTTCGCCGATGCCGTTGATAGTGCACTCCACCTGGCGCGCCCCCCCGCGGATGCCGGCCAGCGTGTTCGCCATCGCCAAGCCGAGATCGTTGTGGCTGTGCGTGCTCAGCACCACGCGACTCGCGCCCGGGACACGCTCGCGAACGTCGCGGAACATCCGCTCATACTCGGGGCCAAGACAGTAGCCCACTGTGTCAGGCAGGTTCAGGACCGTGGCTCCGGCCTCAACGGCGGCGTGGCAGACCTCGATCAGGTAATTGCGATCGGTGCGTCCGGCGTCTTCCGGTGAGAATTCCACGTCTGGTGTCATCGATGCCGCGAGCGCCACCATGCGCTCGATTTGGCTAAGCGCTTCGGCTCGAGTCTTGTGCAGCTTATGCTCCAGGTGGATGTCGGATGTGGCGTAGAACGTGTGCAACCGCGCGCGCGCCGCGTGGCGCACGGCATCCCAGGCGCGATCGATGTCCTTCTCGTTGGCACGGGCCAGTGCCGCGATGACGGGTCGCCGGATCTCGAGCGCAATGGCTCGCACCGCCTCGAAATCGCCTTCCGAGGCGATCGGGAAGCCGGCTTCGATGATGTCTGCACCGAGGCGCTCGATCTGGCGGGCCATTTCGAGCTTTTCCGCCAGATTCAGGCTGCATCCCGGCGATTGCTCGCCGTCCCGTAGAGTGGTGTCAAAGATGAAGATTCGCTCGCGCATACTCGCCTCCTCCTGCCTTGTGCTTCCGCCACGATTGAGAAATTGTAACCTACCGACCGGTAGGTCAGTCAAGCGATTCCGAGGGCGACGGCATGAGCGTGGCTTTATGCCGCCACTCGACCCCTTCATGCCACCGAACGTCCCTCAGCGGCGTTTCTGCGAGCTTCGTGATGGGGGGCTGTTAACGCTGTCCTTCACCGCGGGCCCTTACCAAAGAGCGACAAAGGGATCGGCGGGGGACGGCTCAACAGGCCGCCCACAATCAGACTGCCAAGCAGAAAGACGTCCTGATCTGCGATGGTGGCGAGCCCACTCAAATAGCTGGTATCCCGCAGAGCGTCAACCGCCAGCCGCAGCAGCAACGGGATGTCGATGGACAGCAATGGATCGAGATTGAAGAAACCCAGTGTCGCGGCAAATGCCAGCACGCCGAGAAGGGGCGCGGACCGATGCAACCGGCCTATGATCCATCCAGTTGCGGCCAGTGCAAGGCAATCGAGTGCCAGCTTGGCCGTCGCCAGCCAGTGTGCGCCCACCAGGGGCACCGTCCAGAGAATAAGCGGCCGCTCGAGGATATAGGTGAGCAGGAACAGCGCCGCCCACCCCACCAGGATCGACTGGGCGGCAATCCGGAGCCGACGGCGCAGCATCGCCGTAATCTATCACTTTTCGGGCGTTCTTTGGGCACGCTTGGGGCACGCTGCGTGCGGAGGAGAGGCTGACCGGCCCCTGATCAGGAGCGGCCGACCAGGAGCGGCTGACCAAGAAAAGACCGGCTCGTACCGACCGCAAGTACTCGCTGGTTCGTGGTATATTCTTGCGCTTCGGTGTGCTAATCGAGAATCGAGAGCACAAATAATGAGACTTCGCATCCGTCGCACGCGCCTTGATCTACTGTTCCTGCCGGCTCTGCTTGCTGCCTTTGCCCCGTTGCACGCGGCCGGTGCGCCTGGAGATCAGGCGCGGCTTTCCCCGGCGGGCACGACAGCCATGCAGGCCATCGTGGAATCAGGACATCTCGCGGATCTGCGCTGGCCCGACTTCACCGATTATCGCCAGCACGTCAAGGATTTCTACGATGCGGGAGGGTACGCCATGGCCTGGGTTCAGAGCGGCCGGACGCCGCCCCAGGTGACATCGCAGGCCGGGACTGTGATCGCACTGCTCGAGGACGCGGACAACAAGGGCCTGCACGCTGAAGACTACGACGGCCCGCGCTGGCCGGACCGCTTGGCGCGCCTGCGCCAGGCGAATCCGCCGCCAACTGACGACGATCTAGCGCGCTTTGACGTGGCGCTCACGGTCTCGCTGATGCGCTACATCTCCGATCTCCATATCGGCAAGGTGAATCCCAGCCACTTCAAGTTCGGCCTCGACATCGAGCACAAGAAATACAAGCTGCAGGACCTGATCCGGCAGAAGATCATCGGGAGTGATGACCCGCGCAGCGTACTGGCCGAGGTCGAGCCACAGTTCGCGCTCTACCGCCTCACCGTTCAGGCCCTTCAGAATTACCTTGCGCTGGCCCGTAAGGGGGACGGGGATCTCATCGCGGTGCCGGCCAAGCCGATCCATGCCGGCGAACCTTACGCTTCGGTGCCGCAGCTTACCCAGCGCCTTGAGCTGCTGGGTGACCTTCCCATGGATTCCGCCGCCGGTTCGACTAAGAACGCGTCGCCTGCAACCGCGTCGCCTGCTGCCCCGATTTACAGCGGCGCATTGGTGGACGCCGTGAAGCGATTTCAGCGCCGGCACGGACTCGATCCGGACGGGACGCTGGATCTGAAGACCGCGCATGAAATCAACGTGCCGCTCGCCCGCCGGGTGCTGCAATTGCAAATGGCGCTCGAACGCTGGCGCTGGATTCCGCCCGATTTCCCGCGTCCGCCCATCGTGGTGAACGTGGCGGGGTTTCAATTGCGCGCCTACAACGCGCAGCAACAGCCCGAGTTCACCATGCGCGTGGTGGTGGGCCGCGCCTATCAGCATCAGACGCCCGTGTTCGCCGAGAACATGCGATACGTGATCTTCCGGCCCTACTGGAACGTGCCCATCAGCATCCAGCGCGCGGAGATGGTGCCGAAACTCCGCAAGAATCGCAGTTATCTTGACAAAGAGAATTGCGAGATGGTCGATCGCCAGGGCCATCCCGTCGGATCGGGCCCCGTGACCGATGATCAGTTGAAGGACCTCGAGGCCGGCCGGCTTTCCGTCCGGCAGAAGCCCGGACCGAACAACTCGCTTGGTCTTGTGAAGTTTCTCTTTCCGAATCAGTATGACGTCTATCTGCATGGTACGCCCGCGCAGGAGTTGTTCTCGAAGGCGAGGCGCGACTTCAGCCACGGCTGCATTCGCCTGGAGGATCCGGCGAAACTCGCGGCCTGGGTGCTCGCAGACAAGCCGGAGTGGACCCGCGAGCGCATCAAGGCCGCCATGAACGGAACCGAGCCCACGCAGGTGAATCTCGACAAGCCCATCCCCGTGCTGATCCTCTACACCACGGCGGTGGTCCAGCCTGACGGCGAAGTGGATTTCTTCGAGGATATCTACGGGCATGACAGCGATCTCGAGAAGGTGCTGGCGACGGGGTATCCGTATCCGGGGTAAGTACTTGAATGATGAACGATGAATTATGAATGATGAATGACGAACCGCGGCGGTTGCCGCCCTGCTGAACGGTTCCCGATCGCAGTGTCGACCAGGCAACTTGCGTTGGGTCCGCGACGGCCGCTTCTCAGGAACGCCGCGCAGCATCCCCGTCGACGCTGATGTCTTCATCAACATCCGGCCAGCGGATTCCCTGGCCGTCCCCGATGATCTCCCGGTGCGCGCGCTGCTCGGGTGTGGCATCCATAAGGCGCCAAGACCACGCGAGGGGTACCCCGACGATTCGACCATCCGCCAAGTGCGCAACAACAGCCTCGTCTGTGACATTCACTGATTTGACTCGCGGTTCATCATTCATCATTGATCACAATTGCCCGGTCACACATCCAGCCGATTCGCTGCCGAGGCTCACGAGAAGCCTGATCCCGGTGGTCTCTGGGCTTTAAAGCTTCCAACACGGAGAACACGGAGCGCCTCAGTGATCTTTGTATTTGTCTTTGCAGGCCACAGAGGGCACGGAGTTGCACACCCGTGGTGCAAAGACTGGCGGCGCTGTTGTCACGGAACAGCGGAATTGGCCCCGGCATTACTTCGAAACCACCGAGCTGATTTTCACGGGACCGAGCAACCCCGATTCGAGCAGCGGCGTATCAGCCCGGAATGGCTTGTAATCGAGCCAGGCGTACTTCTTCGCCGCGTTCGGTTGCCGGTCACCAATGATCCGGTTAGGCCACAGGTTCGTGACCTTGATCTCGATGTGATTGCGCCCCGGCTTGAGCGCAGACGTCACATCGGTCTGGTAGGGCGGCTTCCAGAGGATGCCACCGACGGGCTTACCGTTGATCGAGATCTCGGCGATTTCCTTTACGGCGCCAAGATCGAGGATCAACTTCGCGTCCCCGTTGAACCACGCGCCGGGGGCATCGACGTCCTTCGCGTAGACGGCGGTTCCGGAGAAGTACTTCACGCCTTCATCGGCGGAGTTTGTCCACGAGATCAGCTTGTCGAATTGAGCCTGCGGCGGCGCGCCCCGGTTCGGAGGGAAGCTCACTTGCCAGGCGCCGTCAACGGTGGCCAGGTCCGCACTGACGGGATGTGGCAGCGTGCGCGAAGGGGTGGCGGCAGGCCGACGGAAGACCACGAAGACTGACCCGTCGGGATCGAGACGTAGCGGCACTACGGTTCGCCCGCGCTCAATTCGGTAATCTGCCGGCTCGATCTCGCCCGTATCCGGGTGCCAGAGTTCCGCCTCCTTACCTTCAATCCGGAAACTCACTTCGAAGTTCTGGGCGCGTTCGATCTGGTTCGCGACGAAGTAAAACTCGGCATCGCCGTCATGGCGATGGATCCACACCAGGCTCGAATCCGGATCCGGACGGTTGTACTCGAGGTCCGGAGACTCCTTTTCGCGGATCAGGGCCTCGTCGAGCGGCCTGCCCCAGTAGATTTTTCCCTGGCCGTAGCCATGCTCGGTCGCGCCCATACCGTCGATCGAGCCCCAAAGCTCGTTGACGATGGAACGGAATTCCGCCTCGTGAGCGTCGTCGGCGAGACTCGGCGAGTGAACAGGCCGGGGCGCGACCACGATGGCTCCTGCCCCGACCATGTCCCGCAATTTGCGCAGAACAGGCAGCGTGATTTCATTCACGTAATCAGGCAGGACCAGCACGCGATAACTCATGCCGCTCGGCAGCACCAGCCGCCCGTCGTTCACCGACATCCGGTTCAGCAGCACATCAGAATTGATCCAGTCGTAGGCATAACCCTGCGGCGGTGCGGGACTGAGAGGCTTCCAGAACGGCACCGTGGCGGGGGCGCCTTCGCCGTAGAAGTAAGCAAGGTCGCCCACGAACTTTCCCTGCTGCAGCAGGAACGAGCAGCGCGCGAGGTACGTATTCCAGGCGATCGCCTGATCGGCCCAGGTCGTGTTGCGCGTGTAGTGCTGGCCGAAGAAGCCGAGGGTCATGCCCGGCTTGTGATCGTCATCCACAAAGGGCTGATGATCCGAGGTGTGAAAGATAAAACGATTGATGCCGAGCGACATGGCCTTGTCGCCGAGCGGCTTTAAGTAGAAAGGCGACGCCCACACCGGAGCGCTCGGAGCGGTGGTGAACGATTCCGCGCCTGCGAGCGGCTTGCCGTAGATGTGCGCCGCCGAGCCCGCCTCGATCAGGTCAGCGGGATGCTCGGGTCCGTCCTTCGCGCCCACGGGCGGAGTCCAGAATTCGCCCATGGGAACGTCGACTTCGCTCTTGTTCAGCAGCCCGTCGCCGGTGGTGGGAGCGTCCGCCCCCATCGCCTCGGCGTAGAGACCGACGCCATGCTGGTTGAAGTATCGGGTCGCAACCCCGTAGTGATTTTCGGCGAGCAGGTCCGCGATCGTACGGCGAAAGTCCCACAGGAAGCGATCGCTCGCTCCGGCGCTCCCCACAATCCGCCCGGTGAGCACCGGCAGGTACGGCGTCGGATCATAGCCGCGGCGCTTCTGGAAGTCCGCGATCATGTCATCGGTCCAGTTTTCGACGCCGGCCTCCCAACTGTCCATCAGGAAGTAGCGGAAGCTCTTGCCGAAGTTGTCGCCGAGGGCGCTCGAAACCATGTCCACGTACGTCTGAACGTAATCGTGGACGTGTTGGGCGCTCAGCTTATCGACTTCGTACCCCGTGGCCTCGGGGCTGGCAGGATGGTTCTTCTCGCCGGTCAACGAATAGCCCAGGCGCAGGATTACCCATCGTCGGGCGGGTACATCCCAATCCAAACTGCCATCCGGCCGCATTCTGGAGGTCAGGTCGATGACGTCTTGCGTCGGAACTGCCTCGCGCTCGGAGACGCGCGGCGTCGCGATCGAACTGAATTCCGTCGTGTTGCCATAGGCCGCCTTACCCTGCCAATGATTCACCCGCGGCCCCGAGAATTCGATCCCGGCGAGGCGAACGCTGCGCCCGGGCGGGATCTTGATGCCGAGTTCAGCCGCCATCGCGACGATGGATGGATTGGGCGGCGGTGGACGCAGCACCACGCGGTAGAATCTTGCAGCCGTCTCCGGGAACGAGTACGTCTCGATAGGGAAGCCGCCGGTGGCCTGCGACGGGCCGGGCAGAGTTACGAGAGTCAACCAGTGAGTGCCGTCGTCGCTCGACAGAACCTCGCCGTCCGGTATGGCGCCGCCGCTGAACATCGGCACGCCTCCGGCCGCGATGGTGACCGCCTGCGCGCGGTAGGGCTGCGGAAACTCGAACTGGACCCACGCCGCCGACTCTCCTTCGTTCACGCGGAGCGTGGCCGTCTTGCCGAAAGTGCCGCTGGCGAGCTGGGCCGTGTCGACGTCCGGGGCGCTGGCCGTGATCTTCGGATGCGCGTCGGCCATCCGCACTTCGCCTTCGGGCAGGCGGTAGGCTACCACTTTGCTGTCCGCATAGAAGGTTGGATCGGGTGCGGGCGGGGGCGCCGGTGGCATCGGCTTTTCACCGGGCAGACCCGTGGCCATCGGGAAGCTCAGGTTGGGCGGCAGGGGCATGTCTTGAAATTTGCCGTTGTTCGTCGGCGGATGCGGGAGGGTGCCCGAGAACCTCTTGGGCCCCTCCACCAGGGTCTCGCTCCACACAATCTTCTTCATCGCCTGCTCGGGCTTCACCCACGGCCCCGCCGTCTCGCTCCAGCCACCTGACGCCGCCATGGCCATTTCGAGACCGAGGCGGTTGGCTTCGTCGCCGGCGTGATGGAACGCGTCCTTCCACTCCGGCGTCATCCACACCAGGCGCTTGTCGACGAACTGCGGGGTCCCGAGGCTGCCGTCAAACATCTGCATGCCGGCGATGCCGGAGCGCTTCATCCATTCCAAGTCCGCCGTGATTCCTTCTTTGGTGATGTTCCCGTTCAGCCAATGCCACCATGCCCGCGGTTTGGCCGAATCCGGCGGATTCTTGAACCCCTGCTCGATGGGGTCCCCTGAGCTTTGGCTCCGGGCCACGCCGGCGCCGGCGAAGATCAGCAGACTCGAGAGCACAAGTGCGCGCCTGAATCGCGCTGGCTTGAATGTCGGCCCGACGGATCGCTCGCGCTCGGATGGACTACCGCTGCTGATCATCTCTTCGCCTCTCTGCTGGGCCTTGGCCCTGGGGATTTTGCGACAGACGACTATACACCCAGCGGAGCGGCGCGCCCTGCGGCTCCGCGGCCTCGGGTCAGGGCGCGCCGCGGCCGGCCCGGACCATACGGAGCAATCGCCCGCCTGCGTGTCGCAGGGGGAATGGAATCCGGTCCTTCCACTGAACCATGTCGGGCGCGAGCGCCGGAACGTCCGTCTTGCGCCGGGGCTGCGAGCGAAGTTCCTCGACCAAGAGGAGGTAACTGTTGACCATCCTCGCGACCGAGAAATGTTCTCGAGCCCGCTCCCAGGCTGCGCGCGACATCCTCTGGCGCAGCTCCGGATCGCGGCCTAAGACGACCAGCGCATCGCTGAACCCCTGGACGTCCCCGGGCGCTAGCAAGAATCCTGACGCCCGGTCCTCGACCATCCAATCCGTTATGCCGGGCAGCAACGAAATAACAGGAATCGCGCCATTCGCCATGGCTTCGAGAGGAACGAAAGGCAGACCTTCAAAGAACGAAGGAAGAATCAGGGCATCGGCCGCGCGGATTTTGTCCAGGCTCCTTGCATGGCTCAGCGGCCCAACGAGCTCGACTTGGTGTGAAACCCCCGCCTCTTCAATAAGTCGAGTGAGCTTCTCGATGTCGGGCCCGCCACCAATGACTTCAAGACGGATGCTGACCCCGGACCCGGACACTTGCCGAACGATTTCCGGAAGCAGCAGAACGCCCTTTTGGGAATGGTCAATCCGCCCGCAAAAGACGACTCTTAGTTCGGACTCGGCCCTTGCCGGTGGGGGAGACTCCAGGATGTCAACCCCATATTGAATCAGGTGGACCTTCTCTCGGGAAACCCGTGATCGCGCCAGGTCAACCGTGGCGGGTGACGGCGCAACCAGCGCCTGGCAGGCACGCGCGTTAAGGCAGGCAAGGGAGACGACGGCTTCGGAAGAATTGTGAATCACGCTGACGGTCGCCGTCTCCGCGGGCAGCATGCCCAAAGATGCTTGCACGAACCAACTGGCGCTGTTGATCACGGCATCGAAGCCGCCCTTGGCCAGGAACCGCCCGATCGTACGGGCGCGTGAGGCGCGCGATTTCCGCATTCCGCCGTCGATAAAGTGCGCCTGGGCCCCGACTTCATCCGAGCGTGCGAACCAAGCCCCGCGCTCATCGGTGGTAACGATGTGAACCTCGTGGCCGGCCCGAACGAAGCCCTCAGCGAGCGACAAGATACACGTCTCCATTCCGCCGACGTGGAGGGCGTAAGTTGTAAGGGCGACGCGCATAACGGGGTCTCGAAACCTGCTCTTCTGCGCTCAGAGCTTACGCCTGGGCCCCCCGGTGCAATCTAGGTTGGTCTTGCGGTGACGCGGTTCTTCATCGTGTAGATGATCTGCCTTCCGGGTCTGTCCTTGGTCCGGCCAAGCGCCCAGCGCGCGTGCCATCTTAGCTCAGTCTTCCAGTCCGGACTCCATGCACCCACGGCGCGGACCACCTTGGTCTCAATGGAGGCCACACCCGACCGCTCCAGGGCTGAGAAACTCGACTTGTCCAGGGTCACCACATGGAACTGGCCCGGAGTCGGCGTTAAGCGCTGTCCGTTCCGGGTCTCCCGGTATGGCGTCATCACGTACAGGATCCGGCAATGGCTGAGCAGCAGTTGAGCGATTTCCACGTACTGCTCGAAGTGCTCCAGCGTGTTTGAGCAAAAGATCACGTCCCAGTTTCCGCCGATCTCTTCGAAGCTCGCCCGGAAAAAAGTCGCGATCGTCCCATAAGACTCTACGCAACGGTCAATGGCGGACTGGGCCACGTCGCAGCCGGAGAGGCGCGCCTCCGGATACTGTTCGTGCCACACCGGCACCGCGTCGCCGAGGCCGCAGCCGACGTCCAACACCGTGAAGGCGCCGGAGAAGGGAACCTTGACGTGCCGGTGGAAGTACTCCGCGAACAGGCGGGTCTGCCGTCGGCCCTGGTTTTGGTCCCAGACTCCTCCGCGAGTGTAGGCTTGTTCGTGGTGCGCGCGTGTGTTCGGGTTCTCGCCCGAAATGGTCAAGTGCACGGGGTTTGCCTCACAGGATCTGCAACCAGCCTTCAGGCCCGTCATTACTTCGGCCGGTCTCGGCGGCCGTTGGAAGACTGCGTCGGCCAACCGAGCGCATCGGGACGCTTCCGGCCGGGCGATCAGCGAGTGCGCTTGAGGAACCCGAGGGGATTTGTCGTCAGCAGGTATCGCTCCCGAGACTTGTCAACGACGAATTCCGGATGCTCCCGCGTGAACTCCTCAATTGCTGGAAGCGGGCCATCTTCTCCCATCCCGATCGGCGTGCCCGGAGTAAACAAGTCGCCGAAGCCGTCCTCGACAATGAAATAACTGCCGACGCTGACGAGGTTGCTGTAGGTCCTGAGGTCGGCGAGCACCGTCGGCTTGTCGTGGGCCGCATCGTGGATGAAGAGCGCCCTCCTTCCTTCGCACAGAGCCCGGACTTTGGCGATGACTTCAGGGTCGGTCGTTGAGCCCGTGATCAGCACGAAGCGCTCGTGCTTTGCCGAAAATCGCTCGCGATTGATATCGACCGAGACCACCTGGCCGTGGCCCAGCAGGTCGAGCAGGTTCGCGAGGTAAAGCGTCGATCCACCCCACATGCTCCCCAGTTCGACGATGACGTCCGGCTTCACCTCATAGATGATCTCCTGATAGATCCAGGCGTCCAAGGGATTCTTTAACGCCTTGACCCCCATCCAGGTGCATTGATCGAAAACGATGTCCGTCTGGTGGTAGAGCATCCAGTCTTCGAGGGTCAGCCGAAATCGCTGGCGATACTCCCTGCGCGAAGGTGCGCTCATCGGGAAATACTTTCGCCGCGCGCGTCGACGAAACTCGGCGGGGTCGCGCAGAAGCAGGATGGCAGCGCGGTAAACCCGGAGAGGGCTGAAACGGCCAGGCATTCGCAGAAAACCTCACCTTACGTCGCCACCTGAGATGGCGAAGGTTGTCGACGATCCGTCGAGACCGCCGGGCGGATTAGGGCGGGCTGATTGTCGCAGGAGTGGGGTGCACACGCTGCTGCCGGCCTTGATTCTCCCGCGGAATTTGACGATAACATACCGGAACATCTATGCCAATTCCCCTGACTGCCCCCGGCGCCTCGCGACGCGTAACTCGTCGCCTGATCGAACCTGCTGCGCACGCGCTCTCAGCACTCTAGGGACGAGGCCTGAGCATCTGACTTCAGAAGGCGCCGTTCCCTTTCCACGGCATCCACTCCGAGGTTGTCAGGATCTTCTGCTTGATCGCCGAAGGCAGGAAGATCCACACGGCAACGAGGGACAATAGCAATGCGGCCGGCAACAGTGCCAGGCTCACCTGCACAGACAGATATAAGGGAACAAAGGCGAAGAGCAACAGACACACGCACGCCAGGCTGGTGCGTATCCCCAGCCGCCACGGAAAATAACCGATCTTGCAGGAGAACAGTGCGAAGGTGACCGCCAGTACCAAATATGAAAACGCCCAAGCCAGCGAAAGTCCCATCGCCCCGCGTTCGAAGAAAACGAGACGGAAGAAGCCAACCAGGAGAAGGCCCCAAGCGAGATTGTTAAGGAATCCAAACCACATCGCGCCTTTCGCCTGAACTGCGGAGCCCACCGGCGTTCCGAGCGCGATGGCGCCGGCGGCGTATAAGAGCCCGGCCAGCGGGTAGCGCATGGCGGCAAAGTCCGCGCCGTAGAATTTCGCGATCAGGCTGCCTCCAAAACTCAGCGCCGCAATCGCCGGGAAAGCCACCAAGACACCGACGGAGAAACCGGCGTCGAGCGCATTCGAGAACCGGCTGTCGCCCTCAACGGAGTCCTTGGAATGACTGCTGAGGATCGGAAGCACCACCCTGGAAATAATACCCGGTAGGAAGATCACCACGTTCCGCCACTGGTCAGCGGCGGTATACACGCCCATCTCCGCGTAGCCGTTCGGCCGGTTGACCAGCATGGTGCTGCAGATCCACGTCGCCGGTGTTACAACGGCGCTGGCCAGGAAGGCCGGGGCGCTGAACTTCCACAAGATGGCGCTCTCCTCCCAGGTCGCAAAATGGGAGAACGAGATTCCGAGTCTGGCCGTCTCCCGGCGCAGAACCAGATGGGTGAGCACACAATTGACGACCAGCGACACCACAAGGCCCGAGATAGCGCCATCAACACCCCACAGCGCTGCGCCAGCCACGGTAATGGGAAAAGACCACAACCCCGACCACAGGCTCACCCTGGCCATGGGTCCGAAGGCCTCCAGGCCCGACAGGATGCCGAGCTGGACGCCGTTGACCTCGCCGAAGAACAACAAGCCGGCGCCGATCCGCAACGGGGTTGCCACACTTGGAGACGCCAGTGTGTGGGTGGCGAGCCAGGGGGCCACTAGGATCAGCGCTCCGCTCACCAGCACCCCTGAGATCAGCGCCACCGTCATGGTCAGCGAGGCGACCCGTCCGGCGCGCGCGGGGTCCTCCACTCTGTATTCGGAGACATATTTGACGGCCGTCAAGCCGAGGCCCAGGCCGACAAAGACGCCGCACATGCCCACGGTGCCCTTGACGATTCCAATCTGCCCGTAGGCTGTTTTTCCCAGCCAGCGCGCTACGACGATCGTGGCAGCAAGCTGCAGGCCTTGCGAGAGGATCGTCCCGGTCAGAGCCCAGAAGCTCCCCACCAGAAAACGTGAGCGCAGGGAACCAACCGGAAGCATAGCGATCCGCTTCCGTGCGACCCACACTCGCACGTTATCCAGGCTGGACTTGGGCATTGAAGTCGGTGCAACCGGCAGACACCAGGCGCTCGGCGCGAAACCTGCCGCCAGGCACTGGGAGATAGCAGCCGTAGGTCAGAATATCACAGAAGCGTCAGAATGCCGCGCGCACCGTGCTGCCGGGTAATGCCTGAATGTTCAGTCAGTACCTGCTGCCGGTAATGGGCTTAGCCTATACCGTGCTTCCGTCTCCGCATTGAAGCGGACGCGCGCCCTGTTGGCGCGCTATTGCCCTAGCAGGCCGAAAACGGACAGCGCCGCGGCTGTGCCCACGTACACTTTGCCGTTGATGATGGTAGGCACGGTGAACTTGGCGCTCGGTCCGAGCCCGTCCCGCGATGCCACCTGGGTGCTACTGTAAAGCTCATCCGCCACGTTCGTGGCGTCGTACGCGTACAGCACTGCCGGTCCGCCGGTGTTTCCCTGACTCCAGTCCACGGCCCACACGATTCCATTTGTTCCGCTGTTTGCCGAGACGGAGGTTGTGGTTCCGACATATCCGAAGACGTTGGGCGATTCCGCCACGGGCGTGACCGAAAGCAACCCGTTGCTGAGGGCGAACGTCTTCAGATTGTCATTCCAGGCTGCGAAATAGACGTTTTCCTGCCAGTACGAGGGCGTGCTGAAGTTCGAGCCAATCTCCTGGTACACCTCCTGGACAATTTGGGTGTCGTAGGTCGGGTTGAAATGGCCCATGTTGTCGCGATCGATCAGGTAAATACGCCCCTCCTTGCCCGATTCCACCAACAGGTGCGGGTGCGGTCCAGGCTGGTCCGGCAGGAGCAGCGCTCCGCCCGAGCCAAGGTCGATATCTCCGGCGCCGAGGGTCGCCTCATCGAAGGGCGTGAACCAGTCCGCCACACTGAGGTTGCTCGGCATCAGCTTCAGAATGCTGTCGCCGTAATCCGGGCCACCGGTGTTTGCATCGAAGGTGCCATTGCCGGTCACGACGTAAACGTTGTTGCTCGAATCTGCGGCCGGACCGCAGCCGGATTCCCAAATGGCGCCTTCCCCGGAATCGGGGGTGGTAATGTAAGCCGCAGTCTGCTGCAGAGTAGTGGCGTTGTAAGCCAGCAGCCAACCGTGCCAAGGCGGGGTGTCCGCGTGGGAACCGAACCCGATGTAGAGGACGCCGTTCACGAGCAGAAGGCCGGGACGCTGCAACTCCTGGTTTTGATCAAGCGGCAGCTGACCCCCGTTGCTGTCGTCACCGGTTCCAGAAACGGTGGCCTGGATCACCACGGGGCCGCCGAACTTCTCCGCGCCGCTCGCCATGTCCAAGGCGTGCAAGCGGTAAACATACTGGCTGTTCTCAAGCGTATAAGCTACAACGTAGAGGACGCCGCCGACCGGGTCAATGACGGGCGTGCTGGTGATGCCGATGTAGCCCGTAGGGAAGGCGCTATCGTTCACATTGGCCGCGGGAACGGTCGTGATCCCCGTTGCCGCATTCGTGAAGTTGACGTGCCAGAGAGCGGTTGACGTCTTGCCGTCGGCATCGAAAGAGTAAACGCTGTCGTTCTCCGTTACCACGTAAACCACGTTATGCACGCCTTGACCGGCGATCGTCACCGAGCCCGCATAAAGCGGCTGGCCGTAGATGGCGCCGTCTACGCCAAATGAGAAGAGCTGGCCGAATTGGGCCGAATTGACGTTGGCGGGCGTCAGGATGGTCTCGTTCAGATTCTGCCCGGTACGGCCGATGTCGTTATGGTAAGTGAATATGCCCCCGTATTGGTCCGTCACGCTGGCCTGGGCGCTCTTCGACGAATCCAGATTGCTTGTGGCCGCCACGGTGTGCGTTCCCGGAACGGCCGGCGTCTCGTAAAGCCCTGAAGCCGAGATCGTGCCGGCGGTTGTGCTGCCTCCCGGCGTGCCGTCCACGGACCAAGTCACCGCAACGTTCGACGTATTCGCGACTTTCGCGGTGAACTGCTGGCTCTGGCCCACATTGACCGCCGCCGTTGCGGGTGTTACCGAGACGGACACGGCCGGACCCACCGTGGCGGAGGTGGCGCCGCTGACTGAATTTTCGGTCGCCGTGAAGGTTACACTGCCGGTTGCCAGGCTCTGGACGAGCCCTGCCGTGCTTACGGTTGCGATGCTCGAGTTCGAGGAACTCCAGCTCACCGAACCCGTCAGATTTTGCGTGCTGCTGTTGCTAAACGAGCCTTGCGCCGTGAGCTGTTGGGAAACTCCGAGCGGAATCGAAAGCCCTTGTGGGCTTACCGCAATCGACTCGAGCTTTGGCGCGACGGTGAGAGACGGCGTCGAACCGCTGAGCGAACCGGACGCGGCAGAAATGGTGACCGATCCCGTGGTTTTTGGGGTGGCTAGTCCGGTGTTATTGATAGTGACCACCTGGGTGTTCGAGGAGGTCCAAGTGACGGACGAGCTCAGGTCCTGCGTGCTGCCGTTATTGTAGGATCCCGTGGCTGTGAACTGCTGCGTGGACCCAACCACAAGATTGGGACTGGCGGGGCTTACGGTGAGTGAGGTCAGCACGGGCGGCATTACCGGCGCTCCGCCGCCACAACGAACCAGGACAACCGCCAGCAGCAGAGCCGCCGCGGTAATACCCCGGACTCCGAACCGGCGTCTTTCGGTTTTTGCCGACGTTTTCTCCAAAGGTTCCCTCTCTCCCCCCTTTGGCGACTGGGCAACAGACTGTCATTGTGCTTTGTCCGGGCGACTCACGTCAAGGCTTGCCCTGCGAGAGCCACTGCCAAGCGAGTGCGGTCTCTCGTTTCGGCTCGCGAGCAGGCCTAGAAGTTTTCCTTCTGCCGTCGAGGTGGGTCAGGCTGCGGATCGCGGCGGCCGCATGTCTGATACGGCGAGTAGATTGGGGTTCAGCAGGATTCCAGTGCCGCCGGCAAGAACGATCCTGGACCGCGTCTACGCTCCTGCGGCATCGTGGTCGTCAGGCATCTGTCCGTAGCCGTACCCGTAGCCGTACTGGTATTGCTGGTAGCCGAAGCCCCCGCGCTCAATGTCGAGGTCATTGAGGGCCACGCCCAGGATGCGCGCGCCGCTGCCATACAGCAGGGTTCGAGCGCGTCGAACGACATCATAGGGCGTGGAGTGGGCGCGGGCGACCAACACCACGGCATCAACCAGAGTCGCCAGGATTCGGCTGTCGGCGACGCTGAGCAGGGGCGGTGAGTCGACGAGAACGTACTCAAACTGGCCCCGCAGCCGATGCAACAGATCGGCGCACACCGGTGAGGAAAGAACCTCGGCCGGATTCGGCGGAATGGGTCCGCACGGTATTACGCTCAGATTTTCCACGCCCGCCACGGGCAGCACGGCGGTCGCCACGTCCACATGACCGGTCAGGCACTGCACAAAGCCCGGATGGTTCTCGACGGCGGTTCCGCGATGAACGGCAGGGCGGCGCATGTCGCAATCGACCACCACCACCTTGTTGCCGAGGCTTGCGAGCGTAACCCCGAGATTGATCGCCGTCGTGGTCTTGCCCTCGCTCGGCAGCGCACTGGTGACAAGGATCAACCTCGGTACGGGGCTGGCCGAGAGCAGAACCGAAGTGCGCAGCGACCGGAAGGCCTCCAGGGCCTGCGGGCTGGTCTGGATCGCGGGAGGTAAATGGTGATGCCCGTTTGAGCCGGTCGTGAGCGACAGAGTTTCAGTGGCATGCTCTCCCGGTTCTGCTCCCGCGAGGGCGAAGCGGGGCAACACGCCGAGTGAAGGCAGGCGCAGGAACTGCTCCACGTCATCCGGGGTCTTCAGCGTCTTGTCAAGATACTCCTGGAAGAAAGCCAGACCGACGCCGAGCGCGAGCCCGAGCAGGAGCCCAACGCTGAGATTCAAAAACACGCGCGGCTTGACGGGCCCCCCGGGAACCTGGGAGGGATCTACCACGTGGATGTTGGACTGGTTCAAGCCGGCCGCAGCATTGGCTTCCTTCATCCGTTCCGTCAGGGCGGCGTAGAGCTCGTGGTTGCTGTCGGAGTCTCTCTTGATGATGTTGTACTGGATGGTCTTGTCCGCCAGGTCGTTCACGGCGCCCTTGGCATCATCCACGGCCTTTTCCAGATACTTCTCCCGGCCCTGGGCCGTGTTGTACTGGTCCACAATCGTCTTGGCGGCGATCTTTTTCTGCCGCTCGATCTGCGTGTCGATCGCATCCATCTGCTTCTTGATTTGGACGACCTTCGGATAATCGGGTTTGTAATTCACGCTCATGTCGTCGTAGGTCCGCTCGAGGTCCGTCTTTTTGGACTCGAGGCCCTGAATGAGCTGGTTGTCGACGATGCCCGGCAGCGTGTCGATATGCCCGGATTGCACCTGATCGTAAAGCGCCTCCCTGCTCATGCGGTCCGACTGAGCAGCGGTCAACTGTGATTGAAGCTGACCCAGTTTTTCGGTCACCAGCGTCTGGCTCTGACTAACAAACACGATGCCGTTGGCTCGCGCATACTCAGCCAAACGGTCATCGGCCGCTTCCACCTGCGATCTCAGGTCGCGCAGCTTGTTGTCAAGCCAAGCCGAGGCTTTGGTGGTGGCGTCGAACTTCACCTGCAGGTTGTTTTCGATGTAGTCGTCGGCCAGCTTGTTGGCCACGGTCGCCGCAGTCCGAGGATCCGTGGAGTCAAAGGTAACCTCCACCAGATTGCTGCGCCGCACCGGGTTCACGTCCACGGCGCCGAGGAAATAGCCCACGGCGTTGCGAAACAAAGGCGACGTGGATTCGGGCGGCCCTTCATCAATGTTCGCCGGGAGCGGGGGTACGCTACCCTCGAAAAGACCGAACAGATACCGGTTGCGGATGAATTCCGGCTCCTTGTAAAGCTGCAAATCCCGAACTACTTTTTCCGCCAGAGTGCGGCTCTGGATGATCTTGTACTGCGTGTCCTGATAACTCTCCATGTCGCCGGTGCTGGGGTTCACGACTTCTTTAAAATTGACGACGCTCGGCGCGTCCGGGTCAATCTCGAGCAAAACCTTGCCTTCGTAAATCGGTTTTTCCTTCAACGTGCCGATCGCCACTGTGGTAAACACCACCAGCGCGCAGGTAAGCACCAGCCAGCGCCGTTTGAGAACAAGGTCCCAGTAGTCGAGGAGATGCGGAACGTCCTCGGGCGCGACGTCCAGAACCACCGGCTCGCGGGGCAGGGCCCGTTCCGCGCGCATCAGTGCGGCGTCGGGCTGCCTCAGTTGGGTAATCTGGTTTTCATCCATCCTCAAACCTCATCTGAACCGTCGGGGCTGACCGCTGCCCTTAGAGGCCACGATAGATCACGAGACCGCTGATGATGCCGACCGCCGAAGAGATGCTCTGTTTTCCGACTGCCTTGGCCGCGCTGTTCGGGACGAATAAGATGTCGTTCGCGGCCAGCATAACGTCCGGCGCCTTGCCTGCCAGCACTCTCTTGAGGTCAATCGGCACTGCAGTCTGGGTTCCGTTGCTCGCCCGCTTTACAATGCGCGCTTCGTGAGTCCTGGCGTTCGGCCCGACCCCCTGGGCCATGGCGACGGCCTCGAGCACGGATACCGAATCCTTGTTATCCAGCAAGTATCCGCCCGGCCGGACCACCGCGCCTACCACATAGACGACGCCGGCCCGGCTCACGCTTATAGTGTCAAACGGTTTGACCTCGATGTTGAGGTCGGTATCCTCGCTGTAAAGTAACTTCTTGAGCTCGATGGAGATTTTGTCCGGGGCTGTCTGTGTAAGACCATCAACCTGCGGCACGTCCTGAAACCCGCCGGGCCGCTCCACCGACACTTCCTTCCCCGCAGAGGCGCCGAGGTTAGCCGGCCCGCCAGCCATCGCCAAGACCTCCACCAGCGTCCGGCGACCCGTCAGGTAGTACTCGCCGGGCTTTGCGACGGCGCCCACTACGGACACGGGACGGGACTTGAAGTCGGCGATTGTAAGCATCACCTGGGGATGTTGCAGGTATTTCTCACCCCACTTCTCGGCCAGTTCGTCGCGCAGCTCATGCTGGGTCAGTCCTGCCGCCTTGACGTTGCCGAGCAGAGGGACCGAGATCATCCCATCGTTACCCACTTGAACGCTCAACCTGCTGAGTTCCGGAACGTCGAAGACGTCGATTACCAGAGCGTCCTCAGGGCCGATGACGTAGTTCGGGCCGATGCGGTTGTTTAACAGGAGACTGGTTCCGTCTCCCGCCTGGCCCGTAGTGACCTGGGAACTCGCGTCCGGGGCGATGGGCGCTACGGCGGAATCTGGGAGTGATTGGTCCACAGGCTTCGTGATGTCGGCGGGTGCCTGCCCAGCGGTCGAGGCGGGATTCTGGTCCGTGGCCGGCAGTTGGGGCGTGGTTTGTCCGGACGGCTGGGTGTCTTGCGATGCCGGCTGTTGCTGTGCCATCAGTCTCGCGCCTGACACCAAAAAACACGCACAACCAAGAAGTATTACCGCGAGAGGCCGCTTGGCGTAACCCATCATGCCCGTCCTTTCTCCGTTGAGGCTGGCGCGGTCGAACTTCCCCCTTTTCGACAGGATATCGCCGGCTTCCTTCGATTCATCAAAGTTAAACGACGCTCAGGACATTGTCAATGGAGGTTTGTCCGTGGATCTGCCTGCCTGCTGCTTCGCGCGGCCTGGAATTCCGAGGGCTCAGCGCGAAATGAAAAAGAAAAGCCGCCTTCAGGCCGACCCCGAGGCGATCGGCAGCGGAACTCCAAGCCCTGCCGATGCAAAAGAGCCTCTTGCAATTTGTTTTCCTGTTTCATATAATTGGGAGGTTTCGGACGGCTGGCGTAGCTCAGCTGGTAGAGCATCTGATTTGTAATCAGAGGGTCGGGGGTTCGAATCCCTTCGCCAGCTCCACGGCTGGGAGCCACAGAGCGCGAGAGGGCGTGCGTCCGGCCCGGTTCGGGATAAAATTGCAGCTGTTGATGCGGCAGTGCAGGGGCTGCCGCGTGCCTGTCCGGTAATCTGTCAGCCGGTAAATGGAGCCTTTCGCTCGCGAACGGGCGCTGGGCAGCTTTTGTCTTTGGTATTCGGACAGGTGGCTGAGCGGTCAAAAGCAGCAGACTGTAAATCTGCCGGCCCATGTGGCCTACGGAGGTTCGAACCCTCCCCTGTCCACCAGGATCATTGACAATTGAAGATTGACGATTCCGCGCGGCTTCTCGCGCCGGATGGCGACCGGCCATCGAAATCGGGAATGGGATGCGGGAGTAACTCAGTGGTAGAGTCACAGCCTTCCAAGCTGTTGGTCGCGGGTTCGATTCCCGTCTCCCGCTCCAAAAGGCAGTGGCAAGTGGTTAGTGGAAAGTGACAAGCGACGAAAATAATCGGCGGGTCGCAGAGGGTTTTGGCTCTCGCCACTCGCCACTCGGCACTTGCCACTGTTCTTGAGGGGCCGATGTAGCTCAGTTGGTAGAGCGCGTCCTTGGTAAGGACGAGGTCAGCGGTTCAATCCCGCTCATCGGCTCCAGAGATTATTGTTAGACAGCCTCAGCCCGAGTGCAGCTCGATTGAGAGCCCAGAGGCGGGTGACGGCAGCATAAGGTCGAGCAAATCACGTTATTCGGAGTGCGTCAGGCATGGGCAAAGAGAAGTTTGATCGATCGAAGCCGCACATGAACATCGGGACCATCGGTCACATTGACCATGGGAAGACGACGTTGACGGCGGCGATCACG